>Ga0209403_10001520_pt1 | contig 29951 bp, 37 predicted proteins | sample ArcticOcean_MG_C_8_FD_187440 | JGI IMG/M metagenome (GOLD analysis project Ga0209403, IMG submission 187440) | Marine microbial communities from western Arctic Ocean - ArcticOcean_MG_CB11_86 (SPAdes) (version 2) | ecosystem: Environmental > Aquatic > Marine > Oceanic | place: Arctic Ocean...
CGACTAACTTGATATCCTTTTCCATCCGCTCGCCTAGCTGTCTCGGATCATAGTCAGATGCTCCGGTGTTCAGTCGCTTCGACCTGATGCCTTTTAGATCGGGCTTGGTGCCGCCGTAGTATTTAGCGGGTGCTAAATATCCCTTGTCGGTCAACTCACTCGCAGTGATGGGCACAATCAGATCGTCATAGTGATTGCCCAATCCCTTTGAGAATGGTGTAGCAGATAGACCGATCACAGGTACTCGACGGTACCTGTCCATGAGCGCGGTAGTCGTCTTATAGTGGACATGTGCCTCATCGACGATGATGAGCTTGGACAGGGGCCAGGTTCTGCGCCTTGCTAGCGTGTGAATCGAGGCTATTTGAATCGGTGCATGCCAGTTGGCGCGTGGATGATCCCATCCCTGAATGACTCCCACCTCTATCCCCTGCTTGTCGAATTCGGCAATCGTTTGCTGAACCAACTTGATCCGGTCGCAGATGAAGATGCCTTCTTTCCCCTTCTTTGCTGCGCTGGCCAGCATCTCAACAGCCACCCTGGTCTTACCGAAGGAACATGGCGCTGCCAGCATGATCCTCTTATTGCCATTCCTGATTGAGTCCCGACACATCTCAATCGCCCTGGCTTGATGCTCTCTTAGTTCCACCTTATCTCCCGCTGATTTGTTCTAAATGTCTTGTATCAAATATCCAGCTTGCCTTTGCGTTTCCCTGCTGGTCGTTCTTTCTGTTCTTGTATTCATGGCGCTTCGCTTTGCCTTCCTTTGCCAAATTGATGGCAGAAAACACTGGCAATAAATACACACCCGACCAGGCCACATCCAAGATCATGATTAGGTTCGGGTACAAATCTCGATAACGCCTCAAATCTTTCTCATTGATGCTGATTGCATACTCAGGCGGTATTCCAAACATGCTTTCTGAATACCTCCACTGACTCATGATTGACTTTAAATCGCATGGAAGGTGAATAAGGAAATCATGCGTAAATTTATTTGATGCCTTCTCTGGGTTTAGGGTGACAGGGAAACCCGCATCCAAAAAAACAGACTCCAGCTTCTCCCCATATTCGCACCAAGACCCTTTATCTTCGATGTCCATATCACCCCCAATTTATTTTAGGCACAGCTCCACTTTTTCCCTGTTGCAACACATAACCGTGGCTGGCGCTGGCAGCGTTAGGTCTTACTGTGTACACCCGAAGATGTGGTACTCATAGCTTTCGCTTTCTGTATGACGCAACTCATACACCCCCGCTTGGGGTCTGCTGCATATAGGACGTGAGTCGGGTCAAGTGGACAGACCTACAACATGCTCACGAATTACCGCTTTCTGGATTGGACGCACGGTTAAGCGCCACTTTCCATCGGCGGGAAGCTCTTTAACGGGGATTGCAGTTGTGGTAGGATCTGAATCGTGTCGGTTGTACAGCGATTCTTCCTGCCTTGCAATCGAACATTAAAGGGACTGGTAATCCCGCCGACACTTCAATCTACCACTATCCGCTGATGTCTGCTACTACTGTTTTTCTTCCTCGTAGACGACCTTCTCTTTTACTAGCCGTATTGCGCGAACCTCCTCGCCCTCAAAATCGACCAGGCAATTGCAGTTGTGCCGCCAGTAGTGGACTTTAGGCGGCGACAATCTGAGTTCCACTGCAAACCGATGCAGGCTCTTCCCCGAATGCTCCAGAAACTCTGTTAATTCTAGCGTTCGCATAAACTTCTCCTCTGATTAATGTCTCTAGCTGGCTGCACCTTATCAAACATCTGTTATAAAGACAAGTTGACAGACACATTTAATTAGATTATCTTTACATCTCAATCAGGGGGAAGACATGAGCAAGCTAACAGAAGAACTAAGTGATTTCGCATTCGAGATCGCCAGACTAGCGGATGGGGGATACATTGGTAAGGGCGACCTCGCCATCCTAGAGTTGTGCCATCGTGAGCTAGATCGTATCAGTGAAGATCTGATGGAAGGGGAGCGAGAAAATCAAATCAATCTGAGGGGGATTACGTGAAAACATCAACAGAACTCGGCGAGCTAGCAACAGCCTTATCAAAGGCGCAGGGAATTATCCAGAATCCCAACAAGGATGCCGCCAATCCATTCTTCAAATCGAAGTACGCAGATCTTGCGGACGTGCTGAACGTCGTCCGCCCTGCCTTTTCTTCAGTGGGCCTGAGCGTGGTGCAGATGCCGGTCAACGCAGAGGGTAATGTGGGCGTGGTAACTCGCCTCATGCACAGTAGCGGTCAGTGGCTAGAAGGGGCAATAGACATCCCGATCCAAGGGAAGAACATTGCACAGGACGCGGGAAGTACGATTACTTACCTGCGCCGCTATGCGCTTGCCGCCGTAGCCGGAGTCTTTCAGGAAGACAACGATGCTAATCTGGGAAAAAACAACACTGCGCCAGTGCAGAGCATTCAGGCTTCGATCAAGCCCGATAAGATAAAAGTTATCGAGGATCTCATCGCCAAGACTGACACAGACAAGGCGGCATTCTGTAATTGGCTATCCGTCTCTGACGCATCAGGCATCATGCCCAACCAGTACGACAAAGCTGTGTCCGCACTAGAGAAGAAGTGGGAGCAGATGAATGCAGATTGAACTAGAACAAGGCTCTCTCGAATGGCATGAGCACAGGGCCAAGTACCGCAATGCGTCAGAGGCTGGTGCAGTCATGGGGGTCAGTCCGTATCAGACTCCCCGCGAATTGTGGGAATCCAAGAACGGCATAGGAAAACCATTCCAAGGTAATGTCGCCACAGACTACGGTATTGCTATGGAACCCGAAGCACTAGCCATGTTTGAGGAGCTATGGGAGACCGAGCTAGAGCCAACAGTATTCGTAGATGGGGAGTACAGTGCTAGCCTGGATGGATATAGTGTCAGTTCTATCATGGTCGAGATCAAGTGCCCGTACCAGAAGCAGCAATCTAAACTGTGGCAGACAGAGGAAATCCCAGAACATTATTACTGGCAGATGGTGCACCAGCAGATGGTTTGCAAAGCAAAGAGATGTTACTTCTTTGTGTACATCGACGATAACCATTACCGAGTGACACCTATGCTCCCTAATCAGGGCGACATAGAAAAGCTACGCGCAGCTTGGGATGACTTCTATGCTAATCCGCCCGAGCCTAAGTTCCAGAATAGGGATGATCTGATCCCACTTGCCGAGGAGTACGCTGCGCTCAAAGCAGCAGCCGATGACGCCAATAAGAAACTAAAGGAGATAGAGACACAACTAAAGCGATCATGCGAGGTTAGTTCTGTAGCGGGTAACGTGCAGATACAGACCATCTGCAAGAAAGGCACTATCGACTACAAGTCTATTCCTGATATCAAAGAGGTAGATCTGGAGTCATATAGAAAACCAACCACCACTTATCAGAAGGTAACAATTAAATGAGCGAGAACGAATTTGTAGACGGGCTGTTTGTTAAGCCTCCACATGGAAACGCACCTGACTTTGTGAAGGTATCTATTAGCATTAATAAGCCGGTACTTATGGCTTGGTTAGAAAAACAGACCGGCCCTTGGGTAAACATAGATACCAATGAATCCCGCGCTGGCAATTGGTATTCCAAATTAAACACTTTCGTACCTAAACCACCTGAATTCCCTCAAGCGGATGATAAGGCACCAGCCTTCGATGACGTTCCGTTTTGAGGTCTTAGTACGTCCAGACCACGGGTTCAGTGGTACGGGTATCCACATGCACGAAAGTCTTGTGTATGCCTATGCCGCTGAACCCCATCGCTATAGCATTCTTGACTATGGTGTAACGCTCTCGCCCATCCGTAGTGCCTATGTCCGCAGCAATACCTTGGGTATGCGTTCCCGGCTTGGCCTTCCTCGCTTCAATTGAATGGCTAGGTGATCTGTAACCACTGGTAATCCTAAAGCTAAACCCGCACTCGTGACGTAGCGTATCCAGCGAATGGATAAACTCATCTTGCATGTCATTCTCACCAGTCTGCTGGCAGTCGAATTCCTCGCGGGTGAAGTACCTGAATGTCATTACTTCCTCATTAGCTTAGATACACCACGTATTCCAAACGAACTAGAAATGGCGATGAATAGGAGATATTGATACCATTCTGGGAGTTGTGACAGCGCCTTGAACCCTGCGTCTACCCGATCAATAACAGTCACATCATTGGCCGCTATAGCATAGCCCACCATAAACAAGGGGATAGATAGTATGATCGTCCAGAACTCATCCTTCCAGGAATGGGCGCTGGCATCTGCCATCTTGCCTTCCCAGTTCGCATCGCTCTGGATCACGCTCATCTTAGCCTGATGCTTGGCTTGCTTCTCCTCTGCTCTATTGTTGAGAAACGTCTTGCCGACATCGGCAATAGGCCCGAGCAGTGCAGTGAATATACTCATGCCGAGGCTATGACCTCCATGACTTAATTCGCTTGATCATATTCTGAGCAGTATCAGACTCCCAAATCCTGAGAGCGAGCCAGACAATTGTAAATAAGCTGGCCACACTTGGGAGCCAACCCGCTAGCGTTGCCACAGTACCACCTACCGCCAGCGAATCCATTACTGTTTTGGCTTCCTCCTGCATACCTATGTCAATGTCATCCACTTGGCGCCGAATCGGATGGTGACGTTGTCTCCACCAGCAAACTCTGCGGTCTTACAACCAGCCCGATAGAATAATAGCTCCGGCTCATACCCTACGTTCTCACTGATAGATGTGAATGTATCTACATCCGCCCAGGTAGCGTCGTCGATGCTACGCTGTACAGTGACGGTGGTGCCAGCGGTCAAGGTTCCACGAACAGAGAAGTTAAAGTCTCCATCGAACCGGAATGATTCGCTGAATGTGTTAGCCGCAGTGATGTTCTTCTCAATTAGCGTAGTCATTATTCAGCCTCCTGAGAAGCAGCATAAGCAGCCTTCGCTTCGTCCGAGAATACTGTGTTAGCAATTGCTACAACATCAGCGTCTTCACCCGATAGATCTGCATCAGGGGTCAGTACATGACGGTGGAATGTACGCGAGATCTCTGTGTCATCACGCTTGATGATCGATGCAGTGCGAACTTGGATTACTGGATAGCCAGCTAGTTGTACTACCTCGATCTTGTCGTTTAATGTTTCTTCTGAAAGTGCCATTTTATCTCCTTGGTTGGACTGTCCACCCTCTAGGGGTATTAAGCGTCTGTTGCCCCTGCAAATTCAGGAAGCGTTTTAACGTGTTGATATGCTTGCTTTATTGGATTATCGCCATCTAAATTGTAAGCACAGGAATGACTGGTACTATCAATCATTTCATCATCGGACGATGAATGAACTCCCAGCCCAAAACTAACACTGTCTTTTGAAACGTTTACATTCCAAACTCGATGATAAGCGTCAGCAATTGTGCATCCTTTAAAAGTAATTGTTTTTGAAATAGCCATGTTTATTCCTTATGTCTGTGTTCCGACGACAACACCATCGGTATCGGATGATGGTGCGCCAGATTTAATTCTTAATCTAGCAGACCCGTCTACCCACAAATGATATCCACCTAAAATTAACGGATTAAATGTCCAAGCTGATTGGTCAATGTCTACCTGTTGGGAAACATACATTTTACCAGTTGAAGTTACATGAAAACGATCAAGTCCATCTGACTTTCTTTCGCCTTTGATGATATATCCTGTGTCATTATCTCGACCACTTTCAACTAAAATTCCAAAACTGTTTCCTGATGCCGTGTATTCATCATCAACCCTTAGAACAGGATTAACACCACCACTGCCTATCCGCTTTAAGATTAAAGGTTGACTGTCATTGTTTGGTGTAACCAATTTATTTTCGTCAGATAACAATAAAGAATTAGATAGGCCATTGTCTGTTACTGTGGTGTACAGAGATCTACTGTCAACCGTATTGCGCTGAGTGTATGTTCCAAAAACAATATCGTCATTAACCCAAGTGCCCTCTGTCCTGCAATTCCAAATAACATTTGAGTGGCACGAATACGCTGGCGCTAACGGTAATGCGTCTAAATAAAACGCTTGATCTCCAGCACCTTCGCAAGACATGGCTATAAAACGATTGTGATTCATGCCCATATCAAAATATACATTGGTATTGGTATCAGAGGTTGTAAACATTCTGCCGCCAAGAAACACGTTTTCATTAAAAAACCCTGTCCCAGCCAACGCCCCTGTCATATTGTAATAACCACCAACTCCACTAATACTTATAAACGTGTTGTAAGCAACTCGCATTGCATTTTGTGGTTTAAAATACCAGTTATATTTAGAGTATCTGCTTGCTACATTTTCAAAAACCACACCACTTGCATCATACACGGCCCATCCAATATTCTCTGTAGCACCGTCATAGGTTGTGCGATCAATAACTATGTCTTTTATTGCGCCAGTAAATCTAGTGGTCGATCCAATTTTAGCGGCCTCTAACACAGAACTATCTGTTAAAGAAATAACCGTTGTATTAACGTCAGATCCAGCGCCTTCAATAATCTTTTTACCGTCAATCAATAAAGAAGAAGTTATCTTGTAGGTTCCAGCAGGGATATAGATTTTTAAAGCGGGACTATTAAAAGCACTGTTTAAGGCCGCAGTGCTATCTGCAACTCCGGTTGGGTCTGCACCAAAATCTAGGGCATTAGCAACAGCCCCTTCAATCATCCGGTTATGTGTTTTTGTTAATGTCATAATAACCTCATATCATGTAAAACCCAGAAAATGAAATCTGGTTATCTACGGTGGTGTTGGCCATGTTGCTTGCTTGCAAGAAAGTAGAAGCGCCATTTGCTGAGGATCTTTCAGTCACATATATACGGCTTGTCCCAGCTTGAAATCTTCCAGAAGTCGGATAATTTGTCCCAAAAGCAACAACCTCACCTATTGTAACTGCACTTCTAGTGCTTAACCCTGTGCCAGAACCTGTGGCGAAAGGAAGCCCCTCAATAGTTAAGCCGCCATCAACAGAGACTACTGCCGAGTCAGTAGTAATGTACCCAGAAACATAAACAACATTACCAACTTTTGTGTATACACCGCCTGTATAGGCATTATACGTTATGGATGAAAAAGATCCTCCTGTAATGGCATAAGTCGGAGTCCATACACCCTCCTCGTAATCCGACAAAAGCTCGCTAGTGCCAGTGCCAGCGGTAGCAGAGAAGTCGATGCCTTTGCCAGAGGTGCCTATTACTACGTTGCCTATGCCGACAGTAAAATCACCTCCACCAGCAAAATCATAGCGGCTACCAAAGCCAATCTTGGCTCCATAGCCATCTGGATCAATAGCAACTTGATCAGAAGCGTTACGGAGTATCATGTTAACTTCAGAGCCAGCAACAAGCTTTCCCTTAACTCCATAAGCATTGTCGAATACTAAATCACTGGCTACCATCGTTTGTTTACTGCGAACCGTTAGCGTTCCAGTAAGATCTGAGTTTCCAGTAACATCAAGATCGCCATCAACTTTAAGATCAGAGTTAATATCAATATCACCATCGAAGGTTAATTGACCCTCAATGGTTACATCATTGAATGTTGGATTGCGCCCAAAAACGCCACCTAATGGTTTGATAGTCATTATTTACTCCTAAATATTGTTAGCAATAGATAACCTAATGTCATCTGTCTATGTTGCTCCGCCGGTCTACGCACTAATAGCGCCAAAAGTTTTCCATGTGCCTGGAGTGCCAGCAGTAACGCAAACAAATCCAATGCTACCAGATGCAGAAGGTTCTTCATTGTAAACAATATCCCCTCTAGTCCATGTCAATATTGTAGGAGCGGCGGGATACCTGACTTCTGCTTGATCATGCGTACTGCTTGTTCTGCTAAAAGCACTTAGCAAAAATGGTGTTGCGCTATCCCAAGAATTATCTCCAGCTTCAATAGTTGAAGTTACATCGCCAGATTTGTTTAAACCTGCATCAGAGCTAGATAGTGTAGTGTTTCTAAATAACGCAATTGATGTATCGTCAATTGAAAATCCTCGATAAAACCCAGAAAGATAATTATCTCTATAAAAGTTTTTACCTGTGGCAGTAGTATTATCTATGCAAGTATCTGTTATACCTGTTCCGCCGTGAATAAACCTGCAATTATTAACAAAAATATCTTCTGTTGGAATAATTAAACCATTTGCTACTCCGTTGCCAAAACAATTATCAATAGTGATGTTGGTTGAGCTTGAAGTAGAAAACGCTTGCGCCATATTTTCTACAGAGCAATTATTGATTGTGCAATAGTTAGCGTTATAGAAATTAAAACCGCAGTCAGTTCCAAAAGCCCCAGATTTATGAATATGATTATTAACGTAGGTATTAAAGTCACCATGCAAAACACATACAGTATTTAAGTCTGTAGTGTCAACGCTGCGATAAAAAATATTATCTGAAATCACATTGCGCGATACAAAAGAAAACGCAACGCCTTCGTCATATAGAACCAAATCAGCGCGAGTGTTATCCAAAAACACGTTGCCCGTTACAACGTTGTAGTTGCTAGTTGTTGTATCAGCAGCTTCGGAATAAATACGAAACCCATACTCTGTATTGAGGGATAGACGGTTGCCAGCAATATAGCAACTACGAGAACGCCACAACATAATGCCCCTACCACCTGTCGAGGTAGCTACGCCTGTGTCACCGTTCTCAGCGCAGAGATTGGCGAAAGCCTTGCAATCATCGGAATCGCGGAACTCAAGACCATAGTAGTAGTTGTTTGATAGTTCGCAGTTTTCTACTTTTACAAAGGAGCAAGCAACAAAGTAAAGTCCAGTTGCACCAGATTTTGTAATTTTGCAGTTGTTAATGTATATGTTTGACGAATTATCTATATAAATAGTTGAATAGCCAGATGCACCATTACCTTCAATTTCCAAATTAACAATGGAAACATTTGAAATGCTAGTACCACGCAACACATAGGGTGTAACGCCCGCACCTAATAATATTTTTGCACCTATGTCTGCTGTAATAGAAAGATTAGATTTTAGATTAATTTGGGCAGATACAAGATATGTCCCGTAAGGAAAATACAACCCATTTGCATTATCAATAGCCGCTTGTATAGCCGCAGTGTCATCCGTCACGCCATCACCAATTGCACCAAAGTCTTCGACCGATACTGTCTCTTGGAGCTTTAGCTGGACATTCCTACCGTAAGTAGAACTTGCTTGAGTGAAGGATACTTGTGACGCAGTAGTCGAGCCTACTGGTAATACCTCAATGACCATAACCTCAATAGTGCTGAGATTAGGTGGCGCAGCAGAGAATTGTACGACAGCACCAGATACGTTGTAAGTATCTTTCTGCTGGTACACCCCGTCAATGTAGACCTGGGTATTGTTTTCCGCACCAGGCTCCATGCCCAGAGTGAAGTTGACCGTAGCCCCATCGCCAGTAAAGTTATAGTTGTTCAGACCAGCAGCGGTAAACAGAGCAGTTGGATCTGCGACTTCAGGATTACCAGTAGTCACATCAAACTTGAGGTATTTATCCAGACGATCAGCCTTAGCAGGGATCGTCATGTCTATGCTAGTAGGATCGGTATTAGGTGCTACTAAGGCTCGGTTTGATACACCAGTATTCTGCTGGAGTGCTAACCATAGACGGTCATAGTCATTGTTTACGTCTGCCGCTAGGAAATCACCAGCATTGGTGTAAGCAGTGAGACGCTCTAACGCCATATCCCGATAGATTGTAAGGACATCACCAGTAGTTGCACCAGTGACCAGCGTGACATTACCGCCAGTGTCTACGCCTACGCCACTAACTGCGTACTCGCCAGCACCAGCGCCTTGATTGATAAGCGTACCATTCTGGAGTACCTTAATGTCTCCGGCAGCAGCGATCTCGAACGTATATGGGAATACGGTCTGGCCGCTAGTAGCGGTGTACTGGTCTCTCGGGGTACTGTCTAATACTGTCATTGCATTGCCTCGGGTAATGGTTCACCTGGTTTCCACCAATAGCCCTGTTCATAATCTTTCTGGCGTTTACGCACAATACGATTGTACTTCTTTCGAGCATTCGGATCAGCAAGCATTTCGATTTGATCGAATAGAGCGTTCTTGAGTAAGTGTGTTTGCCATATATCTGGCGTATATCTTTCGGCAAATCTAGCTGATTCACCTAAAACATTGGTTTCTTCGCCTCGTACAGCTTCTTGTAAGTTTCCTACTGTTAACTCTTCTATGTCATCTATTAGTTGCCCAGTAGGGCCAAACGCCGTTTCTACTATCCCACCACCAAACCTGTTTACATCTGAAAACGCATAATCTCCAAGTATTCCTAAACCACCACCTTGCGCTAATGCGGCAGCAAAAAACTTAATATTATCCATTCGACGCGGCTCTTTACCAGCAGCAATATCTTTGGCCTGTAATGCAATGCCGCCCAATACGGTGGTACTTGCAAGCAACAATCCAGCGTATTGAATTTTTTGCCCGTTAGTCGCTTGGAATGCAAAAAGTCGATACAAATGCGTGTAAGCAATAGTTAAAGGAAAAGATTTAAACATCATGACAGATCTCCATGCCTGCCCTTCAATTGTACCTCTGCCTAATCCACCTGTTGTGATTGCTGTGACTCTAGCATCAGGAGTTGGCACCGCATAATCTGTTTCAGACATAACCATTTGATGAAATTTATCACCTCCAGGTTCTAACATATCTGCAAACTTTGCGCCTTTATGATCTAGTGGCTTGCTAGATCGAAACAGATCCCAATCTTTCTCTTTGATTCCGTAAGTGTTAAACGCACGTTTTACTGCATCATCTAGCTGATCAAGACTTTTCCCAAAGTTATCAGCGAGCATAGATGAAAACTCCATGCCAAACGCTTTCCGGCCCATCTCTGTCCAAGGTTGCAATAATGACGCTCTCATCACACCCTCAGCAATCTTAGTGCTCATGCCAGTACCATAGATATCTGAGTACCTATTGCCAGAAGATGCTCTCATTGCATTCTCTGATATCAACCCTATCTTGGTAGCAAAAATTCTATCTGCTTCGTTTGCAGGATTTAGCAAACTTAGCTTTCTGCTGATCACTTTGAATGCTGGGATGTTGTTGTAGTTGGCCGTTAGAGCGGTAAAGCCCTCATCTGATATAGCTGATAGAAACGCCTTCCCTAGAAATGCTGCTGTCAAAAGATTCCTAGTAGACTGCATGAAATCAGCAAGACCAGTTAGCTCGCCTTGATTTAGTTTTCCTGACACATTATTGTAGATACTTTCTGATAACCACTTCTCACTGTTAGTTAACGCTTTTTGACTTTCAGCTTTGGCCCTTAAAGCTCTAAATGTACTTTCTGGATTCGGCCCAAATACCTCCATCAAGGCTACGTCATTAGCCATAGAATTCATGTGATCTGTTAACGTAGTAAATACGTCTCCACGACCAAATTTATTCTGGTAGGCTATCCATGAGTCCGCATCCTTAAAATACAAGAATCGTCTTTCGCCGCCTTTTCTTGATAACCTTTTGCCTAACCTTGGAGCCTTCAGCTCTTTAACCTTATTTAATCCATGCGTAGTAATTGTTTCAAATACGCTGTCCAAGGCTTCATCTACCTGATCAAATAACCAGCCTTGTTGTGTCAGTGGTTGACCAGCATCGTCAAACATGAAATTAGTATCAAGCAATGGTCTAATGTATGTCTTCCATTCCTCTAGCCCCATTTTTTCAATAGCTCTAGCGTCATGGTGTTGCGGCAGAAGCCATCGCTCATTCTTAGAAATAGAGCCACCGCGAGCATTAAAGTCGGCTCGCATTACATCGGTTACTTCTAGCCACTCTTTCGCGAATTGTTGGATTTTAGGATCATCTATGGTTTCACCGTATATAGCTTTTACTAGCTTATTTAAGCCCTCTTCATCTTGGCTGAACCCGAACATTCTAGTCCTAAAATGGGACATTGCTTCGGCAAACATTGTGTGATATCTGCTTTCGTACCATTTGCCTCTAATCTGAATATTTCGATAACCAGAAAGTCCAGTAGGATCTTTTGTCATCAACGAGGCTAAGCCGTCATATAGACCCTTAGGATGAGACTGCATCTTGCTGTAGGCTTCATGTGTTCGTACGGCCTGAATAGCAGCCTCTCGACGTTGACGCGATAGATTGCCCAGCACATTATCAATGGCAGCGTTTTGATCATCTGCCGATAATATCTGTCGTGCGACATCTGCCGATATTCTTTTATCGTTTATCGCAATGTCGATACATTCTTTAAAACTAGCCAAGTGTACACTCCAGTACGCTATTTATACCTTCAATCTCATCGTCAAGCTGTTTCATGAAATCGTTAGCGTTAATAAATTCCCCGTCTACAAATAACTCAGGATCATCTATATTTCTGAACGCTTGTATTGCCGCATCATAATCTTCTGCTAGGCCGTTTCTTTCCAATATGTCTCGCTCTCTTTCTGTGACGGTTGCTGGTGCTGCCTTTTGAGGCTCTGGCTCAGCATAATTAATTACCGCCCTGGAAGGTTCGTTAAACCTTGCCATCTTAGCTTCGTATTCTCGCAGTAGCTCAATATCATCTTCCATATCTCGAACAACTGCTTGCTCGTAAAAGTCTGCCAGTTCTTCATCTGGCGCTTTGCTAAGACTATCAAAATTTTCATTTAGCACTGCAACTCTCATCTCTACTTCTGGGTCTACAAATCTGTTCCCATTTCGTAACAGATCCTCTACAAACGCGATGGCTTCATTTCGGTCGTATGATGAAATAACCCCATCTTCATACAACCTTTCGGCCAACGCATCCGGTGCTAAACCTTTATTGCCACTTCTCCAGAATGGCTTCTGATAGCCCCCCGGAAGTGTGCCAAATTCTTTATTGCTCATGTCGGCTGTTCTAAGCCAAGATTCTTGATTTAAGCCACCATATTCTTCTGCGATTTCCTACCGTATTTCGGCTCCTTCCCTAGCACCTTAATTTCTTTTTCTATTTCGCGAATCAGCTTGTCTCTTGATTTAGCTAGAGTCTTGTTAATGTCATCAGCATATCTACCGTATGACGAGGCAGCTTCAGCATAATCAGCGGCCATGTCACTGTAAATTGTGCTTTTTTTGAACGAGTCTATATCTTCGGCAATTCGCTCTAACGCATTAATCGCCATGTCTTCCGGCGAATCTATGTCTGGATTTATAACTTCCCTAGACTTTTGACCGACCTTCCGAAAGTAACCCGCTAAACCACCAACAGCGCCACCAAGTAATGCGCCACCAACTGCAGCACCGCCAATAGCCATTAGTGCATCATCAGTACTATATGGTGATTCTATATCTAGCTTGTGCGTGTAGACTAATGGCTGAATTGCTAGTTCAGCAGCAGTCGCTATTGCAGCTTCTCTGCCAGCCACATTCATAGCAGAGGCTAATACACCTAACCCTTTCGCAGCAACACCAGCAGTAGCTATAGGCAACGTTGCGATGTTAATTGGATCAAGCATAAATCCAACAGCCATGCCAAAAAACTGTGCATAACCTGATCCGCGCTCTATAACGTCTTTAGCATACTCTCTACGTTGACGCAGCTTTTCATTACGTCTTTCTCGCAGCACCGCATCTGTTTGGATAAAGTCATCTGTATCCCTAGAAAGTCTATCGTAATCTAGCTTGCCAGCAAAATTTATATACTTAGGTACATCAAAACCTTCATCTCTAAGCTGCTTGACCCTAGAATCTCTTTCCCTGTACATCTCATTATTTAAGGCGCGAGATATAGACATAGATTCGTCTATCGCCAGCCCCACAGACGCATTGAATTCTTCTGAAAAATCTGGAGTCTCAATATACTCGGCAGGAGTATACGTCTGCATTCTCTGTCTATTGTCTTTTTTAGAAATAAAAGGCATTTCTGCTACATCCTGGAAATGCTGGTACTGCTAGTACTCGCGATATAGGCATTGATTCGTGCTGCTTCCCTTGCTCTTTCCCGAGCAATGACAGTCGCATCATACGAGAACATAAATGGTTGGCCGTTATCCATCCTGACAAATACACTAGACCCGTTGGTAAACAAGTATTTAGTATTGTCATCGTTAGTTACTTGGCTGTTTTTAATTACCTTGTTAATGTACGTTTCAGGATACGAAACTTTTTTAAGCGTTAAAGGATCTTCTATGTACCCGAGGCCACCGTTTTCTTCAATAAATTGCGGGTCTATAGCATCTATAAACTCAACAAACCTATCGGCATCTACGCCTCTAGGCAGTTGAGTCTTGTATCCATTAACTTCTGATATCCCGCCAGTGACAGCTTTGACAGCATCTACAAACATGTCTACATCAAAGTCTTCGCCTGGGGTTTGCGTAGCGGCATAGTATGCTATTGCAGCTTGTGCAGTAGCAGCTCTATCTTCAGCACCATAAACATTGCCCACATAATCCTCAAACGGAGCAAGATACTCTGACCGCGTAGGAGGGGTTACATTTTTCATAGCAATGGCTTCTTGTCCAGAAAGAACACGATGCATAATATCTTCATTGCCAATAGCCCCTACTTGAGCAAATACGGCTTGATTCTTGCCAGCTATAGATCCCCAGATTTCAGGTGCTTGCTGCAATGTTTTAGCTAGTACAATTTTTTCTGGAACTGTCATTTGAGTAATTTGATCAGACAGCACTTGAGCTTCGTTATCAGTTATGGGCGGAACAGAAACACCGTAATGAGCAGATGCAATTTCAGCTTGGGCCAATCTATTAGTTAATGATTCTGGAGAAAAAGGATCAAACTCATCAAGAGTAACTATGCCTTGTTTATTGCCAAACGCTAAAGCATCTTCGGCTAATGCTTTTTGTATGTTTTGCTCAGTAGCAAGATGCTTTGCATATCGATCTGCATCAGCTAACACTCCAGTATTGAGTTCAGATAATCTTTCGTTGCGGACAATTGTTGACTCTAGCGAAAACATTGACAGTTGCCGAATATCTTCCAATTGTTTTGCTAATTCAGTTCCCGCAACCGCTTGCTCAACTTCGGCAGTTTCTGCTGGTGATACTTCCCAACCAAGACTTACAGCAGTAGCCCAATCGTCAAATAGCTTTTTAGCGTTTTGACCTGCTACCTCTTGAGAGGCATTGTAAATAGATTGATCTCTGCTAATGGCTGACGCAGCACTTGCTCTGAATGACTCCCACTCACTAGGAGTAAATGATGCTGGCTTGTCAAATTCCTGTAGCTTTTTATATGCCTCTACATGATTGTCTGACTCTAAATCAGCCTGTAATTCTGCCTTTAGCAACCCAGATTCTAGCTGGTTTCTAGCTGAACGTTTTTGTGTTTCTGCTACATCTAGGCTTATTGCATTAATAGCAACCTGGCTATCTAGCAATGTGTAAAGATTGGCTAAACTTACCTCTGCTTGAATTCTACTGCCAGTGGCTGAACGCTCTTCGATCTCTATTGCCAATACGTCAAGACGAGCATCGTCAGCGTCTTTTGCAACCTGTCTGTTTTTGGCTACCTGATTCTTGAATACCGCAGTTTCAGCATTAGCTACATAGTTGTCAACTGTGGCTGCGATTGCATCTCTAAAGTCTTCACTAACAATGGCATCATCACCTTCCAGTAATCCCTTCCTGTACGCCTTAGCCTTTGTTAGAAATGCTTTAGTGTTGTCTGGATGTTCTGCAGCAATGCGCTCAATCTGTTCTTTGGCATCTGTAGATACTTCCGAAAGATAGCCAGATTGCATTGCCGTATTGTACGCCTGGGCCTCAATAGACATCGATGCTAGAAAACCTTTCTTGGTTTCTGCCGACGTTCCTGCTTCTGCCGCTTCTCGACCAGCCTTCTCGCCTTTCTCAGCGCCTATCTTCTCGGCACGTTTTGCGCCTATCTCAAAAGCAATATCGCCCACTTGATCTGCTAGACCAGCGAGCGCCTGAAACCTGCGAGCAGCAGATTGATCTACTCCCGTCGGCCTGAACTCTCCGTAATATCCAATAGGCTTTTGAGCCATTATTTTTTACCTTTAATCTGGCACTTTATCTGGCACTTTATCTGGCGCTTTACCTGGAGCCGGCGCTTTAGTTGGCACTAATGACGCCACTTGTGCGCCAGTTTTCAACAATGTAGATGCGGCCTGTAATTTTCCAGTTTGATTTGCGGATTTGCCCTGTCTGCGTAGTTGAGCTTGTTTTAGCTTTTCTGATAAACCAATAGTAAGTTCACTAAGCCCTACTTTCTTTGCGCTAGCCAATGCAAGACTAGCTGGGGTGCCCTCTCCAGAAATACCAGACATAGCCTGACCGACTACATTAGCGGCCAATGCTTCGTTTAACTGTTCTCGACGTTGCAGTTCACGGCTTTGTGCAGAGATACGCTCTTCTTCAGCTTGACGCTCTAGCTCCATCTGCTGAGTCTTGCCAGCAAGATATTGACCCCTAGCCGAAACAGCGCCAGCAGCAGCGGTTATCGCGACTAAACCTTTAACGGAAGTAATTGCAGTAATTATCCAGCTCATTCGGCCTCCAATATCTCATCTGATATCTTGTCCACATCTGTTTCCTCGGTAACGTGGAACGTAGTCCATACCGTGTCCGTAATTGCGTATATCATTCGCTTCATGCCTGGATGCGTCTGGCCCATATATGGAGCTTTGATTTCTTCTTTACCTTCATGTGTGACCGCTACACATTCACCTTTAGATACAGTGAATAGATGGTTCGTCTTGTGCAGCGCACCTACTAGACATACGCCAGCAGGGATGAATAGCTCTCTAGCGTAAATACCATCAGCAAAATGATGCGTGACCTCTGTCTCAGCTTGAGGCATAGCCAGCATTACGTCTTGTGCTTTGTAGATATCACTCTGTAACGCTAGATTCACGATGATTCGACCTCGTATTCAATCATCTGTATATTTACTGGAGTGGGATCGGGTGCAGTTATTGACGGCATTGCGTCCCTAGTCCAGCCTATTGTATTTAATACATCTTCTATTATGCCAGTTTTTGAGTTAGGAGAGGTATCCAGTGGCGAAACAGCCGAATAACCAAACTCTCTAATGGGTACAGGTTGACCATCTACATAGTAACCATACGACTGATAGACCCTGATGTTCATGCGAACGATACGCTTAATACGCATCTGGTTCTCACCGCTACCGATATTGGTATTGAGTGGCATGCCTGTGACTTCTACAAGGAAGTTTAGCCCAACCTCTACGTTGGTGTAGCCTATCTCCTCTGATGTGAGCGTTATCTGGCTACCGACTACTGTCCTCTCTGGCAGCACAATGCCATCCGCTACGATCTGAACAGTCTCGCCTTCTAAGTGACCCAAGCCAGCAATCGTTGTATCCGTTGGCCCTGGATTGAAGATAATAGAATCATCCATCAGGTGATCGAATGACCATCTTCCTAGGTGGTACTCGACATTCCCAGCAATAGTTCTCTTATCAATCATGTATAGCTGATCATCTACCACGGTGGCATTAGTAATAAAGCCAGAATTAGCGGATATCCATTGAGTGAATCCGTTGATGTCTTGGTCGCGTAGCGTGTTCAGGATAGTGACCGAACCATCTGTGTTGGGTATGAACAGCCAGTTAGCATCCTCGCTAGTCGTACCCGATAGCATTGCCATGTCAGTAGGCTGCTTGATCAGATGAGACGAGAGTACAGATCTATCGTGCGTGACATAGGCATCTTCATTAAAAGAGTAGATGAAATCATAGATCGTCTTGCCGTTTCTATCGACGAATATGGTAGAACCGTCTACATCCGCTACCTCGATATAGGATGCACCGTGATTGGTCTGTGGCGTAACACCTACAGACGAAGGCGTAACGGGCGTACTGGTCACTGAGAACTCTGCACCAGATGTAAATACTTGCAGGTTCCGGCCTGGATACACATCAATGATCTCGTTTAGCTTGCGAGAGGATATGGTGGCGAATATACCTTCATCATCATCACCATCGTCAATCTCGTAGTCGAAGAACGATCCAGACTTGGAGAAGAATATAGATGCAGTCTTAGACTTAGTGCCGCCTAAAACTAATCTGCCCTGGAAGAAACATCCGGTCTTTGGGTATCCGCGAGCAAGAGACCAGACAGGTTCCTTTCTAGGCGATCCGTTAGCCACCTTTAGAAAAGTAATTGGTTTAGATGTGCCGCTAGTAGGGAATCCGCTATATAGCTCAAAGTCTTTAGCAGACTCTCCCGACACATCAATCCTGTATTCGAAAGCGGACGTCCTAGAGACCGTTACACCAGTTTCACCGTATACAGGCATGTCTTGCAGATTTCTATGCATGTTGAATATGGTAGAGTTTCGCTCGTCAGGCGTCGTATCACCTGCAAAGGTAATGTTTTTAGAGAGTACGCCTTCAACATCTATCTGGTACTGATCACCAGATACGAATGTATTATCAAAGGTAATACTCTGCTGATCGATAACAGGCACAGGACTCAGATCATCATCAAAGTCATAGGTAGGCACATTAGTAAATGGCACCTCGTCCAAGAACCAATCATAATCTGTGCCTAGATTAATCAGCCTCTGTGATGGTACGTCCTCATGAAAGAGCAGCATCACGCTTTCTGTCTGAGTATCTCGTACAGTAGAGACCTGTGCAGCAGTAAGCGGAATCCGTACATCTGCGACATGGGTCACGGGCAAAGCGCCTGGATTCTTGAATATACGGATGTTGTTATCTGTAATCGACAGTAGATAGTTTCGGTCTGTAGTGACGCTAAAATCTACTAGCTTGGACTCTGACGGTTCGCCCGCTGTACTTGTTTGGGTGATTAGATTGAACTCACCCAGCGTTACTGTGGCCGATCCCAGATCAGTTGCGCCAACTCTCGCTAATCTGACATATTGTGCTGCCGAACCGATAGAAATTCTAAGGTTCTGCGGGTTAGTCCCTATGAGCGGTACTGGCGCTACCGTAGTCCACGATATCGCATCAGCAGAATCCTGTATAACAAACTCACTAGATGAGAACGCGGACAACTTAATCTGCCGCAGATCCGCAAATACTGCCGTAAATCCAGGGGAAGCGGTACGATCATACTGAGCAACAACATACGGATTCGTTGTGCCTATCACTACCGTAGTAGCTGCAGTGGTCGCATCATTCCCATCATTAATGTTAAGTCCAGTGCCACCGTTAGGCATTGTTGGATTCAGAGCGGCTAACGGTGCTGTTAGTCGCTCTAACTTATTCAGCACTGTGTCAATATGTTGGGTGCCAGGTCTCCTCTTAACACCACCCTGAGGAACCAAGACGATATTCTTAGCGGTCTGCAATCCTTGGTAATACTGATCGATATCAGTACGGCCACGCAGTAAGGGTGATAGCTCGCCGCTAACGAAGTTATTCTGGATAAATCGTGACTTAGCCACTAGTACCTCACATTAACAAATGGGTTACTTGTAATGGGAGTTATCGGGTACTGTTGCGAGTCAGTGTATCGCGCCATCCTGGAAGCATTAACGTACTCAGCAGACATCTCAACTCTGGACGCAGAGCTATCCCTGATGCTAGTAGCAAAGTCTTTCGCCAGTGCATACTCGATCATCTTGGAGAAATAGAAAGGCCAACTAGCTTCAGGAACATCATAAATATAGTCGCAATAAAGCGGCCCAGCATTATTGGTATACACTTTGTTGCCATATACCTGATATCTAACACTAGGATACAACTTGATGAGGAACAAAATATCAGCAGGTAGCTGGTAGATTGATTGCCATTCTTGATCGACAGGCACTTCAGTAGTGAGTGCTATTTGAGCCTTGGCCCTAGCGAACGCCCACCGATGCTTGGTCAGTTCATTCTTGACTATGCTGTCGTACAGGGTATTAGCAACTTGTTGCGCTCGTGAGTTACCGATCAGTGAATTAATTGGCGTATCGCCTATCAAGACTAACGCAGCACTAACTAAATCAATTTTAGTTGCCATATCATTACTCTGAGGTCATATCCCCCTGGGTAAGAAAGGGGGCCGAAGCCCCCCAAATTACTTACGCTGTAATTGTAGTACCCGCCGCCGCAGTAATGCTTGAAGCGGTTTGGGTCTTAATGTAAGTAATGGTTACTATTGGAGCAGTCGGGGTAGTAGTATTTTTACAGATGACTAGGTCACCAATACTAAACTCGCTGATAGCCGCAAGAAAATAATCTGCGTCATCAACATCAGTTTTAGCATCAGTAGAAGTATACTGCCAAGTGCTTCCACCTGTTCCCGAACCGCCAATGCGGCATAAACCTGTTCGTGCAAAAGCCATGATGGATCTCCTTATGCAGTTTTGTCATATTGAACTTTAACCAGACCACCCTCGTCGCGAACGACAGAGCCACCCTTCAACATACCATTGCTTAACCAAGAAGTACGTTCAGGGATCCAGTTGATTTCAGTTTTCATGTCAATGCCGACAGCCAAGCCAACAGCAGGACGCTGATAGAACCAAGAGTCAACAATGTTGCCGGTCAGATTCAATCCACCTTCAACGCGAGTTTCAATAATAATAAAGCTAAACCCTACCAGGGTGTTCACTTCACCAGAAACAAGAGCCTTGATAGCTTGATAATCAGCAGACGTTGCCTTCTCATCGTTCAAAAGTCCACCCAAACCCTCTGCTTCAATAGCAGCAAACAGTTCAGAGTTAGGGACACCTTGGTCACGCAGTTCAACTTGAGCCTGAATAACCTTAGCAATAGTAAGGTTTGCCGCTCCAGTAGGAACCGTAGTGGTCAGCGGAGTAGAGGCATCCATAGCATCGATAACTAGCTGGTCAGAACGACGACCCAAGGCGCCAGCAATAGTCATTGCCAGTTCTTGCTTCTCATCGAAGTTAACATCAGCTTGGTCAAAGATGTCAGTGTACTCAGGTGCGTTCCAGTTGGTCAGAGTGGCCGTCTTGAACTCATGAGACACATCCATCGGAGTAACGATGTCTGAAGTCGACTTTTGGTTAGCAAGGCCTTTGCCTTGACGACGAAATTTGTAGGTATCACCTACAACGTTGTTTCGGACAGTGACGGAATTCTTCAGCAAGCCCATGCCTTGGTAGGCATGCTTGACCATACTGTCAAACTCTGTTACTGCTACAGCAGAGAGATTCTTAGACATTAGTCTATTCCTCAAATAATTTAACGAGAATGTTCCACATGAAACATTTGCATATTCTGAGGTTTTCGACCGAGTGCCCGACAGATCGGTCAGTCTACAACCTTAATCTGTCAGGCCCAAGATGGGGTATCTGACCCGCACATAATAACATTCAGTTATGCAAAAGCAAACTATCCGAACTGTTGAGCATGTGGTTTATCACCACCAAACTCTTTCATCATGCCCTGGATCTTTCGCTCATGGTTTGCGTCTACCGATCTCATCAGGTTGCCATGCTCATCCTTGCGGAACATCTCAGCCTCTATATCGGCCCACGTCATGCCTCCAGGTTGGATATGCCCATCAATAGGCAGCTTGGCCGGAGCAGTAGATTTGATTAACTCCTCTACCAGCTCGACGGATGCCGCGCTATTAACTGCATAGCGTAGACGTTCATAGGTATCGCTATCGAGACTGTTCTTCATAAACTGCTCGACGGTCTTGATTCGGGCTGTCCCGTTATCCCCAAGTTTCGCCATCTCGGCCTCAGCAGAAACCTCTTCTACTGCCTGTGATTGTGAAGATAACAGCTCCCATGCTTTATCAAAGTAGTCCTGAGACATTTTAGATTCACTTGCAAAACCGACTAGCTCTTGCATCAGCCCATCTTCTTTGTCGATACCTTCAGGCATTGAGTATCCATCTTTAGGGGCACCCTTGAATGCGCCAAACTTTTTGGATAGTTCGTTGTATGCAGAAGCTTGGTCTGAAACTGACTTGTACTTATCGGACAAGTACCACTCTGGCCTATCGCCAACGCCCTTGATCCCATCGGTTAAGAAGTATTCACCTTCGCCTAGTTGCGGTTCAGCGGCATCTACCAGACTGACTGGCTCTTCTGAAGTATCGCTCTCTAGCTCGCTCATGTTTATCTCCACGGATATTGAATGACAGCCCGCCTAGGACTGACCGCTTGGTGCTTCAAACGGATTTCCTCAAGTCTGATACCCCCGTTGATCAGGGATAGGTCGTTGATATCTACCCAATCCAGATGCCTGTCTTCTTTGTAGCATCGGAACGCTCGGAACTTATGGAGATACTCAAACTTATCGAATCCATATTGTTCCGCTAGGCTATTTAGCCATTCAAATTTGAATTTCTTTTCGATCAGGTAGGCTTTCTCATCGCAGAAAATTTTGGCTTCCTGCAGTCCATCAACCTCTGCTTGTGACAATTCAAATTCCTCCATCCATTCCGTTGGTTTGGCCTTCTTCATAACTTCTCCGCTTGCTGGATTTGATGAACAATGTATCGCATGACACCAGCCTCACCATTGTGATAAGCCGATTCATAGTTGATGTTCTGTGCGGAAAGGGAAGTGTCGTTCTCTAGTAGGAATCTTTTGGTCATGTCCTCTATGACTCTCGTGCCGTCGTCCGATGCAAAGCAGCGATTGTAAGCCTTAGCTAACTCCGCTTGCCTTTCTCTAATCGCGCCTTGGGCTTCCCTCGCCTGAGCGTCGTTGACTTCTAAATCATCCCAACTCATTGCACCGCCTGTAGTGGTGGTTGCTCTTGGCCCTGCATCTCCATTTGCTTGACCTCTGCTCCAGCTTGGATGATCCTTGCTTTCTCTGCGTCATCTCGGACTAGTTCAGAACTCATGCCCGTCTTCTCTGCTACCCAAGTACCAAAGTCTTCTATCTTAAACGCCATCTGTACCTGATCAGGCCCGGCAGTAGCTAGAACGAACTCCACCGCCTGCTGTACCGCTAGAACATCCTCGGAGTCTTGCGCCCTTGCTAGTGGAGATGTGAATTTAATCTCGACATCCCTACCATCTAGCTCGATAGGGGTGATTAAACCTCTACGGATTAGGATAGATACCACTCGCTTGAGTACAGGTATCAGCACTTCGGTCTGTAGCCGCCCGAATGCGGAGCCTATGCGCTTGGCTAGCTCTCTGGATTCAATAGCAATCTCTGTGGCAGTCCTTACTGGCCCTGCTGGATCACGCAAGTCGTTAAACATGGCGATCTTGATAGAGTTTTGCAGCTCTACGATCTCGAACTGGGCTAGTGACAGGCTTGATGCTGTGTCTAAACGTTGTATAGACGGATTATTGGTGTTGTTAGAGCCAACTGGAATAACAATGCCTGGCGCTATAACCATATTGTAGGGGTTAGTGACCCCATCGTCGGTGGCAGTGTACATACCAGCTAGGTCTATAGCGGCCTTCTGCAATACGAACTCTTTCGCCTTGTTCAATGAGCGTACATCTGGCAGCGTTTGCATGGCTGGGCCTCTACCGCGTACCTCACCAGAGACTTTGGTGTACCGTCCAGTGACCCACGGCGAAGAATTACCGAAATCCTCTACCCATGAGAACCTTTCTTCCTGCTTAACCCATATACAGCCATAGTATCTCTTGTCTTTCGGGTCGTAGATCACGCCTTCCGATACCTCTATCTCGGTAGCGGGCTTGTTATCGATAATACTCTGGACGTTAGACGATGGTTGGAAGCCCTTCCACATTCGTTCGAGTAGCCTGGCCTTGACCTTGAACCGTCTCCAATGCGTTTCGATGGTGCCGTATGGCCCTTCCTCAAAAGCGATGCCCCGTTGAGGAATGCAGTTAAAGACAATCGGCATTGAACCGTCATCGGTCTCATCAATCTTCAGCGTAGCAGTACCCACCAATAAATCTAGCGCGGCCTCATAGAACTGAGTACCGAAATTGGAGCGATTGATGTAGTCGAATACAACCACAGCCTGCTTCTCTAGGTTCTCTCTGATCTGTTCCTCGGTGACGTCAAAGTCACCGGACTCTAGCGCGTTGAGAACCTCGTTCGATGGGTTGAATGTGGCCCATCTAGCCCATATCGGAGCAATGTTCTCTTGTAACTTACTGGCACCCTGCTGGATAGCGGTCAGAGACGTAGAATCAAAGATGCGATCCATCTTCTTCTGGCCATTACCTTGGGTCTCGAATAGATTTCGTTGAGGCAGGAAATACTCGTACACGTCAGACAGTTGGTCGTGCCACATAGCCTCAGCATTGAATGCTTGGTTTTCTCTATCTTTCAGGTCTTGGATCGAGCCAAGATGCGGGGGAAGTTTCATTAGCTCACCATTTAGATATTGGGATTACGTCTGGCGCAGAATTCGAGGATGCGCTACTGAGACTCCACCATAACCGGGGCCAGCATCTACTCCGCCTAGCATGGATCGTCCAGCACCAGCAGCAGCGCCCTTTGCGCCTCTGGAACCGGTAGCAGCTTCAGCCCGACTACGCGGAGCGCCACCAAGCAGCGATACACTGCCTAGCTTTTTCCTGGCCATCGCCTTGAGTCGCTCTTCCTGTTCCTCTACTTCCTTGTCTAGCGCGGCTGTCTGTCGCATGGTTACTGCTAGTTCCTGCGCTGAAGGCTGCGGTTTCTTTGCTTTTTTCAAAAAGCCCATTTTGTAATCCTATGTATTTGTATAGTTGATATGGCGTCCAGATAAACGGCCTGTTAATTCCTAGCAATTGCTTAATGTGCCCGACGCATGTATTGAGCATGAATAAACCCTGACCGGACTCTGCTTTATTCCATCTGAGTAATCGATTATTCCCAATTTTATCATCGATTTCGTCAATTGTATAAACCCTAACTTCTGCCAGTCCTTTTTCAAAAATAATAATTCGGCCTCTATCCGGTCTCATTAGATAACAATGATTAATGCTCGGATGAATGAATCTACTCCACCAATGATTAACGCCTTTCGTGAAAACGATGTAGTAAAAATTATCCGAATACATTAAACCTAACTTCGGCCTGTCTTGGTTGGGGTCTACTTCCTGAGATCATCGACTCACGCCATCCTAACGCCAGCGTCTGAAGTGCATCGGCCCCATGTGATGCCCAGTCATGCACAGGTGTGTCACGGAATACGTTACGCTTCTCATCGAACTCGCGGTGATAGGATGCGATGCAGTTCAGCCCATGCTCGGCCTTGTCTGGATCGAACCAGAAACGAGGGAACATCCTACGTACTGCCTGTATACCTTCGGCCTTGGTGCGCGGTCTTTGCACTGTACGGAATGAGATGCCCATCTCTCGTGCTACGTCCTTGCGTGATCTGCCTGACGTTAGCTCCCTGACCTCGATATCGTGCGGTGCTAGATGCTGACCTAACATGACGCCGTTGGTGGCTGCGTATTGGTTGAGCCATTGGATGTAGTGCTCCATGCCTTTGCCTGTGTTCTCGTAGTACCCAATCACACGCACCTCTTTGCCTATGGCCTGGAATAGCCAGATGGACATTGCATCGGATATGCCGAGATCCCATGCGGTGTGTACAGCTAGTGATGGCTCTATCGGTAGCCTAGTGACGCGGCCTTGGTCTTTGGCTGTGGCTATCTGGTCAGCGTAGTAGGCACCGGCTATCTGCGCCTCAAATGAGCCGTAGAATTCCTGTTGAATCAGCGACTCGTCCATCCCCTCCAGACGTTCCTGATCGATGATGTCCGATGATATGACCGGTGACCCGTCTGCCCGTCTGGTATCGCGTACGGTGAGATTCTGACAGAACCACTCATTACTAGACCTCGCCATCTGGTACAGGCTATGGCCGTGATTCCTGCCGCGTGGCGTATAGATGAACACAGCCCATCCACCATTTTCTGCCAGTATCGGCCTGATATAGCCCCATGCGTTGGGGTCACATAGACTCCACTCGTCGAAGATCACGCCTACCGGGTTTGATCCAACGAGGTTGTTATAGTTGTCTGATCCGGTTAGCTGCCACGTCGACCCATTGACCAGCTCGATGAGCATTTCCTGAGCATTCGTCCGCTTGCGGATGGCTTGAGGAAATACCTGATCAAGGATAGGGCGTCCGTCTGAGTCGATACCTGACCAGATCGCTTTGCGTGCCTGTGTCTGGTGTGGGAAAAGATGCCAGTAGGTGCCGACGCGCTGGAACATGGACTTAGCTGTGAAATTGAGGGTTGCTGCCCCTTTCCCGGCTCTACGGTGCCAGACTATGCAGGCTCTTTTAGCCCCGTTGTCCATAGCCCGGAAGAAGGCCAATTGGTGCTCTCTAGGCTCCCAGTCGTGGGGGATTGATACCTCCACTACTGTGCATGCATACAGTTATGCATTCTTGAAATCCGATACTGTGATAGATAGCTCACCACCACCCTCACCAGTTAATTCAGTGGCTTTCAACTCAGGCAGATATTTGCCCAACATCCTATGTCGCACATCTGCAACCTTGGAATACTTAGCCAGTTCCTGATTAAACGTGTCAGATTCAGGGTCTAATTTTTCAATTCTCTCAATTATATCAAAAAGATACTGCACAGACCCACGCTCTTGCATGTACTCTCTGAGAGCCTCTTGTCTCACTAGTCTATTGCGTGTCTTTGTGTGCATTCCTTTGGTGCTGGTCATTTGCTCTCACCCCTAGCGTTACCTCTACCAAAGATCCTAGCCCAGCCTTCTGCATAGGCCGATTTTGAGGCCGCATTGTACCGTCTAGCATGCGCCCCCTTACCCCCGTGATCGTACTCGGGAAAGTGCCGATTGGCTGTTGCCTTGTCTAGCGTGTGACGACTATCCACGTGGTTTGACCCTATACATAAATAATTTATAAAAAAGAGTTGACAGTGATCTGGGTGATCTATATCTTCGCTCCATCGAAGTATACATCAATCAGAACGGAGCAGCACTAATGAACGACAAGAACACCGGCGGAGACTTCTGGCTACTGGCGACCTTTCTCGTCTTTTTTTGCGCCATCATTTTCGCACCAGCTTTACTAAATTAATCAGCACGGAGACACACATGAACAACGCAGCACATCTGACCCACAGCATCCAAGAAAAGCTCGGCCACGAATTCTACCGAGTCAACAACGACAGCAACGGAAACCCCCGTTATGTAATCCACTATCTAGCATTTGCCAACGAATACGAAGACGCCCGAGAGATCGCCAACAGCATCGGCTTTCACGTATACCGAGCGCGAGAGTTTGGCGGCGGTTTTGTCACTCAGTCATACAACATAGAAAATGACGCCGAGTTAATCATTGAGGCACGCCCTGCCAAACCTGCCGCAAAAATAGAAGGGAAAAGAGAGAAATGAAAACAAAAAGAAGCATGAAGGAAAGGGACTGCCATGAGTGCGCCGCAACCATTCACAAAGGCGATCAATATGGAAAGCGTTCTGTGTCGCTCGGTAGACAGTCCTCATGGGGTATCGACGGAAGGCCAGCAGAAGAAATTCCTGCGTGGGCCTGGTCTGACTTTCGCGTCAAGGTCGATATCTGCGCTTCCTGTGCATAATGCAACCCCAAACCAAAAAGAGGATCAGATAATGCAACTAGAAGACGCGCTCGAATGCACTGTCACACGCAAAGAAGCCATTGCCGAAATCATGAAGCATGACCTACCCGCCGACGAATTCTTCGACGACGTAGGCGACCGGCCAGAGTATCGCGGCTCGGAAGTCCTACTCTGGCTGGGCTACTAATGAGAATTTTGCTAGCGATCGCTCTCCTTCTGGCGGTGCTGTGGGTCAGCACAGAAGACCACGATTTCGAGGTAGAGCAGCACAAGCAATACGTCAAAGACGTCTGCGCTGGATTTCACCCCGATTACAAAAACGCCAAACCGGATTGCACCAAATGATCATGACACGAGAAAAAGTGGACGCGATGTTCCACCCGTACGAACAGAAACTCAGGGACAGCCCCATGATCATACTGTTTGAAACTGTAACAAACGAGGACGACGGAATCGAGGCGCTGATAATGGACGGTACAACCGATAGGCACAGCTATCGCGTAGTTTACCGCGACACGGATGCGGATGAGACAATCGGCGTCGTATTTTGTGACACGTACCTAGACGCTAAACGCTACGCAGACGATTTCACTCGCAAAACATGAAAATTAAAATGGCAAACGGGATTTACATAGCCACATTCAAGCATCGTAGCGGGAGCGTCTACTTCGGGTATAGCCCTAGACTCAGCGAGGCGATGACATTTTGCGCAGGACTTATTCCAGAATAGATGCGCTAAACAACGCGAAACGAAGTCCGCTTGATTGCGGGCTTTTTTTGCCCCCAATATCGCATATAATCGCAGACTCACTAACGAGAGGAAGAGGCACTAATGAACGATAAAAATATGCTGGCGGATCTTCACCAGCCCGAGCCCACTTTGGCGAAGCGTTTAAGATTTCACCTCGAATTCATGGGGGTGATGGGCATGGCTGGCCGGGAAGACGAGCGCGACAGACACTACACCAAGGCGCGGGAAATCGCGCAGCAACTAATAGATGAGGGCCGTTAAAATGGCGAAACTCAACAAAGCGCAGCGGGCCGCACTGGTCCGCAAATGGAAGCAGGACCCGCAGGGGATGACATACCGCCAATTCAGGGCAACCGTCCATGCAGGCTACGATTGCGTTATGGTCCAATGGTCCGGGATGTGGTTGGGGATCGAATCGGACGGTTACACGCACAGCTAAACAGTTGCCCAGTAATACCGAAAGGCCCGCCATTGTGCGGGCCTTTTTGTGGGGTGGCTATTACGGCAACGTGCGCATAGAATCGCATACGCGGGGGCATACCGCCGCCGCTCACTACAGGGCAACATGGGGGCAACCAGAATGCTGAAAACAGTCGAATACAGTGGAGCAACAAAAACGCGCGGTATCGCCGTGACCTATCGGGCAGGGGAGCGCGACACGTATGGGACGTGCCCGACATCCTGCGAAATGAATTGTTCAGGCAAGGGGGCGCAAAAAATAGATCCGGACTATTTCGCCGCATTGCTGGTGGCCGTACCCCGTCGGGGCGTGGCCTTTACGTATACCCATTTTGATTGGAATCAATGGGCGGACCGGTCCAATAAACGAAGCGAAGGCCAGACGGTCGTCAACTTTTCCGCCAAGACGCTGGCGAGTGCGGCGGCGGCGTCGCGAGTAGTTCCGGCGGTAGTCGTCCTACCGGCTACCGAGTGGGTTAGGGGAAAGTATGCGACCGCCCCGGCATTGGGCGGGGACCTTGTCCAGACTGATGCCGTGCGGGTCGTCCGATGCCCGGCAGAATATAGAGCGGGCTTCTCTTGCGGCGATTGTGGCGGCGGCGTCCCCTTATGCGCACGGGCGGACCGTGATTACATCATTGGATTTACCGCGCACGGTGCGGGCAAACGAAAGGCGGCGGACCCTGACACCCCCGGCGGCTGCTACGCGAACGGTGGCCGTGTCCGCCTGCACTGGGACGCGACCGCGAAAAGCGACCAAGGCGGGGAGTCTGACGGGGAGCGGCTCGCCCGGTTTGCGCGAGGGCTCCGCCCGGGGTCGATTCTGCGCCACCATGTGGCGGGGGATCTGGGGTCTAACAAAGCATAAAGTGCGGGCTTTTTTTGTGGGGTTTTACTTTCTATAAAGGTGTCCCATATAATCCCATTCACCGGGGGCAATTTCGCCCGCCGCTTCACTACACAGGGCAACTATAAGATGAGCATTACACGAGCCGGATTGATCGAGATGCAGGACCAGTACAACGCGCGCGTGATCGATATACGTGACCCCCGCACCCGCCTGACGGCAAAACGGCGCGCCGCGTGGATAGATGAGGCCATGTCGCAGGCGGCCGCTATCGAGGGCAAGCGCCGCACCCGCCTGCTCGAGCGGGCCGACGTCGAGCGCCTTATTGACGCGGTGCGGGCGGTCGCGCGAACGGGACCTGAAGTCCGGACAGCTAGGTCGTACGCTGGGAACGGGCACTTCGTGCCGAACAGCTACGGCTACGCTGCTCCGATCACTGCGTGCGTGGTCGGTGCCAGAGGCCAGCCAGAGGCAGCCG
>Ga0209403_10001521_pt1 | contig 29947 bp, 22 predicted proteins | sample ArcticOcean_MG_C_8_FD_187440 | JGI IMG/M metagenome (GOLD analysis project Ga0209403, IMG submission 187440) | Marine microbial communities from western Arctic Ocean - ArcticOcean_MG_CB11_86 (SPAdes) (version 2) | ecosystem: Environmental > Aquatic > Marine > Oceanic | place: Arctic Ocean...
GTTTCTATTGATAAGTCCGCTGCGGAGGCCAGCGATGGAGTCGTTTGCGTGATGACGGGTGCGGAACTGGCGCAGGTTTTTAAACCATGGACCGGCGGTGCGGCGCATTTACCATCGTTGCGCGCACCTGAGCAATATCCCATGGCGGTAGATGTTGCCCGCTGGCAGGGCGAGCCGGTGGCGGCGGTCGTTGCAACCTCCCGCGCGCTTGCCGAGGATGCTGCCGAACTGCTCGACATCGTGTGGGAAGCACTGCCGGCGGTTTCCGCCGGTGAGGATGCGCTTGCGGAGGCGGCGCATCTCGTTCATCCCGACGGAGAGAACAATCTCGCCTTCGAAGCAAAAACCGGGGAAGGCGATACCGGCGCGGCCGCAGACCTTACCGTTTCGGCGATATTTCGCTTCGGTCGCCATACGGCCGTCCCGTTAGAGACGCGGGCGGCCATCGCCGACTGGAATCCGGGCGATGAAAGCCTCACGGTTCATACATCCCACCAGACGCCCTGGCAGCAGCAGGATGTGCTGTCGCGTCATCTCGGTATCGACGAGCACAAGGTACGCGTGATCTGTCCCGATGTCGGCGGCGGGTTCGGCATCAAGCTCCATGTCTATGGCGACGAAGTAACCGTTTCAGCCCTGAGTCGCCTGTTGGGCCGACCCGTGAAGTTCGTCGCCGACCGGCTGGAATCCTTCGTCAGCGACATGCATGCACGCGATCATCTCGTGACGGCGTCGCTGAAGGCGACGAACGGCGCCGTGACGGCGATGGAGGTCGATGCGGTCGGCGGTATCGGGCCATATTCCGGCTACAAGCGCGCGTCGATCGGCGAGGGTATGATGAACATGAACCTGTCGGGCGCGCCTTATGCCCTCACAGCCTATTCAGGACATTACCGCGCTGCGTTCCAGAACCGCCCGACGGTTGCGATGTACCGCGCCGTCGGCCAGCCCATCGCTACCGCCGTGACCGAACAGCTGGTGGATCTCGCGGCGGCGAAGGCCGGCATCGATCCGGCTGAATTCCGCCGCAACAGTTATATCCGCGACGATGCGTTTCCGACACAAACCCTGTCCGGCGTACCGCTGACGAAGCTTTCTCTGACCGAATGCCTCGACAAGCTGCTGGCGATGATGGACTACGCGGGGCAGCGCCGCGAGCAGGAGGCGTTACGGGAACGCGGTATCTGGCGCGGTATCGGGCTTGCCACCTTCGTTGAATTGACGGCTGTCGGCGGTGCGTATTACGGACCGGCACAAGCCCGGGTGTCGACCCAGGACGGTGCGACGGTAAAAATCGAACCCACGGGGAAAGTCAGTATCATCACCAGCGTTACCGATCAGGGCCAGGGAACGCCGACCGGGATTGCACAGGTGGTGGGCGACCGCCTCGGTCTCGGTATGGACGACATCGCCGTCAATTTTTCAGGCGATACGGCGGTAACGCCCTATGGCGGCGGCGCCTGGGCTTCGCGCGGCATGACCATCGGTGGAGAAGCAGCGTGGCGCGCGGCGGACGCGCTGGCCGACAGTCTTTGTGCGCTTGCCGGTGCGATCCTTCAGGCGGCGCCGGAAACGCTCGACGTCGGTCCCGGCGGCATTCGCGACCGCGCATCCGGGGAAATCAGGATGAGCTTGGCCGACGTCGCCGACGCCGGTCATTTCCGGCATGATCTTTTGCCGCCCGGCACGCAGCCCGAACTTGCCGTGACGCGTCATTATGCGCCGACCGCGCCGTTCAACATCGCCAATGGCATTCAGGCGGCGTTGGTCGAGGTCGATATCGATACTGGATTTGTGCGGCCGCTCAGGCATTGGGTCGTTGAGGATTGCGGGCGGGTGATCAATCCATTGCTTGTCGACGAGCAGATCCGCGGCGGCGTGGTGCAGGGCATTGGCGGCGCATTGTTCGAGCACTGCATCTACGACGACGATGCCAACCTTCTGAACGGAACTTTGGCCGATTATCTGGTGCCGATGGCCGCCGAAATGCCGGATATCGAGATCGGACACGTGGAAACACTGGTCGAGGGAACACAGCTCGGCGCCAAGGGCGCAGGCGAGGCGGGCACGGTTGGTGCGCCAGCGGCCATTTTATGCGCGGTAAACGATGCGTTGCGGTCCCACGCGGCGCTGGCGACCGAAATGCCGATCACGCCGGAAGTCGTGCTCAATGCGCTCAGTCTCCGGGTACTCGACAACGGGTAAAGTTAAACCCCTCGCGTCTCCGATAATGTACGGTAAACTTCTTCATCTGCTGGTCTCCGGGGAGGAAAGCGATGCCGATCAAAAATATGCTGGTCCCAGTCGGCGATATCGCGCGCGACGAAGGCGCGATCGGGACGGCTCTGCTGCTGACACAGGAATTCGGCGGGCATGCGGATTGCATGTTCGTCACCGGTGATGTCAGTGACGTTATTCCCGCTGGAGCGATGGGATTGTTCGAATCCGTTCAGGTCCAGATCAGGGAAGAATACAACCACGACCGGGACGAAAAGCAAAAGCTTGCACGGCAACGCTTCGACGACATGCTTGAAGAACGCAATATCGATTATCGGGAAAATGCGCTTCTTGCGGAACTTCCCTCGGCCTCCTGGGAAATTGCGAACGGGTTGGCATCCGAAATCGTCGCGACCCGCGGCGGCGCCTATGACATGGTGATTGTCGGCCGGCCGGTCCGCGATCAGACGACCGTCGCCGAACTGTCCGCCGAGGCCGCGTTGTTCCGAACCGGCAGGCCGGTTCTGATTGCGCCGCCGGTGTCACCCCCTTCGATCGGCGAAGCCGTTGTGATCGGCTGGAACCGGAGTGCGAGTTCCGCCCGGTCTATTTCGGCCGCGCTGCCACTGCTGTTGATGTCTCGATCTGTGACAATCGTGACCGTCACGACCGGCGCCAAGCAGGGCCCGTCGCCGCAGGACATGGCGAAATATCTTTCCTGGCACGAAGTCCAGGCCGAGGTGGTCGAAATTCCGCCGGACCACCGCCTGGTCGGCGAGGTGTTGCTAGAAGAAGCCGAGCGTGTAAGCGCAGATTTGCTGGTCATGGGCGCGTATTCGCACAGCCGATTGCGCGAACTCATCCTCGGCGGGGTAACGCGGCACGTCCTCCAGAATGCGGACCTTCCGGTCCTGATGGCGCACTGAACAAACGGAGAAGAAAAATGGATAGCGGTCTGGAACAACCCCGCGAGCTTAAACAGCTCGGCAAGGCATCCGATACCCGCGAAACTCTCGCCCATGCAAAACGCGCTGTGCTTGAGCGCGGATTGGACGAATGGCTCGTGGTCGATGTGGACGCACATCATTTCGAGAACCAGTCCTGGTCTGAGGTTATCGCGGAGATACCCAGCGACGTCGTTCGCGATATTGCGCACAGCTTCGTCAGCAAGGGTCAGGTGCACCCAGGTATCATGCAGTCTTCCGGATGGCCGCCAAACCAGAGCATTGGCGGCCGTGTCAGCCACGATCAGGGTCTCGAAGAATTGGCCGAATCCGATGACGGCGCACACCGCGATGTGGTGCTGATTCGGCGCGCCATGGAATGTATGGCGATCGACTACCAGATCACTTTTCCAACGCCGATGCTGTCGCTCGGGCTCCATCCCGAAGTCGAAGTAGAGGTCGGCCTGGCCGAGGGCTACAACCGGTGGCTGACGGACCGCATCCTGTCGACCGAAGACGGTATCTATTCGATGCTCTATCTGCCGTTCTCGGATCCGGAAGCGTGCGAGCGGATTGTCGAGCAGTATGGCGATCACCCGAAGGTGTCGGGGTTCATGATTACCTCGGTCCGTTACAAGCCAGTTCACCACAACCAGTACATGCGGCTTTACCGGATGATTGAAGAACGCGGCAAAACCCTCGGGTTCCACGCCGGGCCGAACTGGCAGCACGATGGCTATGTCGGTCAGCTCAACCGGTTCATCTCGATGCACGCCATCACGTTCGTGTTGTGCAATATCATTCACATGACCAACTGGGTCATTAACGGACTTCCCGAACGGTTCCCCAATTTACCGGTTCTGTGGATCGAATCCGGCCTGTCATGGCTGCCGTTCATGCAGCAACGCCTGGACAGCGAATATTTGATGCGGTCGTCGGAAGCGCCCAATCTCAAGCGTCTGCCGAGCGAATACATCGCTGAAATGTTTTTCACCTGCCAGCCGATGGAGCGCACCAACATGAAGCTGCTGGAGGGGACGTTCGAAGCGATCAAGGCGCCGACGCAGCTGCTCTACGCGTCCGACTGGCCGCACTGGGATTTCGACCTGCCAACGGTGATAACCGATCTGCCGTTTATCGACGAACAGGCCAAACGCAACATCCTCGGCCATAACGCGGCCAAGCTGTTCGGACTGGACACGATGGGGAAGTAGCCGCTGCCGCGGGAGCGATGGTTGGGTCCGTTGTTCCTCCTGATGAGGGAAGCGCGGATTGGAGTTGGCTGTCTTGACTCCAATCACCAGGCTTTCAACAATGATCGGTATGCTTTATCGCAGATGAAGTCGGGCTGACGGACCGTACACTGGCCTGCGGCTATCAAAAAAGGTAATCGCCATGCGCAATCAGGAACTAAATCCGGCACGGCTTGCATCGCTGTTCCGCAGGCAATTCGAGCTGTGCAACGTGAAGCAGGGCGAGACAATCGCGTTGCTGTCGGACCTGAATTCACCCCCGGAATACGTTCAAGCATCGTTTGCGGCCGCGTCCGAGCTTGGCGCAGATGCCTATGCGATATGCGTCAATTCAATCCCGTCCTGGACCAAGGTCGGGGTCGAGACCATCGGCGCCTGCAAAGGCACGCTCGATGCACTGGCCGCGGCCGACATGCTGGTCTGCCTGCATATTCCGCTGTTCACTAAATGGATGAAAGCGGTGCGCGATGCCAACACAAGAGTGCTGATGATCATCGATGCGCCGGACGATCTGGAGCAGCTGATGGCCCCGCCCGGTCTGCGCGAGGCAGTGGTCCACGCCGGCGCACGGCTGGAACAAACGAAGACGGTGCGGGTGACCAGCGAAGCCGGCACCGACCTGACCTATGACTGCGGCGATTACCCGACCATGATTCAGTACGGGTTTGCCGACGCTCCGGGGCGTTTCGATCACTGGGGCGGCGGACATGTGCATACATTTCCCAATGAAGGTTCGGCCAGCGGCACGGTGGTGATTCAGCCGGGTGACATCGTGGTCCTGCCTTATAACCGGTATGTCCAGGATGCGATCCATCTGGAAATTGCCAACGGACATATCACTAAGATCAGCGGCGGCATGGATGCCAAGCTGATGGAACATTGGCTTGACGACAACAAGTCGGATCCGGACGATCTCGACGGCCATTACCTGTCGCATCTCGGCTGGGGGCTGAACCCTCAGGCGCGCTGGGACGCGTTGGCGCTGTACGGCAACGATCCCGACCGGACCTACGCGTCGGCGCGGACATTTGCCGGAAATTTCCTGTTCTCCACCGGACCCAACAGCCAGGGGGGCGGCACGCGGACGACCACGGGCCACTATGATGTTCCGATGCGCGACTGCACTGTCATGCTGGACAACGACATGATCATCGACAAGGGACGCCTTGTGGACGAAGTGATGGTTGTCGAACGGGTCGCGCGTTAAATGCGTATCGAAGATTATCCACCGCAGGAGCCGTTTTCGGCTTTCGCGCTGCCGTTTGCCGAGGAAGTCATGCGCCGGGGTGCCGATGTCGCGCCAACGGCGGAGGTGAATTACGGCGACGATCCTTATCAGTCGATCGCTATTCATGCCGCACCGGAGCCAAATGGCACGGTGCTTGCGTTTGTCCATGGCGGTGGCTGGACGTCGGGCTACAAAGAACACATGAATTTCATGGCGCCGGCCTTTACCGCGGCGGGGATCACTTTCTGTTCGATCGGCTACCGGCTTGCGCCACAGCATTTGTTTCCCGCCGGGCTGGGAGATGTGGCGGATGCTCTTGCTTGGATACATGCGAATATTGCCGGTCATGGCGGGAACCCGGCCCGGTTGTTCGCCGGCGGTCACAGCGCCGGTGGTCATTACGTCCCGTTGCTGGCCGTCACATCCGAATGGCAGCAAGACCGGGGACTGCCCGCAGAAGTTATAAGGGGCTGCCTGCCGATCTCCGGCGTTTACCAATTCGATGATGGGTCGGGCCTGACGACGCGACCCCGTTTTCTCGGCCCGGACGGGACCGATACCGCCCGTCTTGCCAGTCCGCTCAATTTCGTCTCGGCCGATGCACCGCCGTTTCTGATAGCCTATGGCACGGAAGATTTCCCCCATCTGAAGGATCAGGCCGAAAAGATGGCCGTCGCCCTCGGCGAAGCGGGTGTGGAGGCCGAGAAAATCGTGCTGGACGGACGCGATCATTTCGGCGCCAGTCTCGCCGGCGGCGAGGTGGATGGCCCCTGGGTGCCGCGCGCGATTGACTGGATGGCCGCCCATTGACCGTGGCGGCTCCCCTGGCATCCGCAAGCGGAATTTCGAAACGGTTTCTGGCGACGCAAGCGCTTGATGACGTTTCGTTCGATATCTATGCGGGTGAAGTCCACGCGCTGATCGGCGAAAACGGAGCTGGTAAATCGACGCTGATGAAGATTCTTGGCGGGATCTATCAGGCGGATGGCGGCAAACTTCGGATCGATAGCGTTGACGTAAGCTACGCCACGCCCGCGGCCGCGCTCCTGTCCGGTATTGTCGTCATTCCGCAGGAAATGCGTGTCGTGCCGGCACAAACCGTCGCCGAGAACGTGTTGCTGGGTCAGGTTCCCGTCCGCAGAAGGTGGGGCGTGTTGCCTGAAATCGACTGGTCCGCTCTGCGGGCGCGGGCGGCGGAACTGGTCGGGCGCTTGAACCTCGATGTCGATGTTGAGACGCCGGTCCGGCGCTTGGGTTATGCGGAACGCCAGCTTGTGATGATCGCCCGGGCGCTTGGCCGAAGCGCCCGCATCCTCGTGCTCGACGAGCCTACGGCTGCGCTGGAAGCACGAGAAGTAGACCGACTGTTCGACGTGATTCACAGCTTGAAGCGCGACGGCGTCGGAATTGTCTATGTCTCGCATCGGCTTGACGAGGTCGAACGCATCGCCGATCGGGTGACCGTGCTTCGGGACGGCCGTAAAGTCGGTCAAGGAATTCGCGGAGCGCTGTCGCAGTCCGACATGATTCATTTGATGACCGGCCGCGATCTCGAAGAGACGCTGCATCATGGCGGCAAGCGGGTGTCCGGTGCACCGCTGCTCGACGACGACGATCTGAACCTGAAAAGCGGCGAAATCGTTGGCCTTGCCGGTCTCCTCGGCAGTGGTACGACGGAAATGCTGCGGCGTCTTTATGGCGCCAACAAGGACAATCACCCCATAAAGGTTGCCGGCGAACGCATATCGTTTCGCAGCCCGGCGGAGGCGATCGCGCGTGGCTTGGGGGTGGTGCCCGGCGAACGCGGTCTCGGCCTGATCATGGGACTGACCGTCCGCGAGAACATCATCCTGCCCAATCTCGACCGGCTGAAGACCGCGTGGGGTCTCGACAGGAAGGCGATAGACATACTGGTCGATGACCTGATGGAGACCGTCGATATCCGACCACGCGATCCCGGAAAACCCGTACGAGAGCTTTCCGGCGGCAACCAGCAGAAAGTGATTTTTGCGCGCTGGCTGGCCGGGCACGCGAAAATCCTGTTGCTGGACGAGCCGACCCACGGCATCGATGTCGGCGCGAAGGCGCAAGTGCATAAATTGATGGGCAAGTTTGCGGCCGATGGCGGTGGAATCGTGTTCGCGTCTTCCGAAATGGTCGAAGTGCTGTCGGTGAGCGATTCCGTGATTGCGATGCGCGCGGGAAATGTCGTTGCACGGCTGACCCGCGACGGGGACTATACTGAACGCGCGCTCCGGGAAGCGTTGGGGGGATAGCAGGGCACGATGCAGATAGCGGAAAGACAATGGCGGGTGCGCGCGCCATGAATGACCGAGCGGGAAACGGGAGCCGGCTCGGGGAATTTTTGTGGAACCAGATGCCGGTGATTGCGCTGATCGTGCTGTGTATCATCGCGACGATCCTGTCCACGCGGTTCGTGTCGCCGATCAACATAAACAATGTCCTGATCCAGGGCGCGGTCATGACCGTGATCGCCATCGGCATGACCTACGTGATTGTCTGTGGCGGCTTCGATCTGTCGGTCGGCTCCGTCGTGGCGTTGTCGGGCTGTATCACCGCCATGGTCATGCTCGAATACGGGATAATTCCGGGCGTAATTGCCGGCGTTGCGGTCGGGGCAGCTGTCGGGTTGCTGAACGGGCTGATCGTCACCAAACTGGATGTGAACCCCTTTATCGCCACGCTTGGCACTATGGTGATGTTTCGCGGTGCAACGTTCCTGATCACCGGCGGCCGGCCGATCGTCGGCGACGAAGGATTGCCGATCCCGTTTCTCGATTTCGCAACCGAGCGCCTGTTGGGCATTCCCTATCTCGTCCTGTTTCCGATCGTGGTGTTCGTGATCTTTCACTGGGTGTTGCATCGCACCGCCTATGGAATTCGCGTTTTCGCAACCGGCGGCAATACCGAAGCGGCGTTTCTCGCGGGGATCAATGTCGGGAAGGTGCGGACATCCACCTATGTCTGGTGTGGGGCGTTGGCGGGTGTCGGCGGGGTGATGTTGTGCGCCCGGCTGCAATCGGGCCAGCCGACCGCCGGCTCATTTTACGAACTGACGGCAATCGCCGCCGTCGTGCTTGGCGGCGCGTCGCTGTTTGGCGGTGAGGGCAAACTCTATAAATCGGTCGTCGGCGTTTTCATCATGGTAGTGCTGGCAAACGCGTTGAACCTTGCCAATGTTCATTCCTACTGGCAGCAGGTCGCGGTTGGCGTCGTCATTGTCGCGGCCGCAGCGGCCGACCGGTTGCGTCACCGCTAGGTGTGGCGGTTTCGCAAACCCGTGATAAACTTTTAACGGAATCAAAGGGAGGAACGATCTATGAAACGAATTCTAATGACCGCGGGCGCCGCACTTCTGGTGGCGGGGTTCGGTACGGCGGGCGCGCAGGCCGCAAATATTGGCGTCGCCCTGTCATCCGACACCAATCCATTCTACATCGCGATGCTCAAGGGCATGAAAAAGCGGGCGGCAGCGCTCGGTCATACAGTTTCCGTGGTGAATGCCGAGGAAGATATCGCCAAGCAGCTGAACGGTATCAACGATCTGATCGCCCAAAAGGTCGCCGGTATCCTCATTTCGCCGATCGACGCCAGGGCGCTTTGTTCCGCCTATACGAAGGCAAAAAAGGCGGGAATTCCAATGATGTCGATCGCGCGCGGTTCGGCGTGTAAAGACCAACTTCTCCATATCGCGGTCGATGAGCTAAAAGTCGGTGGCGAAATAGCGGCCTGGACGGCGAACAAGATCGGCGGCAAGGGCAAGGTTGCCGTGCTTGCCGGTCCGGCGGGCGCCCAGGCGTTTATCAATTTCGCCAAGGGCTATACCAATGAAATGGCAAAGCATTCGGGAATCAAAATCGTGTTCCGGCATGAAATGCTGCTGACCCGGGAAAACGGCCTGAAGTTTGCCGAGGACGCGCTGGTGGCGCATCCGGATCTCAAGGCGATATATGGCGCCAATGACGAAATCGGCCTCGGCGCCGCGCAGGCGGTTGCCGCGTCCGGGATGAAGGGCAAAGTCTTCGTAACCGGCATGAACGGTATTCCGCCGGCACGGTTTGCCGTGAAGCGAGGCGCGATGGGGCTAACCGTTGCTTTGAACCCGGTTGCGTGGGGCACGCTCGGGATCAATACAATGGATGCCCAGCTCAAAGGCAAGGCATTCGACCGAAAGGTTTATGTCGGCCACGTGCTGGTCGACAGTTCCAACGTCGACAAGTTCCTGCCCAAGAAAAAGAAGAAATAGACGGATCGGTACCGGGAACGCCGCTCAGGCGGTGTTCCCGGATATACGACGGGAATGAGACATGGATGATGCGGTGCCAAGGGCCGATGCCGGACTGATCGCCGACCTCGAAGCGGCAGATATTCACCCGCTTTGGGATCGCTACAAGAAAATCACGCCGATTACGCCGTCGCCGGACGATCCGCCGTTCATCTGGCGATGGAAGAATATTGAGCCCTATACCGGGCGTGCTGCGACCGAGATCGCCATGGAGGACGCCGAGCGACGCGCCCTGATCATGGCGAATCCGGCGTTCGGCGGCAAAACACAGACGACGCATAATTTGCTGTCGGCCTTCACGGTGCTGGAGCCGGGCGACAAGGCACTGCCGCACCGTCACACCGCTGCCGCGATCCGGTTCTCAACCCGGGCGGAAGGTGCGGTCACCATCGTCAATGGTCGCCGCTGCGAGATGCTGCCCGGTGATCTGGTGCTGACGCCGCCCTGGTGCTGGCATGGCCACATCAACGAATCCGATCATCGGACATTCTGGTTCGACGGAGCGAACATTCCGTTGATCAACGATCTCGACGTCAATTTTTTCGATCCGGGAAACCGTGACGGCAGCGGCGACAACGCTTTCTGGGAAGTCGATGAAGGCGATGAAAGCCTGTGGAAGTCTGCCGGGCTGGTGGCTGAAGGTCACGGCCATGACGCCCAGATTTCCCCCAAATACCGCTATCCCGGCGAGGAAACGCGCCGCATGCTGACCGACATGCGGGCACGGGACGATGGCGCGAAGCTGCTGCGCTATGTCAACCCGCTGACCGGCGGTGCGGTGATGCCGACGCTCGATTGCTACGCGATGCGTCTGGCAAGCGGACAGGCAACACGCCGGCACCGTGCAACCTGGAACACAATATGCCTGGTGGTATCGGGTGAAGGAAAATCTGTCATCGGCGGTGAGATCGTCGACTGGGCCGAACACGATGCGTTCACTATTCCGCATTGGAGCTGGGCAAGCCATGAAGCCGTTTCCGGCGATGCCGATCTGTTTATCGTGACCGACCGCGAGGTCCAAACGCGTCTGGATCTTGCCCGCGAAGAGGTGGAATAGCGGCGGGTCTTACTCCGCCGCCTCTGCCTTCGGCGCGTTCGAAAGTGCGGCCATCGCCTTGTCGAGCGCGTCGCCTTCGGGATCGGCAAGTGCGGCGGCGCGTAGTTTGGCGACTGCGTCCGCGCCCCAGGCGGGGTCCTTTTCCCCCTTTGAGCACGGGATCGCGATTTCATCCATCACGCGTCCGAAATTGGCAAGTCCGCGCTTGTGGGTGTCCGAATATCCCTTGCGAAGATTGGCTAGTTCGGCGATTTCAACGGCGAGCTGATAGTGACGGCTCGCTGCTTCGATCACCACCTCCAGCCAGCCTTCGATGGCAGTCTGTTCCTGGCTGTAGCGGTAGGTACTGGGCCGATAGAACCGTAATTTGGAGAGAATCCACATCCGCAGGAAGCCGAAAATGGTATGACTTCGCACACGCATTGCGAAATTGTAGTTCTTCGCCCACTCATTGCCGTTCGCCCAGTTCATGACCGGGCGGCCGAGCCAGGGCGGCATAACTGACGTGAATTCGTCGAATCCCGGTTTGAGGAACTCTGTCACGTAAACCGGCTCATTCGCTTTTGCCATCACTTCGGTGCGGACGCGGTCCATCCGTGACCGGCGGGATTTGAGATCGGCGACCCGGATGATGTCTTCATAGGACATCATAAGCGCGAGATAGCGCCCGGCTTCGACCGTCAGCGTCCAGTTGTTGCGCTCGCCGCCGCGTTCCCGGTCGATTGCGAGTATGCCGGCCAGACGGTCGAGATAGAGCTTGGCATAAGCCGGGTTCTGATAATCGACCAGGCGTTTCACACCCTCGGTCACGATCGCCTGGGATTCTCCGGGATAGACAGACGCCACGTCGGCGATCAGGCTGTTGGCGCTTGGCTTTGCCGGCCGGATCTTTTTCTCCGGCTCGGCGGTGGCGATCTTTAGCTCCCCCTTCATATAGGCGAGGCCGATTTCAAACCCCTTGAGGTTGGAATCCACAGCAATGCCGGATTCGCGGATCGATTGGGCAAAATTCTCCGCCGGAATGGGCAACTCGCCCGATCCCGCTATCACACCGAGGACGATGGCGTTCAGCACCGTGCCTTCCTTTTCGGCGAGCGTCGCCATATCGAACAGTACCGCGCGCTTCGAGAGCTTCTGGGCCGCGTTATCGAGCTTTTCGCCCCGGAACAGCCCATCGCCCATCGCCGATTTCTCGAAGATCGAATAAACCCGGTGGGTGGATGCGATCAGTGTCGTGCGGTCGGGCGTCACCATGCCGTTCTCAAGCATCCGCCCGGCTTCCATCAGCTCGGACGTGACCACGATGTCCATATTACCGGGCGCGGGATATAGCGCCATAACCGGTATCTTGCCGTCGAGCTGATCGTGCGGCGCCGGGTAGATTTCGACATAATATGTCGTTGCCCCGGTGCGCTGGGCGACGCCGGGGATTGATGTCGACTGGGTCGGGTACTTGCATATCTCCGCGGCGCGCACGACCCAGGTAGTCAAAAGTCCGCCGCCCTCGCCGCCGAGGGCGCCGATCACCATTGAGATCGGCCGTTCGGGAAGCGCGCTCATTCTGCAGCGACCCTGAAGTCTTCAGGCATGTCTTCGTGCGGCAGAGGACTGTGCGAGGGGTCGGATTTCCCCTGCAGCATGCCGATGACCGCGGTGCGGAAACGATGAGTGATGCGGTCGTGAAGGTTTGGGTTCTGGACAATTTCGGCCTGAAAGAACGACGGGCACAGCACCGCTGCATCCGATACTTCGCCGCACAGGCCGCAGCCAACGCAGGAATTAAGCACGCTGGCGACGGGGTCCTTGCGCAGCGGGTCGGGATTGGGTTTGACCGACAGGGACGGGCAACCCGACAGCCTTATGCAGGAATGATCGCCCGTGCAGGTGTCTTCATCGACGCCGAACCGGGTGCGAACGACGCGTTTGCCAGATTTCATGAGCTTGGAAATGCGCGGGTTCTCGCGACGCTGTTTGGCAATCTGGCATTCGGCCTCGGCGATGATGACTTTCAGGCCCTTTTCGGTGGATGTCAGCGCTTCCTTGATCAGGTCGCGCATATGGCCGACCTGATAGGTGTATTGCTTCTTGATCCATTTGACCCCGACCCCTTTCAGGGCGTTTTCAATTGGCACCACAGTGTCGACCTGGCGCAGGCCGCCGGCGGTGGAGGACGGCAATTGCTGCTGGCCTGTCGCCGACGAATAGCCGTTGGCCATGATGATCAGCAGATTGTCGTGCTTGTTGTAGACGGCGCCGCTGATCCCGGTCGACAACCCGTTATGCCAAAACCCGCCATCGCCCATGATCGAAATGGTGTGACCATGCATCGCGTCCTTGACGCCCGCCGAACTGGCAAGACCGAGACCGTAGCCGGTCACCGTGTTTCCGAGGTTGAACGGCGGCAGGGTCGAAAACGTGTGGCAGCCGATATCGGCGGAAATATGCATCTCGCCGATTGCGGGATCCAGCTGGGCGAGTTTGAGCGCCGAGAACACGGGGCGCTCGGGACAGCCCGTGCAGAACCCCGGCGGTCGTTTGGGAATCGGCGAGCCAAGCAACTCGGCTGCCAGCGCCTTGTTATCAGCGACGGCCTTGGTAACCGCCGCGACTGGCCCAAGATCGATGCCTTTCGGCACCGCGCCTTCGACGAATTTGGCGAGGCCGTTCATCATAACTTCGGATTGGTATTCGCCGGCTTTGGGGAAGACGTCCTTGCCGACGATGGTGGCGTTGAGATCGGCTTTGCGGAGAAGGGCATTGAGCGCCTGTTCCAGATATTCCGGGAAGCCTTCCTCGACGATACAGACCGAACGTTTGTCGGCGCAGAACTCGATGACTTCGTCCGGCACCATCGGATAAGTAACGTTCATGCAGTAGATCGGAATGCGCGATGTGCCGAACGGATCCGCGAGACCAAGCTGCTGCAGGCCGCGGATCACCGAATTGTACAGCCCGCCCTGGCAGATAATGCCGACATCGTCGCAATCGCCGTCGAAGAATTCGTTGAGTTTGTTTTCCTGGATGAACTTGATCGCTGCGGGGAAGCGCTCGTCGATCTTCATCTTTTCCTGAAGATAGGTAGACGGCGGCAGCGCTATCCGATCCAGATTGTATTCCGGCTTCGGCAGCGGATTGTTCATCGAATATTTCGGTATTTTATTGTCTTTGGTCTCAAAACGTCCGGTCACATGGCAGGCGCGAATGCGGAATTCCATCATCACCGGGGTATGGCTGATTTCCGATAGCTCAAACGATTTTTCGACCAGCTCAACGATACGCGGGTGGTTCACGCGGGGATCGACCAGCCACACGGAGCACTTCATGGCAAAGGCGTGGCTGCGTTCCTGAATAATTGACGAACCTTCGCCATAGTCTTCACCCAGAACGATCAGAGCACCGCCGATTACACCGGCCGACGCAATGTTCGACAGCGCATCCGACGCGACATTGGTGCCGACAATCGATTTCCACGTGACGGCGCCGCGAATCGGATAGTTGACCGACGCGGCAAGCATGGCGCACGCCGCTGCTTCGTTCGCGCAAACCTCGGTATGAATCCCGAGTTCCGCCATCAGGCCCTTTGAATCGGACGTCAGCACGTCCATAAGATGCGATACCGGCGCGCCCTGATATCCGCCAACATAGGATACGCCGGACTGCAGCAAAGCCTTCGTGATGGCGAGAATGCCTTCACCTTCGAAATATTCGCCATCGCCGCGGCGCAACATTTCGACTTCTCGAGCGAAAGTGCGTTCCATAGGAATCCTCCAGCGTGACGGGGCGGTTTACCCCGAAGAAAGCGACACCAGCGGCGGCGCCCAATTTGATGGAGGAATTATAGGACGTTCACGCGCGTTCGGCAAAGAATTCGCCAGCGTGGGCGGAGCGCCCGATTATTTCTGAAGCGACTGAGAAATGGCGAGGACGTCGGTCATGTCTTCGGCCAGAAACGTATTCGGTTCCCGGAGAGCGGCGGCAAGCTCGTTGCGCTCATCAGGCCCGAGCGGATTCATAAATTCGACAAATCCCGTAGAGCCCCGATCCGTGCGGTGCGTTTTGCGATCCGTTGTGTTGTGCGATCCGTTGTATTGTCCATGTTTTCCTCATCCCGCGATCTTTTCGACCGCATTATCGTATGAAGTATTTGGCCCTGCTCTTATGGTTAATATCAAGTAAATATTGACGATTGGTTAACTTATAAATCCAGCGGCATGGCGTTGGTTTAGATAACGATCAGCGCGTCCAGCGCCATGATGCCATCCCCTTCGGCGTATACGCGGACGGGATTAAGATCGATTTCCCGGATCCCCGGCGTTCCAAGAATGATTTCACCGACAGTGGTCAGGGCCTTCGCCAGCGCCGGCGTGTCGCGAGGCGGCATGCCGCGAAATTCCCCAAAAACTGCGCTGGCCTGAAGCTCGTCGATCATCGACAGCGCGTCGGAAACGCCAAGCGGCGCAAGACGCATCGCCACGTCGCCAAGCGCTTCGGCAGCGACCCCTCCAAGGCCGAGCAGTACGACCGGTCCCCAGCTTGGATCGTTACGCGCGCCGACGATCACCTCCAGCCCCTGCGGCGCCATCGCTTCCACGGTATAACGTTTTTTCCGGGTTCGGCTCTGTATCGAATCGATCCGGGAGAGCGCCTCTTCCATCTTCTTTGCCGTTCGGATGCCGACATGCACCCCGCCGGCTTCGGTTTTATGGGCGATGCGGGGATCGAGAATTTTGACGACGGTCTCGCCCTTGATCTTGCGTCTCGCCGCATGGGCGTCTTCGTGCGATCCGCAAATTATTCGCCGGGGCGCCGATATGCCCCACTTGCCGACGAATTCCTTCGCGGTTGCTTCGTCGAGCGACCGGGGCAGGGGTGGGAGATGCGCCGGTATCGAATCGCCATTGTCTGTAGCGCCCGGCGTATCCCCGGCTATCCGGTGCTGAGCGCGCGCGTCTTCCGCCAGCGCCCGCATGGCATCGGCGGCGCGGTCGGGCGATGTGAGCGACGTGACGCCCCTGGCCTTTAGCGCCTTCATAAGCGGGGCGGTATCTTTCGCAAGTCCCTGGGTGCCGAAAACGACGGGCTTGCCCGAGCGCGACGCGGCAGACCCCACAGCTTCCGCGAAATCGGCAGAATCAGATTCATGAAGCGCATAAACCAGCAGCGCATCGACCACGTCGTCCTCGACAAGAGCAGCGCAAACCTCGCCAAAACTTTCCAGCGGCCGGCCGGTATCGACTGGATTTTTCAGATAGGTCAGCGGCGGCAGCAATCCGGATATACGCGAGATCGTGTCGGCGCCGATCTCCGGTACCGAAATACCGGCGGAGCGCAGCTTGTCGGTAATCAGCAGTCCCGGCCCGGCCTGGCCGGTCAGTATACCGACGCCGGGATTGCCAGACGGCGCCAGCCGGCGGTTCGACAGCGCGTGCGCCGCGTCGATTAATGCCGCCGTCGTGCCGACGACGACAGCGCCTGCCTGCCGTAACCCTGCGCAGGTGAGCTCATAGGTCCCCATAAGATTACCGGTATGCGATTCCGCGAAGCCGCCAAGATCGGCTTTGCCGACTGGCAGCACTACGACAGGTTTTTTCGCGACCGTACGACGGATGGTCTCGAACAGATGGCGGCCGTCGGCGACGCCTTCGAGATGAACCGCGATCACCCTCGTGTCGTCGTCATCGGCGAGATAGTCGATGGTGTCGGCAACGCCGACATCTGCCCCGTTTCCGATTCCGGCGGACAGGCTGAGACCGAGACCAAGCTCGTGGGCCATAAACGCCAGGGTGATATTGATGCCGCCGGATTGGGCAACAATTCCGATATTGCCCGGCTTCAGATCGGCCGCCGCCGGCAGGAACGTGCAGAACAGTTTTTTCCCCGGGCGCATGAAACCCGACGTATTCGGACCGAGCAGCCGAATGTCTCCATCGCGGCAAATTTTGAGAATTTCCGCCTGACGTTTGTGACCGTCGCCGCCGGTTTCGGAAAACCCGCCGGAAACCATAAACGCGGCGCCCGCGCCGCAGGCGGCGGCTTCGCGCAGGACGTCGGCGGAAGCCTGCGGCGGCACGACCATGGCGATCAGGTCGACGGGCTCCGGAATATCAGACAGCGACGGATAGACCTTGAACCCCCGTATCTCTCCACCGCGCGGGTTCACGGGATAGATGCGGCCCGGAAACGTCTCGAACGACCGAACCATCTGATATCCCGGTTTCTCCGGCGCGGTCGATGCCCCGACGATGGCGATCGATTTGGGGTCAAACAGTCGGGAGAGGGGTGTTTTCATGACAGGCGTCCATCTGGATTGAAGCCCGTGGATAATCCACTACACTCCCGCCATGCAAGCCGATCCGCGATCCGTCGACATGATAAAACGGCTGGTGTCTTACGACACCACGAGCCGTGAATCGAATCTGGAACTGATCGACTGGGTGCGGGATTATCTCGAGGGCTTCGGGATCGCCTCGCATCTCACCTTCGATGACGACGGGCGCAAGGCCAATCTCTATGCGACGGCGGGGCCGTCCGACAAAGGCGGAATTCTGCTGTCGGGGCATACCGACGTGGTGCCGGTCGATGGTCAGGATTGGGATACCGATCCGTTTGAAATCGCCGGGCGGCAGGGACGGCTTTATGGGCGTGGCACCTGCGACATGAAGGGCTTTGTCGGCGTGGCGCTTGCGCACCTGCCCGATTTCGTCGATCGCGGGCTTGAGACGCCTCTACATCTCGCGCTGTCCTATGATGAAGAAATTGGCTGCATCGGGGTGCGCCGTCTCATCGAACAGGTGCGCGATTTCGACGTGCGACCCGAGATGTGTGTTGTCGGCGAGCCGACGGATATGAAAGTTGTCGTCGCGCATAAGGGGAAACGGTCGTTTTCGTGTGATGTGAAAGGCATGGCCGCACATTCCTCGCTGGCGCCGAATGCGGTGAATGCCGTTGAGTTCGCCGCGGAAATTGTCTCGTTTATTCGTGCCCGGGCGAAATCACTGCAGCGGGACGGGCCGTTCGAAGACGGCTTCGATCCGCCTCATTCGACGGTCCATACCGGTGTCATTCACGGTGGCACGCAGCTCAATATCATTCCGGAATATTGTTCGTTTCAATTCGAAATTCGCTATCTTCCATTCGAAGACCATGCCGGATTTATTGACGACGTCCGCCGCTTTGCCGAGGACGAGCTTCTGCCTGAAATGAAATCGATTTTCGCGGACGCCGATATTACCTTCTCGGAGCTTTCCGGATTTCCCGGTTTGACCACGCCGGAGGACGCCGAAGTGACCCAGGTGTGCAGCCATCTGGCAGCGACGAACGAAACCGCGAAGGTATCGTTCGGCACCGAGGCGGGGTTATTCAGTGCGGGCGGTATTCCGACGGTGGTTTGCGGACCGGGCAGCGTCGAACAAGCACATAAACCCAACGAGTTCATCGAACTGGATCAGGTCGCGAAATGCGATGCGTTCATGGATCGACTAAAAATTCGACTTTGCAATCGATAGCAGGCCGGCAGATTGACCGACGCTCCGCGGGGCGCCGAATCCGCCGCCGGCAGAATTGCGAATTTGTCCATGAACGTGCATTCGCGTAAGACAGGATAATGGATTTTTTGGATCGTCTTCCGCCCGGCGTGGGCAAGCTTGTCGGCCAGCCTGTTCTCCGGCTCGAAGATGACGAAATGCTGCGCGGAGCGGCCACGTTTCTAGATGACATCCATCTGCCCGGTGAAACGCATGTCGCCTTTGTCCGCTCGGTCGAAGCGCATGCCGATATCCTTTCAATAAAGACAACGCAGGCGCGGGAGATGCCTGGCGTGATCGATATTCTGACCGGTGCCGATCTGGCGGCCGACGGTATCGGTGGTGTCCCTTGGGAAGTGCCTCCGTTTGCGGGAAAAATGACCGTGGACAAACCGATTGAACCAGGTGACCCGACTGTTGCCCGGCCGCAGCCGGCTATGCCGGCCGACCGGGCTGTGTTCGTCGGCCAAATCGTCGCGATGGTTATCGCCGAGACCGCCGATGCGGCGCGCGACGGTGCCGGAATGATGTCCGTCGAATACGGCTCGCTGCCCGCGGTAATAGATGTCGAGTCAGCAGTCGCGGACGGCGCGCCGGTCGTCGATCCGCAGTTTCCCGACAATATCTGTTTTCGGGTGATCTACGGCGATAAAGAAAAAACCGACGCAGTATTTGCACAGGCAGCGCATGTCACGCGTATTAAGCACGTGCAGAACAGGGGTGTCGGCGCGCCGATAGAAACCCGTGGCTATATTGGTGCCTGGGAGGTGGAGGCCGCAAAATTCACCCTGTACGCGACGGCGGGAAAACCGCATCCGGTCCGCAACACGCTCGCTAAGTTCTGTTTTTTCTGCGCACCGGAGCAGATTCGGGTGGTCGTCCCGCGTCTCGGCGGCGGATTTGGCGCCAAAAACATCGCCTATCCGGAGCAGGTTCTGGTTTTGTGGGCGGCGCGGCGGATCGGCCGTCCAGCCCGCTGGATCTCGGACCGCTCGGAATCGTTTTTGAGTGATGTTCACACCCGCGATCTCGTGTCCCGAGCCGAATATGCGTTCGACGGTGATAATCGTCTTCTTGCGATGCGGGTAATCAATAACGGCAATCTCGGTGCCTATCTCGGCCCGAGGGCGGTTAATCCGGTGCGCAATTCGGTGACAATCGCACCGTCCGTCTACCATGTGCCGATGGGATATCTGGAAGCGCGCGGTGTGCTGACCAACACCGTGCCGACATGCCCCATTCGCGGCGCCGGCGAACCGGAAGGCCAGTATACGCCGGAGCGTCTGATGGATGTCGCGGCGGCCGAACTGGGGGTGGACCGGGTGGAGCTGCGCCGCCGTAATTTGATCGGTCTGGATCAGCTGCCCTATCGGACAATTTCACACTATGAGTATGATTGTGGCGATTTCGAAGCCAATCTCTCCCGTGCGCTCGAACTATCGGACAGACCCGGTTACGCATCCCGGAAAGCGGATTCCGAACGACGGGGATTTCTGCGGGGCTTCGGTATTTGCAACACGATCGAAGCATTGGGTTTTGGGCTCGACGAAGAAGCGGATATTCGCTGTCTTCCAGGCGGGAATGTCGAATTGCGGATCGGTTCGATGTCCAACGGCCAAGGGCACGACACTATCTATGCGCAAATTATTGCAGGCAAGCTGGGACTGCCCATCGAAGCGGTCAGGGTTATCCAGGGGGACACAGACGACATCGCCTATGGCACGGGAACCGGCGCCTGCAGGTCGATTATCGTAGGCGGCTCGGCCGTTGTGGTTTCGACCGACCGGGTGATAGAAATTGGCATGGAAAATGCTGCCGCCCTTCTTGAATCCGCTGTCGAAGACATCGAATTCCTGGACGGCCGCTATACGGTTGCGGGCACCGACCGGCATGTCTTGTTAGGCGAAATCGTCGATATCAAGGGCGGTCTTGAGGCCTGCGAGAGATTTCTTCCGAGTGCGTTTTCCTATCCCAACGGTACTCATTGCTGCGAGATGGAAGTAGATCCGGAAACCGGGCAGGCGACGATCGACCGCTACATTATGGTTCACGACTGCGGTACACCGGTAAATCCAATGCTGGTCGAGGCTCAGCTTCAGGGCGGCGTCGTTCACGGTTTGGGGCAAGCGTTTTCAGAACATGTGATTTACGACGACAACGGACAGATCCTGTCCGGGTCGTTCCTGGATTACGGCTTACCGCGCGCTGACGACATTCCGGCGCCGCATTTTGTTTGTGAGCTCAATCCGGTGCCGACGCGTGCTAACCCGCTGGGTGCGAAAGCCGTCGGCGAGGCTGGGGTTGCCATATCGCCCGTTCTGGCGGTCAACGCGGTGATCGATGCGCTGCGCCCGTTGGGTGTTTCGGATATATCGATGCCCATGACGCCGGCGAAAATCCGCGCCGTCATCGAGAAGGTGCAGGATTCTTAAAATCGAAAAACCGGGTTGTCGCTGAAGGTTATTTTCATTCTGCATGATTCTTACACCTGATGACTTGTACGGCGGGAAATATAATGTGGAACCGCCAACCGGTTCATGTGCATGATTATTATTATATGATATTATTTGTATACTGCCCTGCATGGTAAGTGATCGCACCGTGAGCCCGGTCGGCCGCCCCCGGGGTCAACCCAAGACCGGGGGCGGCCTGTAATTTTCCCGTCGCAAGGGCGACAAAAGCGGCATCCAGCTATTCGAGGAACGCGGCCGCGTGAAGTTGATGGATAGCCTTGGAACCTATGCGTTGCCGTTCGGGCATACTTGGCAGGGTGGTCTGCCGCTCGTGGAAAACAATTCCGATGATCACCAGGCGTATGTGGCGCTTCTTGAAAAAAAGCACGGCCCCGACAAACATGCGAAATCCTGATCAAGAAACGACATAACGTCATTCTCTATCCAAATATCGCGACCCTCGCATTTGCAATAGAATCCCGCCGGCCCGAATTTTCTGATTGCCGGATATCTTGCGTAGAACCGAGGCCAATCTTTTCATCGCGCGGCCGATCATGCTATAATTCTGGCTATTGAACGACCATATCGCTATTGGCGGTATATAAAAAATTTTAACAGGAGATGAACATGTCGACCTTGACTACGACCCTAAAGCTCGCGACCGTGGCGGCGATTGCGGCCACGATCAACATACAGGCGAACGCGGCCACCGAACTCAAGGCCGTTAGCGGCCTGCAACAGACCAACACCATCACGAAAAGCTTTTTGGACAATTTCGTGAAAGTGCTGAATGAGCGGGGCAAAGGCGTTGTCAGCATGAAATATTTGGGTGGCCATAGCGTTGTGCCGCCGCGCAAGGCCGCCAAGGCTCTGAAACGCGGCCAGTTCGATGTGCTGCAGAGCCCAGTTTCCTATTATATCGGCATGGTGCCGGAAGGCTATGCCCTGCTGGCGTCCAACATGACGCCCAGTGCAATTCGCGCCAATGGTGGTTGGGACATTCTTCAGGAAGTCTTCAAGAAAAAGGCCGGCTCCCGGCTGATTGCCTGGGGTGAATATGCGACCCAGTACAACATGTACCTGATGTTCAAGCCCAAGCTCGACAAGAACGGCGTGCCTGATCTGACCGGCGTTAAAATGCGCGCCACCGGCACATATCGTCCGCTGTTCAAGGCGCTGGGCGCATCGACCATCAACATGAAATCCAGCGAAATCTATACCGGCATCCAGCGTGGCGTCGTGCAGGGCTTTGGCTGGCCGAACGTGGCCATCGTGCCGCTTGGTCTGCACAAGATCGTCAAATACCGAATCAGCCCGGCCTTCTATCAGACCAATACTGTGGTGACCATGAATCTGGATGCCTGGGCCAAATTGTCCGGCAAGGCGAAAAACCTGATCAACAGCGTTGCCGCCGATTACGAAAAATCAGCGGTGGTCTATATGGAGAAACAGCGCGCGGCAGAAGAAAAAATTCTTTTGGGTGCCGGCGTCAAGGATATTAAGCTGTCGGCAAAGGGCGCGGCAAAATATCTCTCCATTGCCCATTCGGCGATCTGGAAGCAGTTGAAAGATCGCTCCGAATTCGCCGATCGTCTGCGTGCCAAGCTCTATACGCCTTGATTGGGTGATCGCGTAGATTTCGGAAAGCGTAATACGTGTTAGCGCTGGACAAAGCGATTGAACAGGTGACGACGACACTGGCATATTTGGCCTGTGTCATCGTCGCCTGTATCTTTGTCAATATTGTCATCGATGTGTCCATGCGGACGCTGGGGTTCACCCCGCCGTCTTTCACGCTGTCGTTGGTTGAATATGCTCTGCTCTATTTTGCCATGTTGTGCGCGCCCTATCTCGTGCGTCACAAAGGCCACGTGACGATTGAGGCCTTGGTTTCGGTGTTGCCGCCGGCGATCCAGAAATTTCTGGCGAAGCTGGTCTATACGGCATCCATCTGCGTGGCATTATTGTTCGCCTATTATTCATTGGAATTATTTCTCGAGGCCTGGGAAACACAGGAGCCCGACGTGCGCGGCATCGACATGCCGTACTGGACACTGTTTCTGCCCATGCCCATCTGTTTTTTGTTGGTTGCATTGGAGTTTGCCCGTTACCTGATCGGCATCGATTCCTATTACAGCTACGACCTCGGTGAAGTTAAGGATAGCGTCTGACCATGGAATGGTACGAAGCAGGCGGATTGCTGATCGGGTCCGTCGTCGCGATGATGGCGATAGGCGTTCCCGTGGCCATAACATTCATGATTACCAATGTGATCGGGATTTTTGTCTTTTCAAACGGCTGGAACGGGCTGATCCAGATCGTCGATAATTCGACGGATCTAATTACGTCCTTCACACTGGCCCCGATCCCCATGTTTATTCTGATGGGGTCGCTGTTTTTTCATACCGGGCTGGCCATCCAGGTCTTCGATGCGCTGGATAAGCTGCTGGGCCGCCTGCCGGGGCGGCTGTGTTATCTGACGGTGATCGGTGGATCGCTGTTTTCCACCCTGACCGGCTCAACCATGGCCAACACGGCCATGCTGGGCTCTCTGATGGTGCCGGAAATGCGCCGCCGGGGTTATAACAACCGCATGTCCATGGGGCCGATTCTGGGCACCGGCGGGCTGGCCATGATCATCCCGCCGTCATCGCTGGGCGTGCTACTGGCCAGTATCGCCAATGTGGATGTGGGCATGTTGCTGGTGGCTGGGCTGTTGCCGGGCTTCCTGCTGGCCGGGCTCTATGGCGGCATGATCGCGCTGCAACTCAAGATCAATCCGGAGGCTGCGCCGACGTATGAAGTCGAGCCGACCGGTTTCGGCGAAAAAATATATCAGGTCTGCGTGAACATCCTGCCCATGGGGCTGGTGGTGTTCATGGTGATCGGGTTCATTGTCTTTGGCTGGGCGACGCCGTCGGAATCGGCGTCCTTCGGGGTCCTTGGCGTTGTTATTCTGGCCGTCGCCTTCGGTAAATTCACCTGGAAATCTTTCCGCACCTCGCTGATGGGCACGGTGCGCACCGCCGGAATGGTGTTCTTCATCCTGATGAATTCCACCGTGTTCAGCAAATTGCTGGCTCTGTCGGGCGCCAGCCAGGGCATGCTTGATTTCGCCATCGGCTTCGATGTGGGACCTTACGTGGTCCTGACCATCATGTTTTGTGTCCTGCTGGTGCTGGGTATGTTCATGGACCCGGTCTCCATGATGCTGATCACCGTACCGATCTTTTATCCGCTGGCCGCGTCCCTGGGTTTCGATTTGATTTGGTTCTCGCTGATCGTCCTGCTCGCGCTGGAAATGAGCCAGACCACACCGCCCTTTGGATTGTTGTTATTTATCATGCTCGGCATGGCGCCGCGCGGCACCACGCTGATGGAGGTTGCCGGTGCAGCCGCGCCGTTCCTGCTTTGTGATCTGATCCTGGTGATCATTTTGATTATTGTGCCGGGCTTGGCACTCTATCTGCCCGGTCTGATGGGTTAGCGATGCTCGGACTCGGAATCTGTCCGGATTTCGTCTGAATATTGTTATCTTCCCGTTCATGCGGTTTTAGTCTCCGCGCACCGATTGTAAGGCGCGCGGAAATTTTCTTTTGACACCCAGGAGCTTCCACGATGGTCATGAAACCGCGCGATCGCATCGACTATTCCGCCATGGTGGATCGCGAACCGTTGAAATTGCCTGACGACAAGCGCATTGCAGTCTGGGTGATCGTGAATATCGAGAACTGGGATATCGAAAATCCGATGCCGCGGACGGTCCTGCCGCCGCCCGGCAATCAGGTGCATATTCCCGATATCCCGAACTGGTCCTGGCAGGAATACGGTATGCGGGTCGGTTTCTGGCGTTTCCATGAAGCGCTGACATCGCGCGGCATTCCGGCGACGCTGTCGGTTAACGGATCTGTCTGCAGCCAGTATCCGCGGTTGGCGCAAGGCGCGCTGGATGCCGGCTGGGAATTTCTTGGCCATGCCTATCACCAGCGTCCAACACATTTGATCGAAGATCAGCGTGCCGACATCAAGGCAACGATGGACGCGATCCGGGAATTCACCGGTAAGGCGCCGCGGGGCTGGATGGGGCCTGGGCTGACCGAAACCTACGACACCCCCGATTACCTGAAAGAGGCGGGGATCGAATATGTTGCCGATTTCCCAATGGACGATCAGCCGTTCGAAGTGAAAACCGAGCACGGCCCGCTTGTTTCCATTCCCTATACGGTCGAGCTCAACGATATTCCGATGATGATCGTCCAGCATCACAAGGCTGCTGAATTTTACGACCGGTGCATGGACAATTTCGAACGTCTGTATCAGGAAGGGGAACACAACGCCCGGGTCATGGCGATCGCAGTCCATCCCTATATTTCCGGCACGCCGTTCCGCATCAAATATTTCGAAAAAGTCCTCGATGAAATTTCGAAACACGACGATGTCGCGCTGTGGACCGGCGGTCAGGTGCTGGACTGGTATAAATCGGTAGCGTGATCGGATGCCGGTCGGTTGACACCGTGACGCCGCAATCCGAAAGTCCTTCTTCAACGATAAAAAGAGGCTTTCGTGCATGACTGCTATGATCGGGCAATCCCCGCTTCGCAAGGAAGATCTTCGCTTGCTGACCGGAAATGGGCAGTTTGCCGACGACAATACAGTCGACGGTCAATTGCACGCCTTTATGCTGAATTCGGTGCACGCTCATGCCGAAATCCGGCGGATCGATGTCACGGCGGCAAAGGCGACGCCCGGCGTGGTCGACATCCTTACCGGCGCCGACTGGATCGGCGACGATCTCGGTCCCATTCCCCACAATCTCGGATTTTCCAGCCCGCCGGATATCGCCTTGCAGAACCGGGACGGCACAGACCGCTACGCTGCGCCGCATTATCCGCTTCCCGCCGACCGCATCCGTCACGTGGGCCAACCGGTCGCGATGGTGATCGCCGAGACCTTCGCCCAGGCAAAGGACGCCGCTGAACTGGTGGAGATCGACTATGTCCCCCTGACACCGGTCATCGATACGGACCGTGCCGCCGATCCGGATTCGACGGTGTTATGGCCTGACCTGGGATCCAACGTGGCAATCGATGCCGATGTGAACGATCAGGGTGAAACGGCGCAAATCCTGCGCGACGCCGCCCATGTAATTCACCTTAAGACGCCGCTCAGCCGGGTGTCGGGGGTTGCGCCGGAACCGCGATCGGCGCTCGGTGAATACACGGCCGATGGCCGCTATATCCTGCAGACAACATCCGGCAGCATCTACCGCTACAAGCGCGAGTTAGCGGAACTGTTCTGCGTGCCGGATGACGATGTTCGGGTGATTATCCGCGATGCCGGCGGCTCGTATGGGCCGCGCAATGCGCTTTATGTCGAACACCCGCTGGTGCTGTGGGCGGCGAGACGTCTGGGCCGGCCGGTGAAATGGACCGCGGACCGCACCGAGTGCATGCTGACCGATTATCAGGCGCGCGACCTTGTAATCGACGCGTCGCTCGGGTTCGACAAGGACGGCCGCATCACCGCGCTCCATACCCGCAATACATCGAATATCGGCGCGTTTTCAGCTTCGTGGATTCCCCTAGTAAAGGGCATTGAGATCACGACGGTTCTCTATCACATCCCGGCGGTGTCGGCCCGCGCGATCGCGATCCAGTCGAATACGCCACCGACCTATCCCTACCGTAGTGCCGGCCGGCCCGAGGTCATGTATGCGATGGAACGCATGATGGATATGGCGGCGGAGGCGACGGGTCTGGACCGGATCGAAATCCGCAAACTAAATCTGATCCCGCCTGAGGAGATGCCTTACGAAAACGGTTTCGGTCTAACTTACGATTCCGGCGATTATCCCCAGGCGCTGAAGGAAGCCGTGATGCTGTCCGACTGGGCGGGTTTCGACGCACGCCGTGATGAAGCGAAGCGCCACGGCAGGTTGCGCGGAATCGGCATTGCCAACTACGCCGATCTTTCCACGGGCTATCCGCGCGAGTGGACGGAAATTGACGTCCGGCCCGAAGGCGACATTCAGGTGCAGGTAGGCACGATGGCGACCGGGCAGGGACACCAGACGTCGTTCAGCCAGATGGTCGCCGAAGTATTGCAGGTGCCGTTCGACACGATCGAGGTCGGATATGGCGACACCGACAAAATCAAGGACGGTGGCGGTACCCATTCCGGGCGCAGCATGCGGATGGGCGCGATTGTGCTGTGCGACGCCAGCGCCAAGATCATCGATCGCGGGATGCGTATCGCCTCGCACGTCCTTGAGGCCGCCAAAACCGACATCGAATACGCCGACACCACGTTCACCGTTGCCGGTACCGACAAGCGGATTAGCCTGTTCGATATCGCCGCCGCCGCGCGCGACCGGGCGGACCTGCCGGAAGATTTGCGAGGAGAGCTGCGCGAAGAAGCCGATGTTCATTTTCCACGCGCCGTCATCGGTGCCGGCTGTCATGTTTGCGAAGTGGAAATCGATCCCGATACCGGGGTGGTGGAGATAGCCGATTGGACGGCGGTCGACGATGTCGGGCGCGCCATCAATCCGATGACGCTCGACGGCCAGACCCATGGGGGTGTCATGCAGGGAATCGGTCAGGCGTTGATGGAAAACTGTGCCTACGACACCGAAACCGGCCAGATGATCGGCGCCACCTTCATGGATTACGCGATGCCGCGCGCCGACGACACACCGTCATACCGCACCAAATTGCTTGAAATACCGAGCCCGTCGAACCCGCTTGGCATCAAGCCCGGCAGCGAAGGCGGTACCGCCGTGGCCCCCGCCGCCGTCGCCAATGCGATCGTCGATGCGCTGAAGGAGTTCGGGGTCAAACACATCGATTTGCCGGCCACACCGGAACGGGTGTGGCGGGCGATGCGGGACTGATTTCTACTCGTCAAACCGGATTTCGCGTTTTTCCAGGAACGCGCGCATGCCTTCGCGGGCGTCGTCGGATGCCTGGGTAAGGGCAGAGGCGAGAGATTCCACGAAATAGCCCTCGCTTTCACCCATGCGGTCGACGCGCTGGATGGTGTTGATCATCATTTTGTTGGCGAGCGGTGCGTTGCCGGCGATCGTCCCGGCCAGTTCCATCGCCTTGTCGAATGCTTCGCCGTCGCCGACCAGATAATGCGACAGGCCGAGCTGTTGGCCCTCCTCGGCATTCAGGCGGCGGCCGGTCAGCATCATTTCGGTCATACGCCCCGGTCCGATCACACGGGCGACGCGAATGCTGGCGCCGCCGCCGACATAAATACCCCGGCGCCCTTCGGGCAGTTGATAAATGGTCGACGGTTCGGCAACCCGGACGTGGGCGGTGGTGGCAAGTTCCAACCCCCCGCCCATGACAGCACCGTGCATCGCACAGACGACCGGCAGCCCGCCATACTGGATGGTGTCGAACGTCCGGTGCCAGTTGCGCGAATTCTCGAACGCTTCTGCGACGTCGCGTTCCTTGTGTTCCGACAGATCGAGACCGGCGCAGAAATGATTGCCGTTGGCGCGCACCACAACCGCAAGGATTTCCTTCGGCGGACTATCGAAAAATCGGTGTAGATCCTGAAGCAGGCTGTCGTTGACGGCATTGCGCTTTTCCGGTCGGTTCAAGGTCAGAACAGCGATGCGGTCGCGCATTTCGAAATCGAGAAAATCGGAGCTAAAGGCAGTCACGGAGACGTCTCCCGGATGACACTGGACAGGGTGCAAGACGCCTCTATAAGTGGCCTGATACGCGGTGTAAACTCTGCGCTAAGAAGAATTCGTCGGACAGAAATTCAGGGAGAACCGGGATGGATATCAGCGGACATGCCGCAATTGTGGCGGGCGGAGCATCCGGCCTCGGCGCGGCGACCGCGCGGGCCCTCGCCGAGGCCGGCGGAAAGGTTGCGATCCTTGACGTCAACATGGACGTCGCGACCGAGACCGCCGCCGAGATCGGCGGGATTGCGGTTGAATGCGATGTTACGAATCCGGAGAGCGCGGCAGCGGCGATCTCCAGGGCGGTTGCGGCGCAGGGTGCCCCAAGGGTACTGGTGAACTGCGCCGGAATCGGCCCGGCGGAACGCATTCTCGGGCGCGAAGGCCCGCAGCCGCTGGAGCATTTCGCTCGCTGCATCAACGTCAACGTGGTCGGCACCTTCAACATGCTGCGTCTCGTCGCCGAACACATGAGCAAGGCAGAGGCGCTGGATGCCGACGGCGAGCGCGGCGTTATCGTGAATACGTCGTCGGTCGCGGCCTATGACGGACAGGTCGGGCAGGCCGCCTATGCATCATCGAAGGGAGCAATTGCCGCCCTGACCTTGCCGGCGGCCCGCGAACTGGCTCGCTACGGCGTTCGCGTGGTTGCGATCGCGCCGGGGGTGTTCGAAACGCCGATGCTGCGTGGTTTGCCGCAGCCGGCACAGGAAGCGCTGGAAAAGGCGACGCCGTTCCCGTCCCGTCTCGGCACACCGGACGAATACGCGAATTTCGTTATGTGCATTCTCGGCAACAAGATGCTCAATGGCGAGGTTGTGCGTCTTGATGGCGCGCTGCGCCTCGCGCACGGCTGAATAATAGGGGCGATCGTGGCTGGTCCGTCAAATAGCAGCATGAACCGGTTCGGTGTTGACGTCGAAGCGCGCGCGGATGGTTCGACCATTCTGAAATGCCCGGAACCGCTAGCGCCGCTGCCGTCGAGCCTGATCGCCATTTTGCGCGGCCGCGCTGGTGAACATCCCGACCGCGAATTTCTGTGCGAACGCGGTGCGGACAGGGCGTGGCGGCGTGTCAGCTATGCCGACGTTCTGGAGGCCGCGAATGCTATCGGCCAGGCGCTTTTGGATGGCGGCTATGGCCCCGATCGGCCGATCGCAATCCTGTCAGATAATTCGATTGATCAGGCCTTCATGATGTTTGGGGGCATGACCGTCGGAATCCCGGTGATGCCGGTATCGCCGGCTTATTCGCTGATGAGCCA
>Ga0209403_10001522_pt1 | contig 29933 bp, 31 predicted proteins | sample ArcticOcean_MG_C_8_FD_187440 | JGI IMG/M metagenome (GOLD analysis project Ga0209403, IMG submission 187440) | Marine microbial communities from western Arctic Ocean - ArcticOcean_MG_CB11_86 (SPAdes) (version 2) | ecosystem: Environmental > Aquatic > Marine > Oceanic | place: Arctic Ocean...
TGCCGGGTTACGACGGCCTGTTTGCAGCGAACGGCGCAGGCAAGAAGGGAATTCTCCTCAGCCCGGTGATGGGCCGAATGGTGGCGGGGGCGATCACAGGTGACGTTGGCCGTGACGCGATCCCAATCGAATTTGACGCCTCACGGTTTTCGTACGGGTAGTTGGACAATTGTGGGTCGCGGGAAGTTGAAGTTGCTGTAGGCACTCAACCCGGTCACCGGACACGTTCTCCTGCGGAACTGACACCAAGGACCTCGCTGCTGGATGACGGCCTCACGGCGGACCTATTCGCGCTCTACTGACGGCGAAATTATGTCGGGGTGATCAGATGCGTTATCCGAGGAGCCCGAGCGAGACCAGTTGGGTAGGCAGTCGGTTCCTGGACGATTCCGTTCATTGAGCCGTGTAACCGCCGTCCACACTCAGCGCCGTGCCGGTCACAAAAGATGCCTCATCCGACGCCAGGAAAAGCGCGCAGTTGGCGATCTCGATTGCCTCACCGAGTCGCCCCATAGGGTGTGCCTCTTCCATCCGTCCCAGTAGCTCGGGGTTGTCGCGTAATCCTGCCGTCAGCGCCGTATGAGCGAATCCCGGGCAGAGTGCGTTGACCCTTATGCCTTCCCGAGCCGTTTTCACCGCTAAATCACGAGTAATCTGCAGTACGGCACCCTTGGAATGAGCATACGCGCTGAAGCCATCCCCCAGCCACGCTGTTCGGCCAACCAGTCCGTAAATAGAGCTCAGGTTAATGATCGAGCCACCACCCGATTTACGCATGGCTTCAACCGCTATCCGGGACGGCAATAGCGTGCCCTTCACATTTATATCCATGACCCACTGCCACGTCTGGTCGGTGTCGTACTCTGCAGGCGCTCCACGATCCGAAACACCAGCCGAGTTGACTAGAATGTTCAGTCCGCCGAACTCTCCCACAACAGCGTCAACTACCCGCTCCACATCGTCCCGGCTCGTCACGTCCGCCTGCAATGCGATCGCTCGACCACCCGCGTCCCTGATCCGTGCAGCGACCGTTTCAGCGGTATCCGCGTTCAGGTCGCAGACACCGACCGCCGCTCCTTCTCTCGCGAACAACTCGGAAGACGCCTGGCCGATGCCGGAGCCGCCGCCGGTGATCAGAGCTACCTTGTTCTCTAGTCTCATGGAGCGTCCTTTCTCAGGAATGTGCGATGCCGATCCATCCGGAGTACGAATTCACGGAATCTAGCCTATGGTTCAAAAACTGAACTATCCAAGCCTGACCTGTTCAGGCATCGTAAAGATGGGGCGATTGGCGGTCAACGCAAAGCGCCTGTCAGCGGCGAATCCGCGTATCATTCTTGGTGATGGCTTCCCAACCCGATAACAGCGCGCCAGAACGTCCCACGTATCCGTTCGTTTACGCGCACGCCTTCAGGCGTATGTATGCAGCGGTTGTGGACATCGGGCTGCTTCTGATTATCATCGTCACGGTACGTTGGGTCACCGGCGGCAACGCATTTACCGGATCAAATACCGCGCCACAGGACATTTTCATCCTGCTCGGGTATCTGATCCTCTTCACCGGAATCAAAGGGCAGACGCCGGGCAAGATGGTCGCAGGTATCATCGTCGTGGACGATGATGGTCATGTGCCGGGGGTTGCGGTCGCGATACCCCGAGAGATGGTTGGAAGGTTGATCGCAAGCGCAGCTCTCGGATTGGGGTTGGCGTGGATTTCACTCGACCCTAAACGCCAGGGATGGCACGATAAGATCGCCGGAACGTATGTCGTGATGAAGTCAAAACCTGGACGCCCCAAGCGACCCGGGCTCAATGGGTATAACCCTGGAGATTCACGCGGGAAGCAACGGGCCAAACAACGCCCATGGCGGTTCCGCCGCAAAGGCTAGTCCTCCCGTAGCAATGCGGAAACCGTTGATGCGACTGCTCCCCGGAAATCAGTGTACTCAAGCCCAAGTTCTCTGCTGGCGCGCCCACCATCGAACTCCGCAGCCCCGATGCGCAGAGCTTGGAGCGAACTGACCGGCGATCGTTTTCGTCTCGCCCACGAAGCGAACGACCATGCCAACGCCCCGGGGATTGCAAGCCAGTCCGGCAGGTGTACCCTCGGAGGGCGACGGCCCGAAGCAGTGGCCAACTCGAAGAAGAATTCAGCTATCGTGACCGTCTGTTGGGCGAGAATGTAGCGCTGACCGCTCTCTCCTCGTTCCAACGCGAGCAGACTACCGTGGGCCACGTCGTCCACGTACACAAGCGGCATTGGCCGGTTGGCGAATGCAATTACCGGAATACGGCCACGAACGAACGCGTTGATGAGCTGCACGAAGTGGCGGTCTCCCGGTCCAAAGACGATCGCAGGGTTGACCGTAACCGCATGGAGTTCACCAGCGGCGGCGGCGACCAGTTCGCCTGACTCGAACTTTGAGCGGCCGTATCCCGGCTTCCACGGACCGTGCGGCTGGGTGAATTCATCGGCACGAAGTCCCGGCTTTGCACCCAGTGCTGCGATGCTACTTAAGTGGAGAAAACGGCGGGCTCCCGACTTAAGTGCAGCGTCCAAGACATTCCGAGTGCCTTCCACGTTAATGCGATCGAAGTCGTCCAGGTCCCAATGGAACGGATCAACCAACGCCGCACAGTGGTACACATCGGTGCAGCCGCCTACCGCCGCGGTGATCGACACTATATCGGTCACATCACCAAAGACTATCTCAGCGCCCAGCGTTTCCAGTTCCAATGCAGCAATCGATCGCCTCCGCACGAGCACACGCACCCGGTGTCCTCGTTTAATGAGAAGGCGTGAAATTGCACCACCAACCATCCCCGTGCCACCGGTTACAAGAGCCAGGCTGTCGGCAAATGGCGGGCCCGATTCTCCGAGAGATGACGGCATCTTGGCTCCATTGAGGTTGATTGAGTTAGCGGACTTATAATAGCCGCCGCTCCGGTTAAGTACGGCACCACCCACTCACCCTCGCAAAGGATCACCGATGGCAGTTTCTGAAGCGGTACGCGGCCAGTTAGAAGGAGCATCGTGGATCCGCCGGATGTTTGAAGAAGGAATCCGTCTGACGGCGGAACATGGCGCCGAGAATGTGTTCGATCTCAGCCTCGGCAATCCCTTGCTCGAACCGCCCCAGGAGTTCAGGGATCGGCTCCTCGAACTAGCCCGAGACGATGCTCCAAACACGCACCGTTACATGCCGAACCCAGGATTCCCGGAAGTACGCTCCGCCGTCGCTAAAAGCCTCGCCCGGGAGTCCGGCGCTGCTCTGAAGGGCGGCGACATCATCATGACCAACGGCGCGAGCAGCTCGTTAAATACCATCCTGCGCTCGCTGTTGGATCCGGGCGACGAGGTGGTGATCCTGACGCCTTTCTTTGTGGAATACGTTTACTACGTAAGCCACAATAACGGCGTTCACAAGCTTGTGGGGTTCAAGGATGGTTTCATGCCGGACATGGACGATCTTGAGGCCAAAATTTCACCACGTACCAGGGCCGTCATGATGAACTCCCCGAACAACCCAACCGGCGTGATATATCCAGAATCTGTAGTTGCCGAAATCGGAAAACGGATCGGCGACGCAGAGCGGAGGTTTGGCACCGAGATTGTACTGATCACGGACGAGCCTTACCGCAAGTTGATCTACACGGACGAATCTTACCCCTTCGTGTTCAAACATCATCCGCGGACAATCGTCGCATCCTCACACTCAAAGGATCTGGGCCTGGCCGGAGAACGCATCGGCTACATTGCCATCAACCCAGACTACCCGGACAAGGGCGAGATGATGGAGGCCATGGTGTTCTCACTCCGGACGCTCGGGTTCGTAAACGCCCCGGCACTGATGCAGCGTCTGGTCGCCGGGCTCCAGGACGTCACGGTGGACGTGTCCGAGTACCGCAAGAAACGTGATTTCATCTACGACGCGCTAACCGAGATCGGTTACGACGTCGTGAAGCCAGGTGGCGCGTTCTTCCTGTTCCCGAAGTCGCCGCTTGAGGACGATGTAGAGTTTGTACGGACGCTCCAGGAGAAGATGGTCCTAGTGGTGCCGGGAAGCGGATTCGGCGGGCCGGGCTACTTCCGGCTGTCGTTCTCCGTCCCGGACCGAGTCCTGGAGGGTTCCCTGAACGGCTTCAGAGAAGCGTTCGAGGAAGTACGGGCGCAGTGACTGCGGTACCTGTGACGCCATAGCGGCGTAGGGAATACGCCCTCAGATCGATCCCAATCGATCCGGTCATCCTTGGGACAACAAAACAACCCAAATCCTTGCGGGTCGCTCACCCTGAGGCTCTCAAACGGTGGGGTGGTACACCACCCGTTCCCCGGTCTATTCCGGAGGGGGACAAGGGCTATCCAGACGCCTGACTCGTCGCCTCACCTCACAGGTGGTGTTGGCTCCGTCGTATCGTAAGGCGAGCGCCTAATCCGGGTACTTTCGCTGCAACTTTTTGTGATCAACCCGTCCTGCCTTGTCGTTGGCGATCGCGACGTTGCATTCCACCTCGCCCACGGTCCGCATGCCTACGAGAGCCACGTTAACAAGCGGGTTGGACAGTACGAACTGTAAGAGAGATGGCGTGAAGTCAAAATCATCGTCCGGTCTCACGGTGTTAACCCATTTTTGGAAGATGCCTGAGGTCAGGGTACGCATCGTCACAACACCCACGCCCATCTCTCGAGCCTCAAACAGGCTGCCAAAGGGGCGCGTCCATTCGGCCGGGTGTTGATGGAGCAGATTGTAGTTAATCTGCATCACGTCGAAACGACCCGAGCCGATGAACCGGAAGACGGCCGCGTTGTTGTCCTCGCTTGTGAACCCGATGAGGCGCGTCAAACCCTCGGTTTTGAGCTGTTCTAGTTGTTCCAACACTCCGTCGATCGCTAGGATATGGTCAGCTTGATCCGACGTGTACGAGTTGCCGTGGATCTGGACGAGGTCGACATGGTCGGTCCTCAGGAGCTTAAGGCTTTCCTCCACGGACGCTCTGGCATCCTTAACATCACGCGAGACTTTGGTCGCAATGAAAACGCCCTCTCGGGCACCCTCCAGTGCTTCGCCGTAGATCGACTCCCCTTCCCCACCCCCATAACCTGGTGCGGTGTCGAAGTAAGTGACACCCAGTTCAACAGCTCGCTTAATCGCCGACACAACCCCTTCGCGGTCGGTATCACGTGCCGGGTCGTAATCGTCCAGATACTGGGCCAGTCCCGCAGGCGCGCCGCCAAAGCCCAGTCGACTGACCTGCACGCCTGTGCGTCCGAGTTGCGTCGTCTCCAATGAGGCCTCCTTCCGTTTTGATTGGCGATCGAGTTGATTTTCGGTCCATCGATCGCAGCAATCAGGTCATCGCGTCAGTGGTTCTTTCAGACCTGACCCGGTGATCGGGATCAACACATGGGCGTCCTCTGGGATCGCACCATTTGCGACCATCCCCTCCAGTCCGGCAAATGCCGCTGCGGAGGTTGCCTCGCAAAAAATGCCCGCTTCAGCAGATAGTCGGTGCTGCCAGCGCAGCATCGCGTCGTCATCAACAGCGATCGCAGATCCGTCGGATAGCCTGATCACGTCCACGCACTGCTGTAGGCGAGGCGGTTGTGATACGGAGATTCCGCTTGCGATGGTCTTAAGTTCGGCATCAAACCCCCATTCCTGGTCGTTCAATGCGGCCACTAGTGGGCGCACCGCTGAAGCCTGTACAGCATGGAGGACCGGGGCAGAACTGATGCGTTCAGACGCTCTCAACTCCTCAAATCCTTTGAACATGCCGATCAATAGCGAGCCGTTGCCAACCGGGACGACGATGTCAGTGATCGAGGCGGCGTCGGAACCCACTATCTCGTAGGAGAACGACTTCATTCCTTCAAGGAAGTAAGGGCTCAAGTTGTGAGACAGATACGGAAGAGAGTGCTCCGCCACGTACGACACAGCGGCGTTTGTGGCCGCCTGTCGTGGGCCGGATGTCGGGTGAAGGATCGCGCCGAATATTCCTATCTGATCGACCTTACCCTGAGCAGCGCTATCCGGGAAAAAGACGTGCGCTGTAATCCCCGCAGCAGCAGCGTATGCCGATAAAGATGCGCCGGCGTTGCCAGACGAGTCTTCCACGAATTCGGTAACCCCGGCCTCCAGCGCTGCAGAAACCAGCACGGCAGACCCGCGGTCTTTGAACGATCCGGTCGGTGCCATCATCTCCAGTTTGGCCCACAGCCCCCGGATGCCAAGCGACCGAGCTATCGACGGCAAAGCCACCAGCGGGGTGTTGCCCTCTCCCAGTGACATCCGTTCTGAGATCCGGGCAAGTGGGAGGCGAGGCGAGTATTCGTCGGCCGGTTCGTCATAGGACACGTCCATCACGGAGCTACACGACACACAGGCGAGGTCGGTGATCCGAGCCGGTTGTGTTGCGCCACACGAGACGCATCGAAAATCAAACAACATTGGCATCAAACGAGTGGATTAAAACGGGCGTTGGAGTTGGCCGGGCCGCCGCTCAGGCCTGCCGGGACCCCATCAGCTCGCCAGCAAGCAGCGCCGGTCATCAAGCCACGTTCATGGTCAATCAAAATCCCGTTCATGCCTCCGGCGACGTTGGCGACACGCAGAACGGGATGGCCAAGCCTGGACATCCCGGCACTCGGCCCCTCACCGAACTCTTGTTCAAGCTCAACTTCCTGGCCCTGCGTCCACAAACGCGGTGCTTCTACCGCTTCCTGCAGAGTCATGCCGTGGTCGATCACGTTCATGATCGCCTGCATGACCGATCCGAAGATGCGAACTCCACCTGGAGTTCCAATGCCGAGGAAGGGTTTGCCGTCCCGGCTTACGATGGCAGGTGACATGCTGCTCACAACCCGTTTGTTAGGTAGAACCGAGTTCGGGTTTCCGGGGTGCGGGTCGAACATAGCCTGCGTGTTGTTCAGCAGGATACCGGTGCCAGGGACGGTTACCTTGGAACCAAATACCTCGTTAATGGTCTGCGTCATGGAGACCATGTTGCCCTCGTCGTCGGCGGTGGTCAGGTGCGTAGTGTTTTCTGATTCAGAGGTCCGCGTACCGGCGAGCTGTTCGCTGGCGCGCGACGCGTCTATCTCTGCAGCCCGCTGACCCCCGTAATCCTTCGAGGTCATCCAGTCGAGCGGTATTTCCATGGTGGCCGGGTCACCGAGATACTCAAATCTGTCTGCAAAGGCGATTTTGAGTGACTCGGCGATAAGGTGCAGACCCTGCCGGGTTCCGAAACCCTGGCCGGCGACATCGAAATTCTCAAGAATGTTTAGCATCTCGATGATGAGGGTGATGCCGGTATTGCCGGGCGGCGGGCCAGATATTTCAAAGCCCCGGTAGGTTCCGCGAACGGGATCCTTTCTAAGAGTGTTGTAGTCCCGGAGATCGTCGATAGTGATCAACCCGCCGTTGCGCTTCATGTCTTCAGCGATGGCATGTCCCAGAGGCCCGTCATACAGCGCAGCGGCTCCGCCGGCAGCGATGGCCTTCAAGGATTCTGCGTAGTCACGCCGGACGATGTTCTGCCCGGGCGCGGGTGGCAATCCTCCCGGCAGAAATATCGCGGCCGTCGCTGGAAATTTTCTGAGGTCTTCCTGGTGCTCTGTGATGAGCCGTACCAGGTACTCGGACGCTGGGAATCCGCTTGCCGCGTACCTAATCGCCGGGGCGATTACAGTCTCCCAACTGAGCTTGCCGTACCCGGAGTGCAGCTCGTCCCATGCCTTTAAATTGCCAGGAACACCGACAGCGAGGTACCCAACCTGGCTCTCCCGGTCCTCGGTGAGTAGGTAGTCGGGCCAGCTATCGGAGACCGCCCGGTACATGTCCGGAGTTGCAGCCGAAGGAGCGAGCGTGTAGTTGTCGATGCAGACCGATTCGCCTTCGGCGGTACGCAGGTTGATGTACCCGCCTCCAAATGGCCCGACCATCATGGGCTCGACGACACTGAGGGCGAACACGGCCCCTATTGCGGCGTCGATGGCGTTGCCGCCCATGGACAGCATTTCAAGCCCGGCCGCTGAGCCCATGGGATGATTGGTTACGACCATCCCGCGTGATGCGACGGCAGACTGCTTGAAGGTCTGGAAGGACGTGCCGGCGCTGGTGCGCCAGTCGGTGATATTAGTCAACTTGACGATTTCCTGCGATTTGGTGAGGCGTAATCGATGAGCGAGATCGGCAGATTATATGGCCCGCGAGTGCAGTATTTGGCCGATTGAGGCCGACAGCCCGTTCACGAGTCCGTCCTTGTGCGCCCTGTTCACGACAAGTCATCCGGCACGAAACGTAAGGATTTTACCGGTGGCTGAGTGCAGAACATTCGATCGTGCTCGCTGGCATCCAGCCTGGAGATTCTTCGCCGCAGGTTCCTCAAAATAACCTGCTCCGGATGATTTGAAGGCATAACCCCTGAGCCCCGGTTGCCTCATCTACAGGGCGGGCGTACCTTACGGGCCCGTCTTTATTCATGAACCAACCCATCGTCTGGAGCCATTCCATTGGATCAACCCAACCGAGTCGTCGCGGCCATGCGCGAAGGCCGAAAAGCGTACGGATTCCAGCTTACCTTCCCGGCTCCCCAGATTATCGAAATCATGGCGCCATTAGATTTCGACTACGTGTGGCTGGATTGCGAGCATGGGCCATTTTCGCTCCAGGACGTAGAAGCAGCCTGCAGGACTGCTGAAGCCGTTGGAATCACACCCATCGGTCGCGTCCCAAGCATCCAGTCACACATCGTGCTCCAATACCTGGACCGCGGATTGAAAGGGATCATGGGGCCGCACATTGCTTCACGCGCCGATGCCGAGCAGCTTGTCAAGGCATCGAGGTTCGGGCCCGAGGGCGATCGGTCCTACGGTGCAAACCGAGGAACAGGGTACGATTATTTCGAGTCAGGTTCCGACGGCTGGCCCGATCGACGGGAGTTCTACAAGAACGCGAACGACAACATGCTGGTTGGCGCTCTCCTAGAAGATGCGCAAGTTATCGACGATCTGGACGAAATCCTGGAAGTGGATGGGATCGATTACTTCGGCGTCGGAGCAAACGACTTTGGTCAATCGATCGGCCTGCCAGGTATGGGTGATTCACCCGAAGTCGGGCAAGCCAAAGCACAGATTTTGGATAGGGTTAGGGCTGGTGGAGGCCGTGTTGGTGACGATTTCATGACCGCCAACTGGGTGCACTCAATGCTGCTGGACGGCGGACGGAGAATCGTGGAAGGACGAGATTAAATGACTGAGTATGGAACTGGGCTACTTCTCGTGATGATGGACATCGATCCGGAGCACGAGGACGACTTCAATCGCTGGTATGACGATGAGCACGTCCCGGAGCGGATGTCGATACCCGGGTTCCTGACCGGCCGTCGGTATCGTGCGATCGAAGGCGGGCCGAAGTACTTGGCCATATACGAGATGGAAAGTCCGGAAGTACTGGATTCGCCAGCGTACAGGTACGCGTCTGGCCAAGGGCGATCAGAATGGACAGCGCAAGTGGTTGGTCGCGCCAAGAATTACGTCCGTAACGTGTATGTGGAGATGGTCCCGGGGGAGCACGCGTAGGGGCGATACTGCCAACCTACCGGATACCCCCCACTCTCCGTCCTCTCCTGACTGAGAAAAGGGCACAGTCTTTCCGCTATGAGCCAGCCGCTCTTTCATTTCAACCCGGAAACGTCACCCACACCATCCCTCAATATGTCATCCTGAAACCATGCAAGAAAAATCCTCTCTTGTCCGAGATCTTGAAAAGGTTGTCGAGCCTACACACGTGGTTTGGAAGCCGGAAGACCTGCTTGTGTATGAGTACGACGGTTCTATCGACCGTAACAACCCGAGCGCAGTGGTCGTTCCTTCCTCTGCCGAACAGGTCTCAGAGATCGTCAAGATCGCTGGCAAACACAACGTCCCGGTCGTGCCTCGCGGCGCTGGCACAGGGCTATCCGGTGGGGCCATATCGATGGAGGGCGCAATCGTCCTCGTCCTCACCCGTCTTAATAAGGTTCTTGATATCGACAAAGAAAACCGGGTCGCTATTGTCGAACCCGGCGTGGTCAACCTAGAGCTCGGGCAGGCGGTCGCTCCGTACGGCTTGCAGTACGTCCCGGACCCGTCAAGCCAGAGCGCCTGCACGATCGGCGGCAACGTGGGCGAAAATGCAGGCGGCCCACACTGCCTGGCGTACGGCGTGACCACTAACCACGTCCTAGGCATAGAGGTGGTTCTGGCAGATGGGACAGTCACGTGGCTGGGTGGCGATTCGCGGGAAGTTCCCGGCTACGACCTCCGGGGCGTCTTCATCGGATCAGAAGGTACGCTCGGCGTGGTCACCAAGGTGGCTGTCCGGTTGGTACCGATTCCAGAGGTGATCCGCACAATGGTGGCGGCCTTCCCCAGCGTCGAGGCGGCAAGCGAGACCGTGGCGGACATCGTGGCGTCCGGCGTCATTCCCGGCGCGGTTGAGATGATCGATCGTTTATGCATCGAAGCAGTCGAACCGGCGTTTCACCCCGGATATCCGGAAGACGCTCAAGCCATACTGCTGGTGGAAGTCGATGGCCTCGTTGAGACGGTAGCAGAGCAGGCGGCCCTCGTTGAAGAGCTGTGCCGAAAGCACGGCACGACCGACTGGCGCACTGCGGAGGACGAGGCGGAGCGAGAGACGTTGTGGGCCTCCCGTAAGAAGGCGCTCGGGGCGCTGGGCCGACTCGCCCCTAACTACTACCTGATCGACGGCGTGATCCCGCCGACACGGCTCCCTGAAACGATGTCAAAGATCAACGCTTTGTCTGACGAGCTGGACATCCCGATAGCAAACGTGCTCCACGCAGGCGACGGCAATCTGCACCCCTGCATACTGTTCGATTCCCGAGATCCGGTGCAGGTCGAAAAAGCACTGATCGCGGGCGGTCGAATCCTGGAGATGTGTGTCGAGGTGGGAGGAGCGCTTTCCGGTGAGCACGGCATTGGGCTGGAGAAGCAGGGCTATCTGCCACTGGTGTTCACAGACGAGGACCTTGAGGCGATGGCACGGTTAAAGCCGGCCTTCGGCGCAGCCGGGATGTTCAACCCCGGCAAGATCTTCCCAACGGACGAGCAGCGAACAGGCCTCCCACACGGAGCGATCATGCAGCGTCTCACCGCGGACATGGTGATTTAGACAACTGGTCGCCACAGTTGCGTACGGCAAATCACCGTCAATGTTTCATAACGCGCTTGACTCTTGCCGTTTTTCGAGTGGCAAGGGCCTCACTTCGTACGGGCGTATAGCAATACGCCATCGCTTCCATTCGAATACCTTGAAATCAGGGTGACGCCCCCTCTCGCGGTGGGAGACGTCAGATATTTCAAGGGTGAGGGGAACAAGGGTTGTTCTGTTGGCGTGTTTGGTCGGTTGGAATTTCGGTAAAGGTCCCACGACCAGGCTCGGGATGACAGATTGATGTGTTCGTGTAGCTCATATGGATGTTCGCAATAGGCGCGACTGGAAAAGACCTTGCGAGTATTCCCATACGCCCCTACTGCGTTGCGCAATTTCGCTAAACTGATCACCCATCCCACACTAATCCTGAGGTCTTCCTGTGCCACACTCCGCTCCGGTCCGAATCGGAATCATCGGCGCTGGTGGGTTTATGCACACGCATATGGATTCTTTTTCGGAGATCCCTGAAGCAGAGATCGTCGCATTCTGCCGTCGAAATGAAACGTTGCTGAACAAGGCGGCGGACACGTACGGCATCGAGCATCGGTTTACCGATTACCGTGACATGCTGAAAATGGATGGGCTCGATGCAGTTGCGATCATCACCCCGACCGGGTCGCACAGGCAGATATCGCTTGACGCCATCGCTGCCGGCAAACATGTGCTGTGTGAGAAGCCGCTAGCGCTCATGGCCTCCGACGCGAAAGAAATGTTGGAGGCGGCAGAAGCCGCGGGTGTGGTGCACGCCACCAATTTCAACCAGCGCGGCCGCACACCTGTTGGCCAGATGAAGCAGCACATGGACTCCGGGTACATCGGCCAGCTTTTCCACGCCAACATCTGGTGGGGCCAAACACAGGCCTTCGAGGATAAGCCGTCCGTCGCCCCCTGGCGCTTCAAGGCTGAGGACGGTGGCGGGCCTGTGTACGAGTTGATTCATGTATTCGACATGGCACGGCTGATCGGCGGCGAAATCAAGCGCGTCTGCGCCCTGCTCACGACAGCCGTCCCACATAGAACTTTCGCGGGCGGCGAGGAGGTCGATGTCGAGGTCCCGGACTCCGGAGGCTACCTGCTTGAGTGGATTGACGGAGGGTACGCGGTGGTGCACACCAGTTTCGTGTCCAAGGGCGGAGACGCGGACGGAAGAACCAATCCTCGTATAGAAATCTCGGGATCTAAGGGTCGTCTAGAGAACGTTGGTATGACGGGGATCAAGGGAGTCCACGGCATCTCAGGCGTGTTGCGGGACGTCGAGCCTGGACCGGAGTACCCGCAGCCCTACCGTCAGTTCATCGATGCCATTCTCACAGGAACGCCGGTGCGGACCAGTTTTTACGACGGCATGAAAGCGGCGGAGATTGTGGATGCAGTTTTCCTCTCATCAAAAGAGGACCGTTGGGTGGATTTGAACTAGCCAGATTGGATTGATGCAGGTAAAACGGCGGGTCAGGAACGTTAATGCAGTACAAGAAACTTGGACGAACAGGGTTGAAGGTCTCAGAGCTGTGCCTCGGGAGTGATAACTTCGGGAATCCGTTCGGCGCAACCCAGGAGACTAGCTTCCGCATCATGGACCGAGCGTTAGATTTCGGCGTCAACTTCATCGACACCGCCGATCAGTACGCCAACGGCAACTCCGAGACGATGATCGGCGAGTACCTGTCGTCTCGCAAGAAGCGGGACAACATTGTCCTAGCATCGAAATTTTGGACCGCAACAGGGCCGGGCCCGAACGATTACGGCACGTCTCGATATCACCTGATGAATGCGTTGGATGCTTCCCTCAAACGTTTACAGACAGATCACATCGACCTGTATCTGATCCATGCTCCCGACATGACGACCCCGCTAGGAGAGACATTGGAAACTCTCACCGACCTCCGGCGCGCCGGCAAGGTTCGGTACATCGGGGTATCAAACTTCCCGGCATGGCTGCTGATGGAGGGATTGTGGACGTCCGACGTGAAATATCTTGCACGGTTTGACTGCGTCCAGTCCGGCTACAACATATTGAGGCCCGGCATGGCCCGCGATGTCCTGAACTTGTGTGTGGATCAGGGTATCGGGGCGACCGCGTACAGCCCGATGGCGAGCGGGATGTTGACCGGTAAACACAATCGAATCTCGGAATTTCCGGATCCCGATACCAAGTTCGGGGACCGGGACGCGGTGCGAGGAGGGACGCTGGTCAGGCGCTACTGGAACGAGGCGATGTTCGACATTGTTGAAGCGCTTGACGACTTGGCTGAGAAGTCCGGAAACTCGATCATGCGGCTCGCCCTGCAATGGGTACGTGAATCTCCGGGGATCACGTCTGCGATCGTTGGAGCGCGGCGCGAGGACCATATCGAAGGCATAATCGATGCGTGGTCGGAGGACGCGTCCGCGGACGTTATGGCGGAGGTGCGACGGATCGCCGATGATTTCGCCGCAAAGACGCCTTCTGACTACCCACCACCCTTCGCCGTTCCCCCGCTTGGAGGAAGCGGCGCAGCGTAAATCGTAAATATTGACCACCCCGCTCTGCTAAAGGTCCAAGTAACACTCTTTTGACTGAATCTTACAAACTTGACGGTATTACACCGTCCCGGATCGAACGTCCGGACACGGTCGACAACCTGTCGGCTGCACTGAAGTCAATCCACTCCAACGGACAGGCCGCGGTCTTATGGGGTGGAGGAACGCGGATGCACGTCGGAAACACCGTCGCCCAATACGACGCCGCCGTGGATATGACGGGGCTCAACCGGATCGTTGATTACCGCCCGCCGGACCTCGTGGTGGTCGCTGAGGCCGGTATGACGATCGCCGCACTCCAGGCGGAACTTGGAAAGAACAATCAGCGCCTTCCCTTTGACGTGCAATCCGCCTACAGCGCGACCATTGGAGGGTCACTGGCCTCCAATACCATCGGACCGTTGAGTGGGCGATATGGCGGAGTCCGGGATCTCGTCATCGGCATGTCGATTGTTCAGGCCGACGGGACGATGACGAAAAGCGGCGGCAGCGTCGTCAAGAACGTGGCCGGATACGACATGGCGCGTCTACACATCGGTGCTCTCGGGACACTAGGCGCTATCGCCACAGTTGCTTTCAAAATCGGACCCGTCCCGGAAGTCAAACGGACCATTGCTGCCTGGTTCGATTCGGTGGAGTCAGCCGCTATAGCAGGCATCCAAATCACCAATGGAGCGTTCATGCCGGAGGCCGTGACACTTGTCGCCGGTCAACGCGCTACTGCGAAGGCTTCAGAACTTGCCGCCGACGGTTCAGGAAAGGTTTCAGACAATGCCGTCATGTTGCTGGTCGCACTCGCGGCCGGGCCGGCCACCGTGGAACGGCAAGTGAACGACACAACGGCAACACTTGGCGGTGCGATGGCCGATGGCTTCGTTGCCCTGGATGATGATCTACAGTTGGCCGCGTGGTCGCTGGCCGGTCCGCAGAGTCCTGCTCCCGCCCTTTCGATACGCTCAACACTAAAGCCGACGGCGGCCTTAAGCCTCGTGGGTGCCCTCGCGAAGTCAGACAACTTTGACGACACGCACATCGTTGCCCAGATAGGGTTCGGCACGGTCGAGGCGCACTTCCGGGGCGACGTATCCGGAGAAGTCATCCGGTCGGTACAAGACGCCGTGATTGAAACAGGGGGCGCCTGCATGATAGAGCGCTGTCCATCCGACCTGAAACATGATCTAGACGTTTTCGGCGACCTCGGCGCGCCACTTGAGGTTATGCGACGGATGAAGCAACAGTTCGACCCCACCGGGACGCTGTCCCCAGGTCGCTTCGCGGGGAGGATTTAGATGTCCAGTGAACCTCGGTCGACGACAGAACGCACGAGCAACTTCAGGGGCCCTGACGTCCCATCTCCGGAAGATCTGTACAAGTGTGTGCACTGTGGTTTCTGCCTGCAGGCCTGTCCTACATACCTCGAAACCGGGCTTGAGGCCGAGTCGCCACGCGGGCGTATCGCACTGATGAAGGCGGTCGAGGAAGGCCGCACCGAGATCACTGAAGCAATCGTGGGGCACTGGGACAAGTGCCTTCAGTGCCGTGCCTGCGAGGTCGTGTGCCCCTCCGGAGTGCCGTACGGACGCCTCATGGAGGCGACCCGCGCTAACGTGGAAAGTGTGTTTCAGCGGGGGTTCAAGCAGCGGAAAGCCCGGAACATGGGGTTCAACGAGGTGCTGCCAAACACGAAGCGACTCAACCGCATCGGTGGTGTTCTCAAGTTCTACCAGAAGTCCGGATTGCAGGCGATAGCGCGGAAGACGGGCGCAGTGCGCCTCGCCCCCGGAGGGAGCTTGGAGAAGTACCTACCGAAGCTCAGCGACAAGTTTTTTATTACCTCTGGCCAGATGATCCGGCCCGAAGGGAAGATCCGAGCACGCGTCACACTACTTGGTGGCTGTGTCATGCGGCTCACCCATGCGTCGACCCTGGAAGCCGTCACTCGAGTGCTCGCCCGCAACGGCGTCGAGGTCTACGTACCCGAGTCACAGGGTTGCTGCGGGGCGCTGAACGCACACTCTGGCGAGCGCGACTCTGCACGCGACATGGCCCGTAAGAACATTGACGCTTTCCTCGAGGTCGAGACCGACGCAATCATTGTTGCGGCTGCCGGTTGCGGTTCGACCATGAAGGAATACGATGAATTACTTGCCGGCGATCTAGATTATGCCGATAAGGCGGCCGAGGTCGCCGAGCGGACGAAGGATATCCATGAGTTCCTTAGCGACCTCGGATTCGAGGCACCAACAGGATCTCTGGCTACCAAGGGGGGCGACCTGAAGGTCACCTACCAAGACTCGTGCCACCTGGGACATGCCCAGCAGATCACTGCGCCTCCACGCGAACTTCTGAACGCCATTCCCGGTCTGCAATTCGTCGAGATGGAAGAGTCGTTGGTTTGCTGTGGTTCGGCTGGTACCTACTCGCTGATCGAGCAGGAGATGTCGACGCGGTTGGGAAACCGCAAGGCAGGCCACATAGCCGCTTCCAGCGCCGATGTCGTTGCCACCGCAAATCCCGGGTGCGTTATCCAGATGGAGCAGGCGTTAACCCGTGCGGGCGAAGACGCGCAAGTCCGGTATGTGATTGATCTAATGGATGAGTCATATCGGATCGGCGACAACACCGGCTAGCCCCCCCATCTGACGGACGTATAATGCCGCTGTCCCTCAATCGGGGATCAGCTTTGACATTAATACCGGCGTAACACCGGCGATTGGCCCGCAATCGCTCCTTTACTTACGACAAGACACGGCACAATGGAGGCCAACGAATATGGATCTAGGACTCACCGGAAAAATCGCGATCGTGACCGGCGGCAGCGAAGGTATAGGCAGGGCGGCAGCAACGGCTATGGCTGAAGAAGGCGCCAAGGTCGCAATAGTGGCGCGCACACAAGCAGACCTCGATAGGACGACCGAAGAACTCAAGAAAGAGACGGGCAATAACGATATCCTTGGAATCGCCGCTGATGTTACCGACGAGGCGCAGGTTCAGGAGATGGTCGACACCGTCGTCAACACATGGGGCGGACTGGATATCCTCGTGAACAACGCCGGGACATCTTCTGCTGGTAAATTTGAAACCGTAGAGAACGAGACATGGGAAACAGACCTCGGTATCAAGGTTTACGGCGCGATCCACTGCTCACGTGCTGCCCTTCCGCACATGAAGCAGCGTGGCGGCGGGCGAATCATCAACACCACGACGCCAGGAGGCAAGGCTTCCGGGGCTGGTTCCCTGCCGACCTCCCTTTCACGCGCCGCCGGCATCTCCCTGACAAAGGCGATGTCCAAGGACTACGCCGCTGACAACATCCTGATTAACACGATTTGCGTCGGGATCCTGAAGAGTCGTCAGCATCGACGGCGCTGGGAAGCCGCTCACGAGAAGGACCCGAGCCTCACGCTGGATGCCTTTTACGCCAACATGGGCGGGCAGGTGCCGGTCGGACGGATCGGCGAGGCACGTGAGGCGGGCGACGTGATCGCTTTCCTCGCTTCAGAGCGCGCCAGCTACATCACTGGTGCATCCGTCAACGTCGATGGCGGTACTTCTCCGGTCGTTTAAATACCCCGCTGGAGCGGTAAGAAACTGCAACGGGCCTTCGTGCAATTTGATCGCACGAAGGCCCGTTAAATTCACAAGGGAACGCAACCCATGAATCTCGAACTCACCGGAAAGGTCGTTATCATCACCGGCGGCAGCGACGGCCTCGGAAAGGCCGCGGCTACGCGGATGGCGATGGAGGGCGCTAAAGTGGCGCTTGCGGCGCGCGATCAGGCACGGCTCGATTCCGCTATCGCCGAGATCAAGGCCGCCACCGGTAACGACGATGTGATCGGCATACCAACCGATGTCACCGATGAGTCCCAGGTAACTCGTATGGTAGATATCGTGATGGCCACATGGGGCGGCATCGACATCCTTGTGAATAATGCCGGAGCGTCCGCCGCCGGGAAGTTTGAGGACATAGCGATCGACACATGGAAGTACGACATCCAGTTGAAGGTATACGGAGCCATCTACTGCTGCCGGGCGGCGCTTCCACATCTCAAGAAAAGCAACGCCGGACGCATCATCAACCTGACTACGTGGGGCGGTAAAGCAACCCCGGGCGGAACTATGCCTACATCACTCTCGCGGGCCGCGGGGATTTCACTCACAAAGGCAATGTCTAAGGACTACGCAGCCGATGGCATCCTCGTGAATACCGTTTGTGTCGGGGTTATCAAAAGTGGGCAGACCCAGCGTATCTTCGAGGCACAACGCAAGGCCAACCCGTCACTAACGGAGGACGCATTCAACAACCGCATAGGTGGAATGGTGCCGCTTGGACGTATCGGCGAGTCCGAAGAAGTCGGCGACGTAATCGCGTTCCTAGCAAGTGAACGTGCTAGCTACGTGACAGGAGCCGCCATCAACGTCGACGGCGGCCAGTCACCTGTCGTTTAGACGCTCTTGAACCTAGCCATCTTCCACCATCTGATATCGGAAATCGCAGTGTGACGCGCCCTGCATGATGGTCTGGGTCCGGGTTAGAGCCATGTTCTTGTTGAAGCCGGCCGGGAAGTTGAAGTCTCGTCCACACGAAATAATGAAGCCAAGATCCTGCATGCCCAGCTCTCGATACATCTCGGCGTAGCGGCAACGGGTGACGTTGTAGTCATACCGCTTCTCCTCCATCACCAGAGTCTCGGTCTCAAGCGCATTGTTTGCCGTCCATGCACTTTTACTGGCGATATACGTCGAGAGGTCCTGTGCCCCCACCTTTTTGGCCATCGCAGCGCCCTGATCCTGGGCTATTTCTTCAATCACCCGCTGGGCGACCTTATTGGCTTCCTGCTCCCCGAAGTTGTCTTGAAATGCCCGGATCATCGGACCGAGGACCATCGCCTCGATCCGCCGCCTTACAAGAACAGGCATGGAGTCGATATCGGCTTCGGTAAACGAACGTGGCTCTTCGGGCATTGGTAGCTCCTTTGTGGTGGCCGTGTCTGGCTGATGGCGGGGCGTTGGAGTTGATAAGGATTATAGGCGGAAGCGCTACAGGATCGGCCGCGCGCTCAGGTGTGGTGATCCGTATTCGATTACTCATTCAGCCCCCGTATCAACACCAGTCATGTAGTCTCAGAGTTGCTTTTTACAATGCCTCCTACACCAGCCAAGAAAGCCTGCGATATGTCCGATTCACGACCAAACGTCATCGTTTTCCTCACGGACGATCAGGGATACGGTGATCTGTCGTGTATGGGGGCCACCGACTTCCACACGCCCCACCTTGACCGTATGGCGAATGATGGAGTCAGGTTTACGGACTGGTACTCCAATAGCCCGGTGTGCAGCCCATCTCGCGCCGCCCTACTCTCCGGACGCTATCCAGGAAACGCCGGAATCCGGGTGATCCTTCGGGGGCACCGCTCGACCCCCGGCCTGCCGCAATCGACCACTACCCTTGCCACCATGCTCGGCGACGCCGGGTATCAGACGGCGCTGTCCGGAAAGTGGCACCTAGGGTTGACCGAGGAGTCTCGCCCACAAAGCCACGGATTCGACCATTCTTTCGGATTCTTCGCAGGATGCATCGACTACTACTCGCACATCTTCTATCACGGCGCCAATCAGGGTGGGCCAGGTCAGAACCCAACTCACGATCTGTGGGAGGACGACGAAGAGGTCTGGAGGAATGGCGAGTATTTCACAGAGATGATCGCCGACAAGGCGGTCGAATACATCCGGAATATGGCGGCAAAGGACGAACCGTTCTTCCTATACCTGCCGTTCAACGCCCCGCACTACCCAATGCATGCACCCGGAGAATACATGGACCGGTTCGAGCATCTGCCGTGGGATCGGCAGGTGATGGCGGCGATGATAAGCGTTGTGGACGACTCGATAGGAAAGATCATGAACGAAGTCGGTCGCCTAGGAATAACCGATGACACCCTATCGATCTTCACATCGGACAACGGACCTTCACGGGAGTCGCGTAACTGGCTCGATGGCACGCTCGACCCGTATTACGGCGGCACGTCTGGCCAGTTCAAGGGCCACAAATATAGTCTGTTCGAGGGTGGCATTCGGCTTCCCGGGATCATGCACTGGCCCGGGCATATCACTCCCGGGGTCGTTTCAGACACGCCGGCTGTCTCTATGGATGTCGTACCGACCGTACTGGAGGCTGTAGGGATCGACTCGAGTCAGTACGAGATCGACGGCACAAGCCTTCTGAGCCATGTGACCAGGAACGAGGGGCTTTCTGAACGGCCTATCTTCTGGGAGATCGGCGCCCAGACGGCAGTCCGACGTGGGAAATGGAAGCTCGTCCTGAACGGCCAGCTCGTAGAGCACTCAGATCCAATATCCGAGGTCCATCTATCGAATCTTGACGATGACCCCGGCGAGGCGACTAATCTCGCTGACGCCGAACCAGAGGTTACTTCCGAGTTGAAATGTCTAGCAGAAGAGTGGCGTGAAGCGATCGAAAAGCGCTGGGATGACGAGTACGCGGAGCCCGGCGAGGAGGCCCGGACGTACCGGATGGTTTAAGCGTAGATAACACTATTGATCCTTCAAGCCCGTCGAGTGTCTAGAAGCCTGACGTACGCTCCTGTTTTTCATCTTTCTCATCAAGGATCAGTGTTACTACGAATCGTCGTGATTGGGGATTACGGATGTGGAACGACGGCAGATGGCCGGTATATCAAATTGGTGTCGCGATCAGGCCAGTGTGATCTCGGTAAGCCCTGACGACACCGCCAACTTGGCTCCCGTCTGAGACTGGATTGATGCAGCGTCCCAGCCGGGCGCGTGTTCGATGAGCCGTAGCCCCTCACCTTCTGGCAGCACTTCAATCACGGCGATGTCGGTAACTATCAGCCCGACGCATCCCTGGCCTGTGAGTGGGAAACTGCACTCTGAAACTATTTTTGGTGTTTTGTCACGTCCGTTGTGTTCCATCGCGACGATCACGCGTTTCGCGCCAACGGCTAGGTCCATCGCACCCCCTACGTTTCCGACACCACGTGCTGGAAGGAACCAGTTCGCGAGATCACCGGTCTCCGAGACCTGCAATGCGCCGAGAGCGGTTACGTCCACATGGCCCCCTCGAATCATTGCGAACGCCTCAGCGGAATCGAAGTACGCCATGCCCGGTATCGGGCTAAGAAACTGGCCGCCGGCATTGATCAGGTCCACATCACCGTGCCCCTCGTCCGCCAGTGGCCCACAGTTCAGCAAGCCGCTTTCCGAGTGATACATGAGTTGAACGCCGGGCGGCACAAAGTCGGAACACAGTGTTGGGATGCCGATGCCGAGGTTAACGACCTCACCGTCACGAAACTCACGCGCAACCCGCATGGCGATCACCTCACGGCCTAGCCGGGGCGCCGGGTCTGTCATGTTATCCCGCCTAGTTCGGCCGTCGTCCTCGGCCCGTTACCCCTTGATCCTTGTGGCCTTAACCGCTGGGAGAGAGAGCATTTGAGTTTCATCATGGCAGTTCCAAGCCGCCTTCTAAAACTGAGGGGCGGACGACTATCCGTTGGATGTAGATCGCTGGCGTGTCGACACGTTCGGGGTCGATCCCTCCCGGTTCGACTATCTCGTCAACTTCGGCGATTGTCACGCGAGCCGCCGCCGCCATTGGAGGATTGAAGGTGCGAGACGTACCTTTGTAAATCAAGTTACCAAGCGTATCTGCCGTCCTCGCCCTTATCAGCGCAAAGTCGGCATGCAGTGCCTCCTCAAGCACATACTCACGCCCGTCGAACATCCGCGACTCTTTGCCTTCTGCCAGCATCGTTCCGGCGGCAGTTGGTGTGTAAAACGCGGCGATCCCAGCTCCGGCTGCACGCATCCTCTCGGCCAGCGTGCCCTGAGGAACGACCTCGAGCTCTATTTCACCTGCCCGAAATCCTGCCTCAAACGCGTTGGGTCTCGACACAGATCCCGAAACAGGGAATGACGCTATGACCTTTGTAACCTGACCGTTCTCGATCAGTACGGCGTGGTCTATCGGCTCCACACCTTCTGGCCAACCAAAGCCTGTTGGCGCTGCTATACCAGCCGTGTTCCCAACGATAGTGAGGTTGCGTGAACCCTGGTCTCGCAGCGCCAGCATCAAAAGATGCGGCATCCCACCTGCACCACCAAAACCGCCGATCATCACCACCGAGCCATCAGATATATCGGACACGGCTTCGGCGAAATTATTTATGGTTTTATCTATCGGCATATCAACAGGATTGTAAACGTCCTCAACAAATAATCAGGGATTACCTGTCCAAATATCCAGACCAATGGTTGGTTACCAGAGGGTCATCGAATCCTGGAACATCCGTTGCAGATTAAGCTCATCGATTGGGCGAGGCGACAGCTTGGTCACACGATGCTGCGGCAGGGTTCCCGCTACCAGGGCACCAATGTCCGCTGACGTGTATCCGACGCCAGCCAGGCCGTTTGGCATATCCAGATCCCTTATGAATCCGACGATCGCGGTCGCCAGCAGATCGCCGGCGTCCTCCGGGCTAGCTCCTCTTGTGTCAGCTCCGAGGATTCGGGCACAGTGCAAGTGCCGGTCCGGGTTGGTCGGCGCCGTGTATCGGAATACTGATGGGGCTGTCAGGATCACCCCCATGCCGTGCGGAACCATCGCGTGGCCTTCCGGATAGCCTTCCGGGACGTACTCCTTGACCATTCCGGACACTGGATACGACATGCCGTGGGCTAAATGGACTCCGGCGTTTCCGAATCCGACCCCGGCAAACGTAGCGGCAAGCATCATGTTGGAGCGCGCCGCCTGGTCGTTCGGGTCTTTGACGGCCGAAATGATGTTTTTCGCCACCATATCCAGTGCGGCCATCGCCCACACATCGCTAATCGGGTTGGCTCCTTGATACGCCGGCCGCTTTCCCGGGTCCTCTGGTGCTTCCCGGTCACTGAACGGGATCGCCGTGTACGATTCAAGGGAGTGGCACAGGACGTCGAATCCGCTGCACGCCGCAACCATCGCCGGCATCGTGTCCGAATTATCGGGATCCACGAGACCGATGGTCGGTCGGATGGCACGGTCGGAGATACCAGTCTTCGCCTTCATCTCCAGCAGATCGAAAATAGCGCCACCGGTCGTCTCGCTACCGGTGCCAGCCGTTGTCGGGATGGCGATCATCGGCTTCAGCGGTCCGGGCGCCAGTTTACCCTTCCCGATCGGGGCGTTTACGTAGTCAAGAAAATCGGCCGGGAACGTAGCGTAAAGGTTGGCAGCCTTGCATGTATCGATCGCCGAGCCTCCGCCGACGCCGACATACCCATCGAATTTGCCATCTATCGCAAAGGCGATGGCATCTTTGAACGACAGGTCGGTTGGTTCGACCTCGACGCGATCGAACAGCACGGCGTCCACGCCCTCAGTTGCAAGGGACTCCATCGTGATGCCGACGGCCCGGCTGTTTTTCAGACGCGGGTCGGTCACCACCATCACCCGCTTCGCGCCGAGCCTCCGCATCTCAAACCCAACTTCCCCTGTAACGCCGGAACCAAAGTGAATGGACGAGTTATCGATCGCAAACGCGGTATCTGTTGTTATCGGAAGTGTTGATGTCAACGTAAAGTGGCTTTCTACAAACAGGCGCTAAACGATTGTTGCCAGGATCGTAAATCCGGGGCGCTGAAGAACAGAATTGTATCTGACTGCACGAACAGTTCAGAACTCCTCTTCCACATCAACTGTATGCCTGTGAGGACATATTTATGACGACAAAAGAGATCACTCAAATCGTCATGGTAAAAAGAGCGACATGAACCGGCGATCTTGAAGGTATAAATATCAGGGGCCTTTACCGGCAGAGTAACCGTGCAGCCACATACCGATACGTCACCGATAATTATCTACAATCGGTTATCTCCCAATAACGCTTCCTGCCGTAATTCAGTGATAAACCGGAGCCCGCAAGAGGGCTAAGCTGTAGGCAGCCTCGGACACCAAACCGGGCACGTCAAACTGGAGGTCCGCTTGCTGGATAGAGATTACGGGCGCAGTCCCCATCCACCTACCTGTACCTGCGTTACCTGTACCGAGCGACGTAACAAGCGCGCGGGACGCCGCAGCGTTGGCGATCGGATGATCGGACGTGGGGGCAACTGGAGCGTCATGATCGGGGCGGCTGCCGTGATCATCGTCATAGTTGTCGCCATCCTAACGGTTGGATAACCGTGCCAGTGCGCACTTATTTACGCGAGAAAAGGCGCCACCCGTAGGTGACGCCTTTTCTCGTCTTTAACTTTCATCAGACCGTTCGATCAACGGTCGCTGAGAAACTTAGCCGGTGATTCCTAGCTCTTCTTGCAACGCTGCAATGGTTTCCGGTCTGGTCCGTGTCTTTCGCTGTGCACGCAATCCCATCGGCATATTCTCTACCTCGGGAACGACCTTGATCGAAACGAACACCGGGCCTTCTTCGGCCATGATGCCCTCGACCTGCGTCGCAAAGTCTTCGAGGTCCTCAAAGTGGTGGGTCGAGGCGTAACCGATTGCCTTCGCCATACCGGCGTAGTCGATATTCGCGTTGTTCGGAACGGGCTGCCCGCCGGTCGTAGCGTAGACCTCGTTGTCAAGCAGGAAGTGAACGAAGTTCTTCGGCTGCTTTCCTGCGATAGACGCCAACACCCCAAGGTTCATGAGCAGTGCGCCCTCTGAGTCGAACAGGACGATTTTCTCATCCGGCAGACCCAGTGCAAGTCCAAACGCCGCCGAAGTAGTTTGGCCCATTGCTGAGCCCATCGAAATGTCGCGTTCGGGGTTCTTACTTGCGTCCGGCCAGTTCCGTCCCGACGTCCCACTCGTGGTCACAATTGCCTTGCCACGATGCGGTTCGAAAACGCGGAACACATCCTGAGATTTGATCATTTAGTTCCCCCTAAAGGCCCGAATAAGTAACGGGCGTCCAGTAGCTGATCCGGTTGAATTGGTTACTAATGCCGGCCACTGAAATTCAGCAGCCAGCATACGAGACCGGATTAGCGGTTGAAGCCGTGGTATTCGTCGCCGATAAGCACCACAACAGGGCGCTTGGTCGCATTTGCCTGCTCGAACGCAGTGGAGATCCGGTCGCCGTCGGTATTGCTCTCAACAAAGTAGTAATCGAGTCCGAAAGCGTTCAGGAACGGTTCGGTGTACTTCGCCGCGGAGTCGCGTATCACGCCTCGTCGGTTCCACCCTCGATATCCGATAACGAAGACCATGGGGAACCCGGCATCGAGCGCCATGCCCCTGATCGAATCTCCCGATTCCATCATCCCGGTGTTCTGGATCAGAACGACGGGAACTTTGCCGGCGACACAGAGTCCGAGGGCCGTTGCCGACGCCTCACCCTCACGTGAGATCGGGATAACGTCGAGCCAGTCCTGTTCCAACATCAACTCATAGAGATAGTTGGTCTCGCTGTCAGGGATCGTGACAACGTGGGTCACGCCGTTTTTCTTAAATTCGTCGACCATTGTCTCTGGTCTGAGGATTGCAGCCTGTTGTTCGACCAAGTCGCTTTTCTCCTTCAACACGGTATCCGCTGTCATCTATCGGGCACCCAACAAAGGCCCGCACCAGCGTGCATGCCGGGATCATACGCCTCCCGGTCGATAATCGTAATAGCTGCGCCGAAAATCATGTTTAGTTAACACCTCAAAAGTCAGTCGGCCCTCTGGGTACCGTTACGGAACGCGATCCTAGTATTTTCGACGTCCACCCGGGGGCTTTCGGCGACGCTCGCGCTGCGCGTTTATCTGAGCGCTTGGCGACGTCGCATTATCTGGATCTGTCGTCTCTTCGACTGCAGGAACTCCCTGCGCGTCTCGTGATGCGCTCCACTTCTCAAATAAGTCCCATCCGGCGCCTAGAGCGGCCCCGGCTATCGTGAATATCGGGATGCCGAACAATATCTCGGCGAGGATCACGTCTTTACGTGACACCTCATCGGAATCGAACTGGAGTGCGGAAATCAGCATGATGGCGATAGCGCCAAAGAAGCCGATCATGGCGCCCATGCGCGTGAATCCGGACAGTCTCATAGTGTGTCAGGTCGGTCCTTTTGAATAGTCGTCTGACTCTGCGATTTACCTCCACAACTCTACACGTCATTCAAAGGATTCTGATGACCCCGTGCTACACTCCGCGACGTCCTAACAGACCACGTCTATGACACGTTGAACGTAGGTTCGGCGGCATCGTTTAAATCAGTCATCACACAACCGTAACGAACAGGGATACGCATGAGCAGCAACGGCCACGACTCGAACGGCAAAAACATGGTCCGCAGAAGCCACCAGTGGTTCGGACCTCGTGACCTTGAAGGCTTCCTCCACCGTGCTGGGCTGAAGTCCCAGGGATTTACGGAAGAGTCCTTTGCAGGAAAGCCCGTAATCGGCATCGCCAACTCGTGGAGTGAGGCGACCCACTGCAACGTCCACTTGCGCGCACTCGCGGGGCACGTGAAGCGCGGCATCATGGCGGCCGGTGGGTTCCCGCTCGAGTTCCCGACCATCTCTCTCGGCGAGTTCTTTCTACAACCAACTTCTATGCTCCTACGCAACCTGATGGCGATGGACATAGAAGAGATGATCCGCGGTTTACCGATCGACGGCGTGGTGCTGCTTACCGGTTGTGACAAGACCACGCCCGCAGCACTAATGGGTGCAGCCAGTGCTGATTTACCGGCCATAGTCGTCACCGGCGGCCCCTCTCTCAAGGGGAATTGGAAGGGTGAGGAACTTGGCTCCTGCACCGACTGCCGACGTTACTGGGGCGAGCTACGCGCCGGGACGATCACGCAGGAAGAGTACGACTCGCTTGAGTCGGCGATTTACCGCTCGCCTGGACACTGCATGGTGATGGGCACGGCATCCACAATGGGAGGCATCACCGAAGCGCTGGGCATGACGCCCCCGGGCGGTGCGTCGATCCCTGGCGCGGATATGCGCAGAAGTGCGCTTGCCGAGACGGCCGGACGGATGGTTGTCGAGCTCGTCGAGAAGGGCACGCGGCCTTCCGACATCATGACCGAAGACGCTATCGAAAACGCAATGCGTTTCCTGATGGCAGCCGGTGGTTCTACGAACGCTATTGTCCACCTTACGGCCATCGCCGGAAGACTCGGATACGAGCTCACACCAGACAAGTTCGACGAGATCTCACGCAGCACTCCAACGATTGTCAACTTGAAGCCGTCGGGCGAGTACCTGATGGAAGACCTGTTCTATGCAGGCGGCATCGAGGCGGTGTTGAATCGGTTGGCTCCCCTGCTCCACCTCGACGCCATCACGGTCAACGGGCACACGCTGGGTGAGAACATCGCCGACACCGTAGCCATTGACGACAAGATCATCAAAACACTTGAGACGCCTATGTATGAAGAGGGCGGGCTTGCGATGCTGAACGGCTCACTCGCTCCAGACGGTGCGGTGATCAAGCAGAGCGCGGCTTCACCCGATCTCCTCCACCATGTTGGGCGAGCGGTGGTGTTCGAAAACTATGAGGACATGCACGCACGCGTAGACGACCCTGACTTGGACGTGACCAAGGACGATGTTCTTGTGATGAAGTCGGCGGGACCGGTCGGAGGACCAGGTATCCCGGAGTGGGGCATGCTGCCAATCCCAAAGAAGTTGCTAGAACAAGGCGTCCGGGACATGGTGCGCATCAGCGATGCCAGGATGAGCGGCACGGCGTTCGGCACGGTGGTGCTGCACATCTCGCCAGAATCGGCGCTGGGGGGGCCGCTGGGACTCGTGCAGAACGGCGATATGATCGAGCTGGATGTCGAGGGACGACGGATCGATCTGCTGGTGGATGAGGCGGAGATGGAACGACGAAGAGGCGCATGGGAGGCGCCCGCGCCTCGCTACACACGGGGCTACGGCTTGATGTTCTCCGAGCACGTTATGCAGGCCCAGTACGGCTGCGACTTCGATTTCCTAGTCGGCAACGACCCGGTGGAAACTCACGCCGAGATGCACTCTGCTGGGTGATGACGAATCCACTCCCGGCGTGCGTTGACGCCGGACAGATCGTTGCCGATGGCTATCTACTGGAGGTTCGAAAAGACAATGCCGGATTGCGGGAGCAGTATATTCGCCACCTGACTGATGAATTGCCAGGATGCTCTGAGGTTCTCAATCTCGGTTGTGGAGCCGGGTATCCCCGCACAGAGAAGGTGCCACAAACATGAGTCCCGAAGGCCAGAGCCAGGACCAGCGAATTTCGATAGCTAGCCTCAATGACATGAGTCACGATGATTTTGTCGAGGTGGTAAGTCCGGTGTCTGGATACGCACCATGGATAGCATCAAATACTTGGGAAGGTCGACCGTTCAAGGATGTCGGAGTGTTACACGATGGGATGGTGCAGGCGTTGAAGGATGCTGACAGGGGAAAGCAGGTCCAATTTCTCCGCGGCCACTCCGATATGCAGGTCACGCCGGAAGCGATAGACGCCATGACGCCTGACTCGCGACAGGAGCACATAAGCGCGGGTTTCGACAAGTTGTCTTCTGCTCAACAGAAACGGATCGAACATCTTTTGAGCGCATACAGGACGAGGTTTGGGTTTCCGTTCATCGCAGCACTACCGGGCCGGAACGCGGCAGAGATTCTGGCGATGGCGGAGCAACATTTAGGTAACGACAGCACCGATATGGAGCTGTATTTCGCCTTCAGTGAGGTAGCAAAAATCACGCGCGTTGGCCTCGACAAAATGGTGGTCTGAGGCAGCATACGCGACGAATCGATCTACGCGTTGGCGAGCGTATTATCGGATCCAAACAGTTGAGATTACCGATTCAGGTTTGGGTTCTGAGCGAATCCTAGGGACCCTCACCGGCAAAATCGTCGCCATCGAGAATCGTACCGGGCCGTCCATCTGTAAGGGAACAGCATTACGTCCATCCACGCCCGTTTACGGTGTGGGCGCGTCCGAAGGAATCAATCCTCCGGATTTCATCTCGGACCACATAGCTTCAGGTATTCCGACGCGGATTAGCTCGACGTTCTGTACCACCTGTTCCGGGGTCGCAGCGCCCGGTATCACTGAGGCGACGGCGGGATGTGCGAGCGGGAACTGGAGCGCCGCCGCCCTCATGTCGACGCCGTGTGCGTCGCAAATACGCTTCAAAGCGCGAGCCTTGTCGATCCATTGAGGCGCTGCCTGCTCATAATTGAAAGCCAATGGGCCATCCAGGTCCTGCGCAGCAAGGATTCCGGAGTTGTATGGGCCGCCGGTCGCTATCTTGACGTTCTTCTCGACACAGAGCGGTAGAAATTCCGGGTAAGCGTCGTGGTCAAGAAGGGTATAACGCCCCGCCAGCAAAATGATGTCGAGATCAAAGCGCTTGATAAACCGGCCGGGCATCTGCCACTGATTCATTCCGCAGCCGATCGCTTTCACGACGCCCTGATCGCGAAGTTCGATCATCGTCGGAAAAGCGGTAGCGTTGGCCGCGTCCTCCATATCTTCCACATCCGGGTCGTGGAGGTAGAGAATGTCGACGTGGTCCAGGCCGCTGCGCTCAAGTCCTTCTTCGAGCGCACGCATGATACCGTCACGCGTAAGGTCAAATTGAGCGGTAAGGTGCGGAATGTCGTCCACTGCCCAGCGACCCGGATCGGACACGTCCGGCACAAGCACCCGCCCTACTTTGGACGACAGCACAAACGAGTCCCGAGGGTATCCTCCTAGAACCTTGCCGTATCGCTTTTCACTCCGGCCGTTGCCATATAGCGGCGCCGTGTCGAAATACTTGATCCCGACCTCGTGCGCTTTTGCGATCGTCGCAAGGGATGTGTCGTAGGCGGGTGTATCTCCGCCGTCCGCGGAGCCCCGGCCGGCGATAAACACGCCGCCCATTCCAAGGCGTGTCACCTCGGCACCTTGGTCGCCTATCGGGATGCTCTCAAACGGGTTCACGAAGTCGCTCCTATCGGGACTCTGGCCTGTGAGTTGGAATTTCGAGCGTGTTGCCAGAGGGAAACTCAGATATTCCCTGCGATAGCGTCTCCTACGCTGCCCGTGCTGGCACTTCCGCCGAGGTCCGGCGTCAGAATCTCACCAAGGGCCAGGACGCTCTTCACGCTCTCTTCGATGGCGTCCGCAGCCTCGTCCTCACCTAGATGACGAACCATCATCACCGAGGTAAGTATCTGCGCCAT
>Ga0209403_10001524_pt1 | contig 29931 bp, 28 predicted proteins | sample ArcticOcean_MG_C_8_FD_187440 | JGI IMG/M metagenome (GOLD analysis project Ga0209403, IMG submission 187440) | Marine microbial communities from western Arctic Ocean - ArcticOcean_MG_CB11_86 (SPAdes) (version 2) | ecosystem: Environmental > Aquatic > Marine > Oceanic | place: Arctic Ocean...
AAATATTCTCAATATAAATTTAATAATCATTTTGGTTATGGAACAGTAAAACACCGTGAAGCCATTTTAAAATTTGGAATAACACCAATTCATAGAAAATCTTTTAAACCTATATCTACTATATATAGTGCATTAAAATAAACATTATCCATATGTTGTATAAAACATATTAATTCAACTAAACCATTGACTTTGCTTGCTTTTTATAATGTTATCCACATTAAATGCACAGCAAATTAATTATAATTAGATTGAAAATATGACTATAGAAAAATTTATAAATAGAACATTAATTGGTGACTGTGTTGAGCAAATGAATAAATTGCCTGCTGAAAGTATTGATTTAATTTTTGCTGACCCACCATACAATTTGCAATTAAAGGGAGAACTTTCTAGGCCTGATCAGACAAAAGTCAATGGGGTAAATGATAGTTGGGATCGATTTGATTCAATTTCAGATTATGATAAGTATACCAAACTTTGGATGACTTCAGCTAGAAGGATATTAAAGCCAAATGGAGCAATTTGGGTTATTGGTTCATATCATAATGTTTTTAGACTTGGTTATATTATGCAAGATTTAGATTTCTGGATGCTAAATGATATAATTTGGAGAAAAGTAAACCCTATGCCAAATTTTCGTGGCAGGAGATTTACAAATGCTCACGAAACTTTAATTTGGGCTTCTAAAACCAGTTCATCAAAATATACTTTTAATTATGAAGCAATGAAATCTCTTAACGGTGACTTGCAAATGCGCTCCGATTGGTTGATTCCAATCTGCACTGGAGAGGAACGACTTAAAAATAAAGAAGGAAAAAAATTTCATCCTACCCAGAAGCCTGAAAATTTGCTTAGTAGAGTTATTATGTCAAGTAGTAACATTGGAGATGTAATCTTAGATCCCTTTTTTGGAACTGGGACAACAGGTGCAGTAGCTAAAAAATTAGGAAGAAATTATATTGGAATTGAACAAAATGCTAAATATGCGCTAGAAGCTGAAAAAAGAATAAATTCTGTTTCTAAGATAACGTCTGAAGAACTTATTCAAACGCCAAGAAAAACTTTGGAACCTAGAATACCGTTTGGAAATTTGTTAGAGCAAGGATTAATCTCTCCAGGTGAATTACTCCATGATTTGCGTAATCGATGGACGGCTAAAATCAGAGCTGATGGCAGCCTAATATCAAAAGATGCAAAAGGATCGATCCATTCAGTTGGAGCTCATCTTCAAGGATTACAAGCTTGTAATGGCTGGACTTTTTGGCATATCAAAAGATCAGGAAAATTGGTTCCATTAGATAACCTGAGACATGCCGCTAGGGCTGTTAATCAAGCATAGATTTAAGCTCAATTCTTCTTTTATGAAGAATAGGCTCTGTATATCCAGAAGGGCTAACTGTTCCCTCTATTATCAAATCTAATGATGCATTGAATGCAATAGAGTTTTCAAAATCTTTTGACATAGGAGTATAATTAACATCAATTTTATTTTGATCATCAACTATTTTAGCCATTTTTTTCATTGTATCTATTAGGTGGTCTTTAGAAAAAATACTATGATGTAACCAATTAGCTAAATGTTGACTTGAGATACGGCAAGTAGCTCTATCTTCCATTAGGCCAATGTTATTAATATCTGGAACTTTTGAGCACCCTACTCCTTGATCAATCCACCTGACAACATACCCAAGAATACCTTGTGCATTGTTATCCATTTCTTTTTGTATTTCATCTGGAGACCAGTTATGTCCATAAGAAACCGGTACATCAAGAATGTCATTTAAATAGTTGTTTTTATCTTTAGCTTTATTTTTTTGGATATTGAAAACATCAACTTCATGGTAATGCATTGCATGCAATGTTGCTGCGGTTGGACTTGGAACCCAAGCTGTATTAGCACCACTTTTTGGGTGACCAATTTTTTGTTTTAGCATTTCATTCATTAAGTCTGGCATTGCCCACATACCTTTGCCTATTTGAGCTTTACCTGAAAGTCCGCATTCTAATCCTATTTTAACATTATTGTTTTCATAAGCAGCAATCCATTTAGCATTTTTGATTTCTCCTTTAGGTATTATTGGTCCCGCTTCCATGGCTGTATGTATTTCATCACCAGTTCTATCTAAAAATCCAGTATTTATAAATACAGTCCTGTCCATAGCAGCGCGAATACATTCTTTTAAGTTTACTGTTGTTCTTCTCTCTTCATCCATAATACCGATTTTAATAGTATTTTTATCTAAATTAAGAGCTTCTTCTACTGCTGTAAAAACATCACATGCAAACTTTACTTCATCTGGACCATGCATTTTTGGTTTAACAATATAAATCGACCCAGATCTAGAATTCAAATTTTTAAACTTAATATCATGAATTGCTATCAAAGAAGTAATCATAGCATCCATTATTCCTTCAGGAACTTCTTCGCCATTTTTTAATAATATAGCAGGATTTGTCATAAGATGCCCAACGTTTCTAATCAACATGACTGAACGTCCGGGTAACTTATATTCCCCATTAGTTGTATTATAAACTTTATCTGGATTTAATTTTCTTGTAAGTTTTTTACCATTTTTTTCAAATGTATCTTGAAGATCACCCTTCATTAATCCCAACCAATTTCTATAAGCTAATACTTTATCTTCAGCATCTACTGTAGCAACTGAGTCTTCACAATCTTGGATTGTTGTAAGAGCAGACTCTAATATTATGTCATTTATATTTGCAGGATCATTAGATCCAATATTTCCATTTTTATCAATTAAGATTTCAACGTGTAAATTATTGTTTTTGAGAAGTATACAATTGGGATTATCAATCAAGCCTTGATATCCTATATATTGATTTTCATCTCTTAATTCAGTTATATAATTGTTATTAAGTGTAACCGACAAAGAGTTATTTTTGATATTGTAAGAAATGGATTCTTTATGAGATCCTTTTTCTAAAGGAAAATTTTTATCAAGAAATTCTTTAGAAAAATTTACTACTTTTTGCCCTCTTATAGGGTTATATGAATTTGTTTTTTCAGCATTATTTTCTTCTGAAACAGCATCAGTTCCGTATAAAGCATCATATAAACTTCCCCATCTAGCATTTGCTGCATTTAATGCATACCTTGCATTTGTTACAGGCACAACCAATTGAGGGCCAGCTTTTATTGACAGTTCAGGATCTACATTTTGTGTGTTGACTTTAAAATCGCTACCAACAGGAACTATATAATTAATCTTTTTTAAGAAACTTATATAGTCATCAGGGTTAATTTTTTTACCAGTGTTTTCTTTATAAAATTGATCGATATTATTTTTCATACTACTTCTAGTTTCTAGAAGATCTTTATTTTGAGGCGCAAATTTATCTAAAATTGCTTCAAATTTATTCCAAAATATTTCAGCACTTATATCAGTTTTTGCTAAAGCTTCATTTTCTATAAAATGCACAAGAACTTCAGAAACGTGTAAATTACTTCGTTTTAATCTTTTAGTCATAATTATCCTCAAAATCATTCATTTAAAATTTTAGAAAATATATCATTTATTTATTAAATTCCCAAGTTAATCCTTCGTCTTTTAAGCGTTTTTGAACTTCGAGTAATAATAAATCTTTATTTTTTTGAGAGGTTCCTTCGAATCTTACTACTATAGCAGCTTCGGTATTACTTGCTCTTATTAACCACCAACCATATTTATTTTGTACTCTAATACCATCTAATGTAATTACATCAGTAGGTAAATAATCTTTTAAGGCTTGTTTTGAAACACGTGCAATTAAATCAAACTTTATTTTATCAGAACAATTTACTTTAATCTCAGGGGAAGCAAACGTTAAAGGTAAGGAGGAAATAAATTCTTCTAAATTATAACCACTAGCTAATAATGTTAGTAATCTAATAGATGCATAAAGAGCATCATCATATCCATAATAGTTATCAGCAAAAAATATATGACCAGACATTTCACCTGCAAGAGGTGCGTTTATCTCTTTCATTCTTTTTTTTATCTGAGAGTGACCAGTTTTCCATATCTCAGCATTAAACCCGTTTTCTAATATTTTGTTGAAGGCAATATGACTTGATTTAATATCTAAAATTACTGTTTTATTTTTTTCATTTTGGATATTAAGAGATTTAGAGAGAAAGGCAGTTAATAAATCTCCAGCTATAGGCCTTCCTTGCTTATCTATTACTCCCAATCTGTCTCCATCACCATCAAAACCAATCCCAAGATCTGCCTTTACTTCTATCATTTTAGATAAAAGAAGTTTTAAGGTTGATGCATCAGTTGGGTCAGGGTGATGATTTGGAAAATTACCATCAACTTCAGAAAATAAAACTATATGATTTCCAGGCAATTTTTTTGTTATAATATCTACTGATGGCCCTGCTGCCCCATTACCACAATCCCAAACTATCGTCTTATTTTCTAGTCCATGTGCAATATCAAAAATAGGTTCAATAATTTTTTCTATATAAGCATCATTTATATTTACTTTTTTCGAATTCCCATTGTGTGCTTCATCAATACCAGTTTTAGCTAATTGTCCTAATTTTAGAATATCTTCACCAAAAAACGACTTTTGATTAATTACTATTTTAAATCCATTATAATTTTTAGGATTATGACTGCCTGTAACATGAATTGCACCATTAGCTTTAAAATGATGGCTGGCAAAATATAGCATAGGAGTTGGACCCATTCCTATTCTATAAACATCACATCCTGATTTTTTTAATCCATCATTTAGATGACGTTCAAGTAAAGGGCTAGATAACCTTCCATCCATCCCAATTACAATAAGAGGTTTGTTTATTGAGAGATCATTATTTTTTACAGTAATACCAAAAAAGTAACCCAGCATGAAAGCATCATTTTTATTTAAAGTTTTTTCAAAAATCCCTCTAATATCGTAGGATCTTAAAATGGTAGGGTCAAAAAGATGTTTATACATTAACTTTCACTCTTCAAAACTTCATCTTTTAACCATTGTTTTAATTCTTTATTAAATTCATTTCTTTCAATAGAATATTTAATATTAGCCTGTATAAAGCCCAATTTAGAACCACAGTCAAATCGTTCTCCAGAAAATTTGTATCCTGTACAAATAGACTTACCTATTCTACTAGCAATAGCATCAGTAAGCTGTATTTCATTGTTACTACCTTTGTGTTGATTTTCGAGAACATCAAAAATAGCTGGTTCAATTATATATCTTCCTACTACAGCTAAGTTACTTGGAGCATTTTCTACTGAAGGTTTTTCTATAAGGTCAACAATATCTATATTATTATTACCTAAAGTTTTTCCAGGAGTAATTATCCCATATGATGAAACTTCATTTTTTTCTACTTCCATAATTGCTAACATATTTCCATTTTTATAATGTTGAATCATTTTGCCTATAGTTTTTGAACCCTTTATTAAATCATCAGCTAGAATGACAGCAACAGGTTCGTCACCTATTAAATGGCGAGCACACCAAACTGCATGACCTAGTCCGGCTGGTTTTTGTTGTCTAACATAAGCAAAAGAACCAGGAATTTTAAGCATTTCTTGAGCAGTTTTCAGTGTTTCCTGTTTTCCTTTAGAAATTAAATTATTCTCTAACTCGAACGAGTGATCAAAATGATTTTCTATAGAAGATTTTCCTCTACCAGTTACAAAAATAAATTGCTCTATTCCAGCATTAGCGGCCTCCTCAACTGCGTATTGAATAAGAGGTTTATCTACTATAGGTAACATTTCTTTAGGCATTGACTTTGTTGCAGGAAGAAATCTTGTACCTAAACCACCAACAGGAAATATTGCTTTTTTAATTTTCATTCACAAACCCTTAAAATTAGTTTAGTAATTATCATAATGTGAGTAAGTTATTGAACACATTTCGTCAACAGATAACAATGAATATTGTTATAAATTAAAGGATGTTTTTATGTATATTACAATGTTAGGTACTGGTTATGTTGGGTTGGTATCTGGCGCTTGTTTTTCAGAATTTGGTTTTCAAGTTTGCTGCGTTGATAAAAATAAAGATAAAATTAATAATTTAAAAAACGATATAATGCCTATATATGAACCAGGATTACAAAGTTTAGTAATCAAAAACAAAGAGGCAGGTAGGCTAACTTTCAGTAATAGTATTGATAATCAAATAAAAAAAGCTGACATTATTTTTATTGCAGTTGGTACTCCAACTAGAAGAGGTGATGGTCATGCAGATCTTACGTATGTATATGAAGCTGCAGAACAAATTGCCAAAAATTTAAATGGATATACACTTATCATAACTAAATCAACTGTTCCTGTTGGAACAGGAACTGAAGTAAAAAAAATAATACAAAAAATTAATCCAAGTGCAAATTTTGATGTTGCGTCTAATCCAGAGTTTTTAAGAGAAGGAAACGCAATAGATGATTTTATGAGACCAGATAGAGTTGTGGTTGGAGTAGAAAATAACAAAGCTAAAGAAATAATATCATCTATTTATAAACCATTATACTTGATTGAAACTCCTATACTCTTCACTGATTTAAAAACTGCTGAGCTAATCAAATATTCTGCTAATGCATTTTTAGCGGTTAAAATTTCGTTTATAAATCAAATTGCAGATTTATGTGAAAATGTTGGCGCTGATGTTCATGATGTTGCACGTGGAATGGGATTAGATAAAAGAATAGGAAGCAAATTTTTACATCCAGGACCAGGGTACGGTGGTTCTTGTTTTCCAAAGGATACTTTAGCTTTAATTCAAACTGCAAAATTATATGATACTGATATTTCGATTGTTGAAACTGTAGTTAAATATAATCAAAAAAGAAAATATGATATGGCAGATAAAATAATAAAAATTGTTAATAATAAAATAAAAAATAAAAAAATTTCTATTTTAGGTTTGGCATTTAAACCAGGAACTGATGACATGAGAGATAGTCCAGCATTAGACATTATTCCTAAACTTCAGCAGGTAGGGTTTAAAATTTCAGCGTTTGATCCAGTAGCTATGAAAGAAGCTAAATCATTATTAAATAATATTGTATTTTCAGAAAATATTGAAGAGTGTTTAAAGGATGCTGATGCTTTAGTTATTTTAACAGAATGGAATGAATTTAGAGGTTTAACAGCAAGTAAGTTAAAGAAACTCATGAAGGGAAATATTTTAATAGATTTAAGAAATGCTCTAAATCCTGAAAATTTCCACGAGAGTGAATTTACTTTAACGCAAATTGGTAGACCAACAAAAAAGAAGAAAATTATTAACCAGTAATATTTGTACCCTGGGATTTTGGTCTTTTCATACCTTCAATTAAATTTGTTATTTCAATCTTTCCAGTAACTTTACCTTTTGAATTTTCAATTGTAACAGGTTTTGATGGTGCGTCAGACATAATTTGAAGTATATCTTCTAAAACCATATTATCAGTTATTACTGGACCGGAACTTTTTATATTAGTTGGGGTCATTATTGATTTAGCTTGAATCACTCTAGCTCTGTTTATATCTTTAATAAAATCTGACACATAATCATCTATAGGATTCATAATTATATTTTGTGGATCACTATCTTGTATCATACTACCGTCTCGAAGAATTGCTATCCTGTCTCCAATTTTAAGGGCTTCATCAAGATCATGAGTGATAAATATAATTGTCTTATGTAATTCATTTTGCAGATCTAATAAAATAGTCTGCATTTCAGAACGAATTAATGGATCTAAGGCAGAAAATGCTTCGTCCATAAGTAAAATTTCAGCATCTGTTGCGAGAGCTCTCGCTAATCCAACTCTTTGCTGCATTCCACCAGATAACTGTCCAGGAAAGTAATTTTCATAACCATCTAATCCAACTCTGTTAATCCATTTTATAGACTTTTCTACCCATATATCTTTTGCTATACCTTGAATTGAAAGCCCATACCCTACATTTTGTAAGATTGTTTTATGAGGAAACAATGCAAATTTTTGAAAGACCATAGACATATGACTTTGTCTAAATTGTACTAACTCTTTTATGGAAAGATCTAGTATATTTGTTTCATTAACAATGATTTCTCCGCTAGTAGGCTCAATCAATCTATTTAAATGCCTTATTAGAGTTGATTTTCCTGAGCCAGACAATCCCATAATAACCTGAATTTGCCCTTTATTAATATTAAGATTAATATTGTTTAATCCAAGGACAGCATTTGATTTTTCAAGAAGTTCATCTTTGCCCATTCCATCTTTAACAAGTTCAAGTGCATTAGCTGTGTCGCTTCCAAATATTTTAAATAGTTGATTTATTTTGATTAATATATCTTGGTTACTCATCAAATTAATCCTTAATTTCTTTTCTATATTTTTGCATTCTTAAACCGAATTTTTGAGTAACACGATCAAATATTATAGCTAAAACTACGATTGCTAAACCATTCATAAGCCCCAAAGCTAAATATTGATTTGAAACAGCTCTCAGTACAGGAAGTCCAAGTCCTTTTACTCCAATCATCGAAGCGATAACGACCATTGCTAGAGCCATCATTATAGTTTGATTAATTCCAGCAAATATTGTCGGAAGAGCTAAGGGCATTTGAACACCAAAAAGCTTTTGCCAATAATTAGCTCCAAAAGAATCTGCTGCTTCTAAAACAGCCTTATCAACTAGTCTGATTCCAAGATTAGTAAGACGAACAACTGGAGGAATAGCATAAATACAGACGGCAATTAAGCCTGGAACTTTTCCAATACCAAGAAGCATTACTACTGGTATTAAATAAACAAAACTGGGTATAGTTTGCATCACATCAAGGATAGGAATAACTATAGTTTGAACTCTATCACTTCTTGCCATCGCAATTCCAGTTGGAATGCCTATCGAAATGCATAATATTGTAGATACTAGGATTATGGCTAGTGTAGACATAGTGTCTTCCCACATACCAAAATAACCTATTAGTAGAAAACTAAATAGTGTCCCTATTAAAATTGGAATAGACCTAGATCCGAACCAAGCTAATAATAAAATACCGACAATAATTATTGGCCAAGGTGTATTAATAAATAATTTTTCAAACCAAACTAGAAACATTAAAAGAGGTTCAAAAAAATTTTCTATACCTTCACCATAAGATCGTGAAAAATCTCTAAAAGCAAAATCAATTGATTTTTTAAAATCTCTTAAACCTGATCGTTCCATTTCTGGAAATTGAAAAAACCAATCCATAATATAAACCTCACTTAAAAACAATCACCGCCCCTTATTTATTTAGAGCGGTGATTATTAGATTTTTATAAATTAAAGGCTAGATTTAATTTTTTTAGCTACATCTGGAGAAACCCACTTTTCCCAAACATTTCCATGCTTTTCAAGAAACGCATAAGCAGCATCTTTTCCAGAGGCTTGTTGGTCTGCCATATATACTAACATACCATTCATAACATCACCTGGGTAAACTCTCTTACTTACAAAGTCCAAAGCAACGCTTGCATTTTTCTTAAAATTTGCAGTAACAACAGTGTTTACTTCAGATTTAGTCCAAGCTGAAGGTTTAGGATTTACACAATCTTTTTCTGCTTTAACGATGCATCCATCCCAATTTTTCGAACCAGCAAAAGGTACACCAAAATCAAGTTTATGCATTTTATATTTACCAATCATAGAAGTTGGTGACCAGTAATAGCCAAACCAGTTTTGTCCTCTATCAACAGCTTTAGACATTGATCCATCTAGACCAGCGCCAGTACCTGGATCAACTAAAACCCAACCCTTTTTTTCCATTTCAAAAGCTCTAAAGAGATTAGCATTGGCTAATTGACACGCCCAACCTGCAGGACATCCTATGAATGCACCTTTAGATTTATCTTCAGGATGTGGAAATAAATCAGGTCTGTTAATGACATCCAGAGCTGTCTTTAATTTAGGATTATCTTTCACAGTTTTAGGAGATAACCACCATCCCTCACCTAGACCAGTTATTGGAGCTTTATTAGCAACAATCAACTTGCCTTCAGCAGTAGCCTTTTTTAAAGGTTCTGCAACACCATTTGCCCAAAGTTCAGGAGCAACATCAGGAGCACCTTTTTCATTCATAGATGTAAATGTAGGCATTGTTGCTCCAGCTACGAGTTCAACCTCACAGCCATAACCTTTTTCTAAAATAATTTTATCAACATTTGCCATTAATTCTGCAGATGCCCAATTCATTTCTGCGATACTTACTTTACCGCAAGCAGCATTACCAATTGTAGCCCAACTAAGACCTACGGTTACGGTTGCCGCAATTGCAAAAGCAGTTCGGAATGACCGTTTCATTTTATTCTCCTATTTCCGCTTGTAATTTTTATTACAAACCATTGTTAGTTTAAGTAAAAATAAACACAAAATAGTGTTTATAAGAATCATTCTAACAATAAAGTTTACTAAATAGCAAATCGATGTAACATATTACAGAAGATAAAAACATGTAACCAATTGAAAAATATAAGGAATATTTTTTTAATTTTTTGATTTAAATTTAATAATTTATAAGAATAATATAAGATATATTTTTATCAATTTTGTTAATGAAAGCAATTATGTTTTTAGATACTACGCCATTCATAATAGCTCTTGTTGTAACTTTTAGTTTTCTAATTTGCGTTGCAATTTGGAATAATATAAATGCCCCTCCTCCACCTAAAAGGGCACCACCTATAGAGCCTGGACCTTCTCGAACTAGAGAAATATTAGCTCGTTTTAGTGACTTTTATATAAATTTAAATCCAGAAGGTGAAATGCTTTTTGATACAGGTATTTTGCCTGATCCCAAGCAGCATATAGTTCATGCTTTATATGTAGGGTTTGATGAAAGTGAAAATGAAGATGAAAGATTAGCTATAGAAAGAGGTTTAAGAGCGATTGTCACGTTTCAAGAAAGAGTTGGAGAACAGCCTTTAAAACAAACAATTTCTGAAACAGAAAAAGTATTAGAGCAAATAACCCCTGATATTAATGATAGTAATCAAAATATAAATACAGAAGATGATGAAATATTTAAGAAATTTGCTTTTCTAAGAGACCAAGAGTTAGAGGTTCACTTTGAACATCTAAAAATAGAAATAATTAAAGAATGAGAGAGATGTAAATGTCTATATTAAAAATTGATAATGAAAACGAAATTTACTATGAATATGTTGAGCCTAAAGATAGTGGATATACTTTTGTATTTGTAAATGCTTTGACCGGTAATACTGATGCTTGGACTGGTGAGATAGGAAAAACAGTTATTGAAGAAGGAAATGGTTATTTAGCATATAATTTTAGAGGACAAGAAAAAAGCAAATTTAATGAAGATTTAATTTTAGATACTAATCTCCTTGTTTTGGATTTAATTCTTTTGTTAGAAAAACTTAAACCTAGAAAAACTATTTTAGTAGGTCTTTCAATAGGTGGTTTATATGCCACTTTGGCACTACAAAATGGTATAAGCTGTTTAGGATTAATACTAATCAATACACTTAGAAAAGATAATTTGAGGTTAAAGTGGATTAATCAAACCATGGTAAATGTAGCAAGATATGGTGGCACATCTTTATTAATGGATTTTAATATGCCAGTGATAGCATCCCCTCAACTATTAGAAAAAATGAGACCTAATGCTCTTAATCCAGATAATTATAAACCTTTAGATGAAAGCTCTGGTATTTTTAAGCTTATGCAAGGATCATTGACGGCTGATTGGAATCTAGATTGGTCTAATATTGAAGTTCCTACTCTAATAATGACAGGTCACTACGATAAAGTATTCAGAAATCCCGATGATATTGATGAACTTGCAGGCTTAATAAAAAATATAGAAAGATTAGAACTTGCTGATTGTGGACATTTAATACCTATAGAAAAACCTATTATATTTGCAAATTATATTAATGATTTTGTCAAAAAACTAAGCTGATTTAATTATAGTTACAGTAATATCATTTGGGAGAAGATTATGTTTAGAAATTTCTGTTGTTCCAAAATTATTTTCACAAATTTCTCTAATCCATGATAGTTCTGAGTAATATAGTTTATTTCTAATTTGACGTTTACTACTCACTAAACAATTAAAAATCATTGCTTGATTTACAAATTTCCAATTAGATTGCAAATTTTCTAGAATATAACTCTCCCATATTTTTATATTATTTGTTGGGGTTAAGTTATAAGTTCCTGACATAATTATAAAATCAACTTTTCGTGATGGAGATGTTTGAATTTCAAAGTTGGCATCTTTAAATTTTTTTTGTTTATTACAAAATAAAATAAAATCTTTATTGATATCAAAGCCATTATAATAAATTTTTTTGTTTAACTTTCTTTCCATTAATATACTTAATAGTCTTCCGTAACCACAACCAATGTCAGCTATTGAAAAGTTATTTGAAGTAGATTTTTTTATTACCTTATCTAAAATTAAATTTAATCTTAAATCTTGGGATAATGTATTGTTCCAAAAGACACCCTTTGGAGTATTTTTATAATTATAAAATCTCTTGGAATAAATATTAGAAATTTGTTTGTTTAAAAATTTATGAATAAGATTTTTTATAAAAAACATGTTATTATGATAATGTAGATTTAAATTAATTTAAACTTCAAAAGGCACTGAATGAAAAAAATTTTACTTCTAGGTAGTGGTGAATTAGGAAAAGAATTAACTATTAGTCTCAAAAGAATGGGATGTTACGTTATTACCTGTGATTCTTATGTTGATGCTCCTGCAATGCAGGTAAGTGATGTATATGAAGTTTTTAATATGCTTGATAAAGATAAACTTAAATTGGTAATTGAAAAGCATAAGCCTGATTTTATTGTTCCTGAAGTTGAAGCTATTGAGACAGAAGTTTTAGTCGAAGCAGAGACTGATGGGTATACTGTAATACCTTCTGCAAAAGCTGTAAATTTAACTATGAACAGAGATAGAATTAGAGATAGAGCAAAGAATTTAGGATTAAAAACAGCTAATTTTGCTTATGCAGAATCAGAAGAAGAGCTAATCTTTGAAGCTAATAAAATAGGAACTAAAGTTGCTATTAAGCCCGTTATGAGTTCTTCAGGTAAAGGCCAAAGTTACGCTATTTCTGAAGATGATTTAAAAAACGCTTGGAAATTTGCAATCGACGGTATGAGAGGCAATAGAAAACGGGTTATTGTAGAAGAATTTATTGATTTTGACTATGAGATTACACTTTTAACAATTTTGGAAAAGTCAGGAAATGTATCTTTTTGTGATCCAATTGGACATTTTCAAAAAAGAGGAGATTATCAATATAGTTGGCAACCAACTAAATGTTCTAAAAAAGTCATTATTAATGCTCAAAACGAAGCTCGTAAAATGGTTTTAGATCTTGGTGGATCAGGAATTTTTGGAGTTGAGTTTTTCGTAACAAAAGAAGATGAAGTAATTTTTAGTGAACTAAGTCCTCGTCCGCATGATACAGGCATGGTAACAATGTATACTCAAAATTATAGTCAGTTTGATATACATGCTAGAGTATTATTAGGAATGCCTTTGCCAGAAATTAAGTTATTACAATCTGGTGCAAGCCATGTGATTTTGGCTAAAGAAAACGCAACTGGTGATTATATTATAGAAGGTATTGAACAAGCTCTTGAGGATAAAAGTGTGGATTTTAGAGTTTTTGGTAAACCTTTTTTAAAATCTTATCGAAGAATGGGAGTTGTATTAGCTGAAAATCTTGAAAAAGCTAAAAGTGCTGCCGCAAAAATTATAGTTAAGTCAAAAAATTAATTTTTACTGCAAAATTGGTATATCTGCATCTTCTTTAACGTCTGTAATAAGCATATAGCCAGGTGTGTGTGATATACAAAATGGAACTGTAGAATCTAATATTGCATTTTGTGGTGTAACCCCGCATGCCCAAAACACATATACTTCGTCATTTAACAATTGTCTTGGGGCATCTCCCCAATCGGGGTTTTCAACTTTAGCAATTCCAATTTCTTGGGGATTACCACAGTGAATTGGAGAACCATGGGCCCAATGAAATGATTTACAAATATCAAAAACACTATTAATTTTATCTTTTTTGACAATTCTCATCGAAACAACCATTGTATTTGCAAAAGGGCCAGAACTAACGTTTTGTATGTTAGTTTTATACATAGGCACTACCTTGTTGTTATCTATATGATCTATTGAAAATCCATGTCTTATTAAGGAGTGTTCGAATGTAAATGAACACCCTATTGCAAATGCAATGAAACTTTCATTCCAGTAGTTGTCAATTTGATTAACTGTATCAAAAAGTTGACCATTTTTGTAAATATTGTATGAAGGGACATCAGTTCTGATGTCAATATTGTTGCCCAAAGTTCTAAAAAAGGGACTTCCTATATCCGTAACCCCAACAAGAGGACATGCCTTTGGGTTTCTTTGACAAAAAATCATAAAGTCTAATGCATATTTTTTTTCTAAAATAATAATATTAGTTTGAAGCATATTTTGAGATAAACCAGCAGTTTGACCTTTATAATCACCACATCTAATTAATTCTCTTAATTGGTTATTATTTAATGTTTTGGCTTTATTATATAAATTAAAAGCTTTCTCCATAAAAAAATTCCCAACAATTAATTATTATTATTTAAAATTAGATATCACTGTAGCAATTTCTGGTTTTTGTTTATAGACCATTAAATGAATTACACTAACACCTTTAATCAATTTGTATTTCTTGATAAATTCAACACAAATTTTTAGTAATCTAATTTTTTTATTTAATGTATCTTGGTCCATTAATTACATAATCCTAGTATCATTTAATAACTGCAATCTAAACAAAATAATAGCCGAAGGTAAAGGTGTGTTTTTACTCATTAATGGTTCAATAATTTACTGATTGTTTTATCTAACTTTCCAAAATTATAAATGTGATAGTTAGAGAATTTTAATTTTTGAATAAACTTATCTACTCTAATACCATCACTGCCCAAATAATTTAGAGCCATCCAATTTTTAAAAATATACTTGTAACTATCGTTACCACATAATTTAAGATATTTATATATTCCTTTCACACTACACATAGATGGCACACCGATGCGAATAGTGTCTAACAAAGGCAAGTTGTTGATTGCATCTGGGTTCATGCAGAGTTGTGTAATGGCATTCTCAAAAATGCTGAGTTTAGTTTTGATTTCAAGTGCAGTTTCATTTTGTGGATATATTCCACAATCCACTGTTATATTTGCACCTTTTAAAATGGTTGCAACTGCAACATCATTCTTAAAGACGTTAGTTTCCTTCCTCGGAGTAGATCCTCCTATCACCAGTGCTTTATCGATTCTTTTTGATATGCAGAATTTTATGAAATCTTCTAACTCTTGTTCATTTTTAATATTTCTAGCCGCTACATGTGGAACTGCTTTATTATATCCTGCTTGCTGGTTTAATTCATCACAGGCTCGAGCAACTGCCTTCAGATTATGAATAGGTAAGTGTGTAACATTAACAGCAGATACATTATCTAAAGAGAACTTGCTCAGTTTTTGTTGAGGTGTTTTTTCTGTAGATAAGTTCATTTTCCCCCTGTCCCTCTGCCAAAAGATTTTTAAACATCCTATGGATAAAGAAAACTTTTTTTCTTGGTGATTTTTTTATTCGTACTTTCTATACGTTTCACTATTTTCCATATTTTAATATTAAATATAAAAAAACTCTAACTATCAAATAAAAATATATTTAGTTTTATCTATTAACCTATCAATGAATTCACGTCTATAGTCTATATAATACGCTCAACTGGCAGAACACTTTGGATTGCAATTTTATTCCTATCACGTGTTGTAAATTGTAAAATAGGTTCCACTCCATTTTTGGCAGAAATAGGAGAGCAGTAACTAGAGCAGACATGTGTGACTTGACACCTGCCCCATTTACGGCATCGGCTAAATCTTTTAAACATGCTATTTAATCAAGAATAACTTGCGGATTGCCAGAATCTAGGTGTGATGTTTCTGTAGTAAAACAAATTTTTTTTGAATCGGTAATTTTCCTAATTTACTTTTCAATAAAAATGTCCAAGGTGTATTTATAACTTATTGATAGGGGGTGTTAACAAAAAATGTCTAAAGATTTTTTCACTACTTCCAGTAGAATCAAAACAACTCCCTACACCTCTAGAAATGAAGAGGCAGGTGTATTGAAATATACGGTATATAATCGTACTTTAATACCTACTATATTCAAGTCTCTCCAAGAAGACTACTTCCATCTTATTAACTATGTTCAGCTTTGGGATGTTTCAGTTCAAAAGGTTATAGCCATTAAAGGAAAAAACTCTTTGGATTTAATCAAATTTCTTTTTTGTAGAAATTTTAATAAAGTATCTCCAGGAAAAGCTTATTATGCTCCAATAGTCAACTTCAAAGGTGGTTTATTAAATGATCCAGTAGTTTTTTGTGTCCAAGAAGATACATTTCTTATTTCTATCGCTGATTCAGATTTATTTAATTGGATTTCTGCAATTAATGAAGTTAAAGAATTTAAAAATAAAGTAATTATGACTGAGATAAGTACTATTGCAGTTCAAGGACCTAAATCAGAATCTTTAATGTCAAAAATTTTTGATGAAGATATCAAAACTCTTAAGTTTTTTAACTTTAAGAATGTATCATTTAATAATGATAATATTTTTATTTCTAAAACAGGCTTTAGTAAACAGTCAGGGTTTGAAATACTTATATCTAATCCAAACACAGGCATTTTTTTATGGGACTTAATAATGGAAAAAGGCAAAGAATTCAATTTAAGAGTAGGCTGTCCAAATATGATAGAAAGAGTTGAGAGCAATCTTCTAAGTTATGGTAATGAGATGAATGAAATGGATTTGCCCTATGATTGCGGTTTAGGAAATTTTTGTGATCTTGATGCAGAATATGATTTTATTGGGAAATCTGCATTATTAAAACAAAAGAAAATAGGGTTTAATAAATCTATATATAGAGTTGAATTTAACTATGAATCTCCTCTCAAACCTATATTTTATAGCCATCTTCCAGTTTTTTATAAAAATGAGGAGATTGGAAAAGTTACTTCTATCGTCAATTCTCCAAAATACTCAAAATATATAGGTTTTTTAATTGTAGACAAAACAATTGAACAACATATAGAGGATTATTATATCTTAAATAATGATAAGATTAAATTTGTTGTATCTGAAATTTTATAATCTATTGGATTAAAATAATGGAGCGGGCGAAGAGATTCGAACTCTCGACATTCTCGTTGGCAACGAGATGCTCTACCACTGAGCTACGCCCGCTTGTTTAGTAAAAAATGAAATATATCATTGTAATTAATACTAGCAAGAAAAAATAATAAAAAATTCATTATTTCTTTAATTATTTGTAATTAATTCATTAATATTTGAAGTTATATTAATAATATCATCTTCATTTAAGTATGGATGCATTGGAAGTGATAACACATTTCTTGATAAGAAATTAGTAACAGGCAAAGTATTTCCTGCAACAGGGTAATGTTTATAAGGTTTATGTTCATTTAATGGAATTGGATAATAAACAGCTGTTGGAATATTTCTTGTAGATAGATCTTTTTGTAATTGATCTCTATTAATATGCTTTGGTAGAACAATGGTGTATTGAGCCCAACTACTAGTCGTTTGAGGATGTAACATTGGTAATTGAATACCAAGATTGAATTTTTTTAAATGTTTATTATAAAGGTCTGCAGCAGTTTGTCTTTTGATTAATTCTGAAGGGAAAATAGCTAGCTTTTCTAATAATACAGCGGCCTGAATAGTAGATATTCGAGCGTTTATACCAATTCTTTCATATTCATATCTTTTTTTGCCCATCCCATGAACATGACAAGAGTTTGCTATTTCATAGATTTCACTACTATTAGTAAAAAGGGCTCCTCCATCCCCATAACATCCTAAAGGTTTTGAAGGAAAAAAAGAAGTTGCAGTTACATCACACAAACTTCCTACTGGTTTATCATCAAATTGCGCTCCAAAAGATTGGGCGGCATCATCTAAAACCCATAAACCATGTATTTTTGCAAAATAATTAATTTTATGCATATCTGATGGTTGGCCAAATAATCCTACAGGCATTATACCTTTAACTTTTATTCCACTTCTAGTCGCTGTATTTAGTGCATCATCTAATTTTTCATGATCAATATTATAGGTGTTAGGATTAACATCTATAAAAATTGGGATGGCACCAAGTAAAGGCATTACTTCTGCGGAGGAAGCAAATGTAAACGCAGGTACTATGACACCTTCTCCTGGTTTAAGTTTTAAACCAAGTAAAGCTAATAACAATGCATCAGTTCCACTAGAGCAACATAAAACATATTGAGAATTAGAAAAAACACTTAATTGTTTTTCTAATTCTTTAACTTCAGGTCCAAGAATATATTGCCCATGATCTAAAACGACTTTAATACGTTCTTCAACTTTGGAACGAATTCTTTCTTGTTGAGTTTTTAAATCAATAAAAGGTATCATTATTAATCCTGATTATTTTCCAAGTTATTTTCTATCATTTCCATTACAGTCTGAACATTTATAGCTTCTTCATAATTTGTTATAGGATTTTTTCTAGACTGTATAGCGTTTATAAATTCTTCTAATTCATTTTTCAAAGGTTCATTCTTTTTCACAATTATTCTTTTGGAAGGAGCAAAATTTATAGTATTATCTGACTTAATAGTTGATGGGTTGAAGTATAGCTTATCATTCCATTCTCTTGTATCATCAAATATTAAAGAACCTTTAGTGCCAATTATAGAAAGTCTGTGTTCTTTATAAGGGCACATCCAGTCACTGTTTAATAATGCTGTAATTCCATCTTTAAAAGATAATTTAACACTAATAGCGTCAGGTCCAACATTTAAATTATGATGAATAGATTGAGCTAATACCTTATTTGGTAATTCTTTAGTAATAGCTAATATCATAGAAATATCATGAGCAGCTAAATCATAAATAACAGATTCATTCGACCTTATAGAACCCAGAGCTAATCGTTGGGCTCTAATATTTTTAATTGATCCGATCTTATCTTCATCAATCAGTTTTTTCATTTTGATAAATACATTATGATAATTCAAAAGATGACCAACCATTAAAATTCTATTCTTTTCAATAGCATGTTCAGAAATTATCTTCGCATCAGTTAAAGATAAACAGAAAGGTTTTTCAATCAAAACATCTTTATTATTTTTGATGGATTCAATAGCTATTTCTTTATGTGTTTGAGCAGAAGACGCTATAACAACACCTTTTATATTTTTATTTAATAAAATTTCGTTTAACGAGAATGCTGGTAATTTATATTTATTTATAAATTCATTAGCTTGACTTGATTCAGGATCGTAAATACATGCCAAAGAACCCATTTCAATAAGGTTTCTTGCAATATTCTTACCCCAATTTCCGCATCCGATTAAAGCTATTTTTATTTTTTCATTCATTTTGTATTGTAAAACCAATTTTAAGTTGATGTTTATACATATAAATGAATTATACTTACTTTGACCATTGGTCAATTGTAGTATTTTGTAATATTTATACCAAATTGAGGAGTGTATACAAAAAATGGAAATTATTGATGATAATCATGAAATGAGTACACAAGCTATTATAGATGTTAATACAGATAATTTCATGAGTGATGTGATAGAAGCCTCTAAGCAAAAGCCTATCATTGTCGATTTTTGGGCACCTTGGTGTGAGCCATGCAAGCAGTTAACACCGTTATTAGAATCTGCTGTTTTAAAATATAAAGATAAATTAGTCTTGGCTAAGGTCAATATTGATGAAAATCAGGATATTGCTGCTCAATTAAAAATTCAGTCCATACCCACTGTTTATGTTTTTTTTGAAGGAAAAGTTGTAGATCGTTTTCAAGGAGCACAATCTAATAGTGAAATTCTAGAATTTATAAAAAAAGTTGCTGACCTTATTGGACCTGGAGAGAAAGTGGAATCTCTTATCACAATGGTCAAGATTTCATTGGAGAAAAGACAATGGGATGAAGGAATGAATCTTGCTCAAAAAATTTTGGAAATAGATAATGAAAATCTTATAGCCTTTGGTGCTCTAATTAGAACTATGATTGGTCTTAATCAATTTGATGATGTTAGGGAAATGTATGAAGCTTTATCATCAGATATTAAAGGTTCTAAAATTGTAACTGAAGCTTTTTCTTCACTAGAATCATCTGAAAAAGCATTTAAAGCAAAAGAAAACATTGAAAAATTAAAAGATAAAACCCACAAAAATCCAGATGATTTAGATGTTATGTTAGAAATGGCAATTGCACTATATGGCAATGGAGCAATTTCAGATTCTTTTGATCTTTTGCTGAAATCGATAGAAAACGATCGTGAATGGAATGAACAGGCAGCAAGAAAGCAATTATTAGATTTTTTTAATACAACAGGGTTTGAAGCCAAGGAAACAATACTTGCTAGACGAAAACTTGCTTCATTATTATTTTCATAATATTAAAGGGAAAAACATTGACATTTAAAGATAAAAACTGGCCAAAAGAATTACCTAATAAAATACCTATATTTCCATTAACTGGAGTTATTATGTTTCCCAATACCTATCTTCCATTAAATATTTTTGAGGATAGATACATTAAAATGTTCAATAAGGCACTAGCTTCGGAGCATAAACTAATTGGAATGATACAACCTATTTTTTCGAATAAAAAAAATAATGATATAAGTTTTTATGATATTGGTTGTGCAGGTAAAATAATAAATTTTGAGGAAACCAAAGATAATAGATACTTAATTACACTTGAGGGATTTAGTAGATTTAATTTAATTTCAGAGAAAACTAATGAAGATAATTTTAAAATTGCTGAAGTAGAATGGGGTAATTTTGATAGAGATTATAGAGAAAAAGAAATAAATATCTCTCATGGCAATTTAAAAGAAGTGATAAAAAGGTACTTTCATCTTAAAAAGATTAGAGTTAATATGGATTCTATAGATACATTTAATGAATATAATTTAGCAGATCAATTGGCAATGATATGTCCATTATCCTCTGAAGAAAAACAATTATTATTAGAAACTGTTTCACTGGCTAGACGAAATAAGTTATTATTTTCTATGATAGAAAGTTCCATTAGCGAGTTGGATAATTCAGATGTCATCAAACATTGAAAAAATATCTTTAGATAAAGATTTAATTAAAATTCTTGTCTGTCCAATAACTAAATCAAAATTAATATATGATGAGACAAATGATGAGTTAATTAGTAAAGAAGCTGGGTTAGTATTTCCAATTATAAATGGTGTCCCTATTCTAATAATAGACGAGGCAAGAAATTTAAAAAAGGATATATTTTGAGAAATTGTTTGCCTTTGTCTATTGAAAAACTTGATCAGGGTAAAAATTTAAGAATTGTTTTTGATGATAAGATAGAATTTGTTATTTGCGCTGAATTATTAAGAGTGGAAAGTCCATCGGCTGATGTGCAAGGGCATAGTGGTCCTAAAAAAATTGTTAAAAATAAAAAAGATATTACAATAATAAAAATTGAACAAATTGGAAATTATGCCATAAGAATTATTTTTTCTGATGACCATAGTTCAGGAATATATACTTGGGAACTATTATATAATTATGGAAAAAATCAACAAATACTATTAAAAAACTATTACGATTCATTATAGTTAACTAGCTTCCAGCTAGATACTTAAAGATATTTTTGAAATTACTTTTATCCATTTTTTCCAATCCTTCAGACAATATTGATTTTAGATAATTTGAATCTGATGTAAATCCATAAAAAAGAAAATCAGTTACTGCAGTCATTGCTAAAGTATTAGGTAATCTTTCTTTTTTATAATCCTCTAAAATATTTATATCGCCTAAATCATTTCCAAACTTAAGGCTATTTTTTATTGCATTTATCACAGTAACACAATCTTCAATAGTTAGATTTAATCCTTGCCCAGCTAAAGGATGAATTGAATGAGCAGCATCACCAACTAAAATAATTCTGTTAGCAGTTGGATTTATTACTAAATTTAAATCTAATGACCACTTTGATAATTTATTAATAGTGTTTTCTATTTGATCAAGAGGTTTAAAAGTTAATTGCAAATCTTCAAAAAAATCATTTAATTCATTACAAATAAACAGCTCAGGATTGTCTAATGACAATATTTGTTTAGCTTTATTTTTTTCAACACTTAAAACAAAATTTATAATATCATTTTGACCATAAGGAAGTATCCCAATTGGCCCTAGCTTTGAGAAAGCTTGTTTAGCAATAAAATGATGATTTTTTGATTGCTTAAGAAATCCTGAAACAGCTATGTGATTGGTTTTTTTTGAAATAACATTTATAGATGATAATTTTCTTAAATATGAATTTTTACCATCAGCAGACAAAACTAAGTTTGTTTTAATAGATGTCTTATTTTGAAGATATATAGTTCTTTCAAACTCATTGTATGAAGTATTACTCACTAAACTATTATATTGTATTATATGTTTTAATTTATTGTTTAACAAAGCTAAAATTTTATCGTTTTTGATTATAGCCCCAATTAAATTATTATTAGAAGGTTTCCAAATCAGAGGAGAAGCATTTTTTTTACCAAATGCATGAATTTCTTTAACTTCTGTAATATCTTTTGTTTTTATTTTTTGTAAAATGCCCAACTGTTTAAGTAATTTAAGACTTTTAGAATTGTAAAAAGTTGTACGAAAGTCATTGTTTGCATTATTTATTGGTTTAATCCAGGCTATTTCATCATCATTAAACATATTTGATTTTTTTAATAATAGCATCATAAGGGCCCCTGTTAGACCGCCTCCAATAACGCAAATTTTATAAAAATTATCATTCAATTGGGCTTGTTTATTTGCAGGAGATTTCATATTATTAAACTTTATAAATTTATAATGTTTTAGTTTGTAACAATAAATAGTAACATTAAAAACAAAATTAAATTCAACATTCTAAATTATTTTAAGAGGTCAAATGGTTAACCCTGATTTTAATGTATTAAAAGATTGGATGTTTGGTAAACTAAACTCTCTTTTAAAGGATTTAGATCCTAATCCTGATTATCCTATCCTAAAAATGTCTCTAGGTGAACCTTCTTTGAGGATGCCAAGCTTTGTTAATGAAGAACTGCAAAAAAATTCTGATGGATGGGGGAAATATCCACCTAGCTCCGCTCTTCCTAAATTAGGCAATAGTATTGTTGGATACATACAAAGACGATATCCAGGTGCTCAAACTCTAATAAATATTGATAAAAATATTGTACCAGTTCCTGGAACTCGTGAACCATTGCATTTAATTGGTTTGTTAGCAAAAAATATTAAAAAAGGTAAAACTAAAGCTCTAGTAACTAATCCTTTTTATCATGCATGGAGAGCTGGAAGCATTTCAAGTGGATCAGATATTTATTGGTTAAATGCTTCTCAAGATAATAATTATCTTCCTAATATAAATAACATTCCTAAAGAAATATTGAGCTCTACAATAATAATGTACATTTGTTCACCATCTAACCCTCATGGAAGTATTGCAAGCCTTGATTACTTGAAAAAAGCAATATTACTGGCTAGAAAACATGATTTTATATTAGCTATTGATGAGTGCTATAGCGACATATATAGATTAAATAGACCAAAACCTTTTGGAGGGCTTGATGCTGCTTTATCTTTAGGAGATGATTTAAGTAATCTTATTATTTTTAACTCATTATCAAAGAGAAGCAATGTCAGTGGGATGAGGGCAGGTTTTATTGTTGGTGATGAACAAATAATAGATAGTTATAAATTATTAGTTTCTAATGGAGCATCGCCAGTTCCCATTCCCATTCAAAATGCAGCAGCAGCTTTATACGATGATGATGAACATCAAATACAAGCATGTCTCCATTATGATCAAAATTTTGAAATTGTTGAAAAATATTTAAAGCCTTTTTATTCAGATTTTAAAATTCCTGAAGCGGGATTCTTTTTATGGTTAGAAGTTGATGATGATGAAGAAGCAGCAAAAACGCTATGGAATAAATATTCAATAAGAGTTATGCCAGGCAGGTATATGGCAACCGAAATAAATGGTATAAATCCTGGAAAAGGATATTTAAGAATATCTATTGTTGACGATAAAGAAAAAATAGAAGAGTTAATGAAAAGAATTTGTTTGTTTTTGCAATCAAATTATAAAGAATAAGATAGGTTGTTTTTAAATGATTAAGTCAGAGAACGAAGATAAACAACCAAATATATTAATAAAAATTTTAAATAAAATTATAAGCATTTCATTTCTATTTATTTCTATATCATTACTTCTAATTATGTTTTCTTTTAGTGCGGATGATCCAGGTTGGGGTTATGCATCGGAAAAAACGCCTTCAAATCTATATAATGAATATGGCGCGTGGATAGCTGGTTTCATAATTAGAGAATTAGGGCTGTTTACTGGATTACTGATGGCTTTAGTTTGTTTGAACTGGTCTTTTAAATTTTTAAAAAAATCAACAATAAGTTTTTTTAAGTTAAAATTAGTAAGTTTTTTTATCATGATATTCCTAAGTGTAATAGGAGGAGCTTATATAGAAAAAATATCAAATTATTATTTTAAATTAAATTTTGAAATAATAAATCAAAATGGTTTTCCAGAATGGATGTTATCTTACTTGTCTAATCAAGCTAATTTAATTTTTAATTTACAACACACTAATAACGAAAATATAGTTGGTTTAAGTACTTTTATTATTTCAATAATAATTTTTTTATGGATCTTATCTCTAGGGTATGAAGAAAGAAAAATTTTAAAATTAATTTTTAGACCATTTATTTTACCTTTAATTTGGATTTTAACTATATTGTTCAATCTTTTTTTTAAATTACAAAATAGAGAAGATGAGATGTTATCCAAAGAACATAGTTTTAATTTAACCTCTATTTTTAAGAACATTTTAACAAAATTTACTTTTCAAGACATTATTTTTAAAAGAAAAAAACCTAAAATTAGAAAAAATCCTATTGTAATCAATAACAACGATAGAAACATTAAAAAACAAAATCAATCCAACACAGCAATTGCATTTCAAGATAATTTAGCTTTGGCTTCTGAAAATGGTTTTGTTTTGCCTTCAATTAAGTTATTACAAAATTTAACAGAAGATATTAAACCTCCAAGCAAACAAATTTTAGATTCAAATGCAAAAGTTTTAGAAGGTGTCTTATCTGATTATTCAATAAATGGTCAAATTGATGAAGTTAGATATGGACCAGTAGTAACTCGTTATGATTTGCAACCTGCTCCAGGTCTAAGAAGTCAAAGAGTGATTTCTTTAGCTGATGATATTGCCCGATCAATGTTAGTGGAAGCTGTTAGAGTAGCAATGGTTCCTGGACAAAATGTCATTGGAATTGAATTGCCAAATAAAGTCAGAGAAACTGTTGTCTTAAGGAATATTCTTGAACATAAAGAGTTTCAAAATTCAAATCTAAAACTTCCAGTATGTCTAGGTAAAAATATAGCTGGGTATCCTGTTGTAGTAGATTTAGCTAAAATGCCACATTTATTAGTTGCAGGAACTACTGGTTCTGGAAAATCAGTTGGTATTAATGCAATGATTTTATCTTTGCTATATAAGCATACACCTGAGACATGTAGGTTAATTATGATTGATCCTAAAATGTTGGAATTATCTGTTTATGATGGAATTCCTCATTTATTAACTCCTGTTGTTACAGAGCCTAGTAAGGCAATTATAGCTTTGAAATGGGCTGTAAGAGAAATGGAAACAAGATATATGTCCATGAGTAAATTGGGTGTAAGAAATATAGATAGTTATAATGAAAGATTAATAGAAGCTAGAAAAAAAGGTGAAGTTTTAACAAAAAATATTCAAGTTGGCTTTGATCCTGATACAGGCCAGGCCATATATGAAGATCAACACATTAATTTAACACCTTTACCTTTTATTGTTGTTATTATTGATGAAGTGGCAGACTTGATGTTAGTTGCTGGAAAAGATATTGAGGCGGCAGTTCAAAGGTTGGCCCAAATGGCAAGAGCGGCAGGAATTCATGTTGTAATGGCTACCCAAAGACCTTCAGTTGACGTCATTACAGGGACTATTAAAGCTAACTTTCCAACTAGAATATCATTTCAAGTAACAAGTAAAATTGATAGTCGAACAATTTTAGGTGAACAAGGAGCAGAGCAATTATTAGGCCGTGGAGATATGTTATATATGGCAGGTGGAGGTAAGGTTACCAGAGTACATGGGCCGTTTGTAGAAGATTCTGAGGTTGAAAAAGTTACTAAATTTTTATCTGATCAATCAGTTCCAGATTATGATGAAACAATCACGGAAGAGCCTGACAATATAAATAATGATAATTTTTATGGATTAACAGATAAAAAAAACAATCAAAATGATGAATTGTATGATCAGGCAGTTGCTTTGATAGCAAGAGAAAGAAGAGCCAGCACATCTTTTATTCAAAGACACTTCAAAATAGGTTATAATAGAGCTGCAACAATTATAGAAAAAATGGAAGAAAATAATATTGTGTCCAAGCCAGGAAGAGCTGGCAAAAGGGAAGTATTAATTGAGGATCATTGATTGAGACATTTAAAATCATCATTAATAATTATTAGATATTTTTCTGTAATTATATTATTAGTCATATTGATCTCTTCACAAGCAGTGTCATCTGATCAACAAAAATTATTAAAAACAAAAATTGAAAATTTTTTTATTAATCTCAATACTCTTGAAGCAGATTTTATCCAAGTTAGTCCTTCAGGCAATATAAGTAATGGTAAAATATTTATAGATTTACCAGGTAAACTCAGACTTGATTATGTTAAACCAAGTAATTTATTAATAACATGCAAGGGTTTTTGGCTTGTAATTCAAGATAGAAAGCGTAAGTCAACTAACAATATCCCTCTCCAACAAACGCCATTCTCAATTTTATTAGATAAAAAAATAACTTTTAATAATAATAAAATTATTTTAAATTTAAGAAAGTCATTGGGCATTATAAGTTTAAAAGTCCAACTTGCAGAAAATGTTAAGGCTGGAGAGTTAATTTTAGAGTTTTCTGATAATCCATTTATTTTAAAAAAATGGATTATCAAAGATATTATTGGAGATGAAACAACTGTTTTAATTCAAAACACTAAATTTGGGCATACATTACCATTTGCACTTTTTTTCCCTGAAAATTTTCCTGAACCAAATGATTAAAATTACCCTAAGGCAAATATAAATGTCGATTAATACTCTTTTTCAAAAAGCAAATAAATTTTTTATAGAAAACAACCACATTAAAGGTCTCGAGATACTAAAAGGTATTTGGGTTCAATATCCAAAAAACACAAGATTAATTGATGAAATCAATAGACATTCAAAAAAATTTAAAAAATCAATCCTACCTACGTTTTCTGATAAAGAGATTGAATTTTTTTTTAATATGTATCGAGATGGTAAAACAAACTCTGTTATAGAAAAGCTAGTTGGAATCTATAAAAAAAAATCAGATGATATTTTATTAATTAATCTCCTAGGAACATTTTATGGATTAAATGAAGATTATGACCAAGCTATTTCTTTTCAAAAAATAGCAATTGAAAAGGCACCTTTTGAACCATCATTTTATAGGAATTTATCAGAAACTTTAAAAAAAGTAGATAAAATTAGAGATGCTCTATCAATTTTGTATTTTGCTAAAATATTATCTTTAAATGATCAATCAATTGATTATGAAATAGCAAAATTAAATACAGATTTAAACAATTATTTCGCAGCAGATTTAATTTATACAAAGTTAATTAGAGAAAAAAATATTAACAAGGAAATTATGTATAGTTATTGTTCCAATTTAATAAAGTTAAATAAACTGAATGAAGCAATATTGTTTGTAGAAAAAAATCAAATTAATGATAAGAACAATGATATTTTGATGTCTTTATTAGGTCTTGCTTACTTGAAACTTAAAAAATTTGAGTTAGCTAAAACAAATTTTTTGAAAGCTATAAATTTAAATAAGAATAATGATAATGCATACACAAATTTAGGTAATTGTTATTTACAACTAGGATTAATCAATCAAGCTGAAGTTTCTCACAATAACTCATTAAAAATTAATCCAAATAATCAAATGGCATTAAACAATTTAGCTGCATTAAATTTTTTTAAGGGAGATATTGATAATGCAGAAAAACTTTATACTCTTTCTATTAATAAAAACGAAAAAAATTATGAGGCTAAATATTCTTTGGGTCAATGTCAATTAGCTAAATCAAATTATAAAGAAGGCTGGTTAAATTTTGATTTTAGGTGGTTATCTGATAACTTTAACTCTCCTGTATTTAAATCTAATCTACCAAAATTTATAATAAAATCTAAAAGAAAAAACGTACTTTTATGGAAAGAGCAAGGTATAGGTGACCAAATATTATTTATTAGGTTTTTGAAAGATTTAATACCTATTATTAATAATTTATATATAGAGATTGATAAAAGATTACATCCAATTGTTAAAAGATTATATCCAAATATAAATTTCTATAACAAGGCTCTTTGCTTAGATGACATTAATATTAATTCTCAATTGCCATTGGGTGATTTAGGATCGTTTTTTGTTCAAGATCATTCATATTTTTTAAAAAATAATAAGAGTTATATTACTTCTGATATAAAAAAAAATAAAGAATTACAAAGTAAATTAAACTCTAAAAATCAAATAAAATGTGGAATTTCTTGGATTAGTAAAAATCAAGACATCGGTTCAAATAAAAGTTTAACTTTAGAAATGTTAAAACCTATTTTATCTATTCCAAATATTTCGTTTGTTGATTTACAATATAACGACACTAATGTAGAAAGAGAAAATTTTTATAAAGATAATGGTATTAAAATTGATAAAATTAAAGAACTAGATAATTTTAATGATATAAATGGGATAACATCTTTAATTGACATATGTGATTTCGTAATCACAGTAAGTAATTCAAACGCTCATTTGTCAGGCGCATTAGGTAAGGAAACATTTTTGTTATTACCAAAAGGTAAAGGAAAGTTATGGTACTGGACATCACAAAATTACAAAAGTGTATGGTATCCATCAATACAAATCGTTGAACAAGAAGAACCAGGATGTTGGGACAAAGCTATAATAAAACTTAGTCAAATTATAAAGGAAAAATTGAGTGAATGAAATAGTAGATATTGTTGTAGGATTCGATCAAAGAGAATCCGTTGCTTACCATACGTTTACACAAAGCGTAATTGAAAATAGTACAATTCCTGTTAGATTTTTACCATTAAGTATGAGCTCTCTTTCAAACTATAAAGAAGTCCATAAGGATGGAAGTAATGACTTCATATATTCAAGATTTTTAGTTCCCTATATGATGAACTTTAAAGGTTGGGCGATATATGCTGATGGGGATATGGTATGCTTAGAAGATATAAAAAAATTATGGAACTTGAGAGATAATAAGTATGCAGTTCAGGTTGTAAAACATGACTATAAAACAAAAATAACTGAAAAATATTGGGGTAATAAAAACGAAGATTACCCTCGAAAAAATTGGTCCAGCTTAATACTTTGGAATTGTGAACATGCATCACATAAAATTTTAACTCCAGATTTTATACAAAATCAGTCTGGTGCTTTTTTACATAGATTTTCATGGATTAAAGATGAAGAAATAGGTTCAATAGACAAGGAATGGAATTGGTTAGCTATGGAGTATGAAGAAAAAGAATCTATAAATTTAATTCATTATACAATAGGTACTCCTTGTTTTAAAGAATACGAAAACAAATCCTTGTCTCAACATTGGAAAAAGTCTTTTTTAAATATGTTAGATGGATACTCTAAAAAAGATAAATTAATTTAGGTTTTTAATGAAA
>Ga0209403_10001526_pt1 | contig 29914 bp, 30 predicted proteins | sample ArcticOcean_MG_C_8_FD_187440 | JGI IMG/M metagenome (GOLD analysis project Ga0209403, IMG submission 187440) | Marine microbial communities from western Arctic Ocean - ArcticOcean_MG_CB11_86 (SPAdes) (version 2) | ecosystem: Environmental > Aquatic > Marine > Oceanic | place: Arctic Ocean...
AGGCAGTTGGAAATGACGAAATAATTGCCCCACCGCCAACAACTGCTGTACCTGCAACAATCAAAACACCAGTAAGCTCACCTACCATCATTTTCATTGCATTTCTTACCCCAATGGTGATTCCCATCGTCAGAGCAAGTGTCATACAAAGGCCAGGAGTTATAGATATGACAAAAAAAACAGGAATAAAAAAGTATAAGAGCGAAAAGTCGAAGATCATTTGAATATTTTATACTTGTTTTGAAAGCGCATAAAAATCTGGCGCAACAAACTCACAATCATTTTTTTTGGAAACTTCCCACCGATGTCAGGGTGTGTTTCATCCGGGGAAGTCTGACAGAATAAGTGGGGGTTGGGGAGTCAGAGGGTTCGACTGACCAAGCCGAGACCCATGAACCAAAAAACCCCGCCCGAAGGCAGGGTTTTTTAAATGAGAGATATTCCGCAGTTGTAAGGCACTGAGCTGCACGGCCGGGGTGCAAAGCGGCAACGTAGCGTTTTCCTGCGTGGTCACCCCAAACCCTGGCCTAGCTCGGTGGGTAGCCGCCTCGTGAAACTGAAATTTTCGAATTGGTTCGTCCAATTCAGGCCCTAGTGTCGGTGGATTGCTACGACGCGGCTCGCGCTCGGGCATCCAGCGCACTGTATGCGGCGTATTTGTAGAGTTCGGTTAGCGTCGGATAGTTGAAGCACGCTTGGATGAACAAATCCACGTCGGCCTCCACCAGCAGCGCCACCACAGCCAAGTGAACGATTTCAGTGGCCTGCTCGCCGATTACATGGGCCCCGACGAGCTTCATGTTTTCGCGCTCAAAAAGTAGCTTCAGGAAGCCGCTCTCGTCGCCGACGATCTGGCCGCGGGCGTTAACGCCGTAGTTCGCGCGCCCCGCGAAGAAGTCGACGCCCTTTTTCCGCAGCATTTCCTCGGTTTCGCCAGCCATCGAGCATTCCGGAATCGTGTAAATTCCGAGCGGTAAGATGGGGGCAAGCGCCGTTTTGTATTTGAGGTCAAAGGCGTGAACCATGGCGATGCGCGCTTGTTCCATCGATGTGCTAGCTAGCGCAGGAAATCCGATAACGTCCCCCGCCGCGTAAATGTTTGGCACCGTGGTTTGGTAGCGCTCGTTGACTTCGATTGCGCCGCGCGCGCCGATCTTCACGCCGAGGGCCTCCAAACCCAGTCCATGGCTGTTGCCGGTACGTCCGGTCGCGGCAAGGATCGTGTCCGCGCTCACCACCCTGCCAGACTTGAGCGTGAGGCTAAGGTTTTCTCTGCTGGTGTCGACCGATTCAATGCTCTCGTTCAGATATTGCTTGATGCCGAGGCGCGCCATGCCCTCCGTCAAGGCAAGCGAAATATCGCCGTCCATGAACGTGAGAAGCCTGTCGCGGCCCTCTATGAGTGTCACCTGAGTGCCGAGGTAGGCGAAGATACAGGCGTATTCGCATCCGATAACGCCCCCGCCCGCGACCACTATCGAGGCTGGGATGTCATGGAGGTTCAGGATCGTGTTGGAGTCAAACACGCGGTCGTCGTGGAAGGGCATAAACTCCGGATGGTACGGGTGTGAGCCAACCGCTATCAAAATCACTTCGCCTGTGACCTGGACCGGTTGGCCACCGACCTTTTCCACAGCGACAGTGTGCTGATCGACGAGCGAAGCGCGCCCTCGGATTATTTCCACCTCGTGGCGCTCAAGATTTGCAGCGATGCGCGCCCGTTCTCCGTCAACGACGAGGCGCTCGCGGTACATGAAGTCTTTGACGGACACCCTTTCCTGCATCGCGATTGTCATGCCGTGCAGCTCGCGTTGCTTGAAGCCCGAGAGGTACAACGCCGATTCTCGCAGCGTCTTGGAGGGCAGCGTTCCGGTGTTCGCCGCGGCACCGCCCAGCTCGGGCTCGCACTCCACTAGCGCCACCGATTTACCGAAGTAAGCGGCCTGAGCCGCGCCTTTCTCGCCGGCAGGGCCTGAGCCGATCACGACCAAGTCGAAATTTGTTGTGTTCAAATCGCTTTCCCCGCGCCCTCGCTCGTTTCACCGGGAGGCACGCTACTAGTAAACCAGGAAGAGTGCTTGGGGAATTGAGGAATGTTCTGAGGCGCTGGTGTTCGGTCCAACTGGTTCGTAATCAGTAGGTCGGGAGTTCGAAACTCCCCTTCGGCACCATATTTTCTGCAGATCTTAGTGCCAATTTGACCTCTGCTCAAAACTTGTGTCTGCTTGGTGTCCGTATTTTTTGGTTGACGGCGACTATAGTGGGTCACCCCGGCCAATGCCGTCATCGTCCCTCGCCGATCAAATCACTGAGATAGACGCCATATCTGGAACCCGGATGCGCCTCCGCCAACGTTCGAACCTGCTCGTCGTCGATCCAGCCCTGGCGCCAGGCTATTTCCTCCACGCACGCGATTTTCATAACCCTGGCGGTCATCGATGGCCTTGATCAAGTTAGCGGCGGCAAGAAGCGAATCGGGGGTTCCCATGTCCAGCCATGCGATTCCACGGCCCAATTCAACCACCTCTAGCTCGCCTCGCTCCATGTACCGGCGATGGTTGTCAACGATCTCAAGTTCGTCGCGGTCCGATGGATGCAGATCTCTGCTGATTGACGCGATGCTTGGGTCAAAGAAATATAGTCCGGTTATGGCGAATGGAGATTTGGGTTGCGCCGGTTTCTCCTCGATCGCGACCGGTTTGCCATCAGGTAACGACTTGCCCTGACGGCGTCGATGTTGGTTCATATCTTGGCACAGGCCCGGAATGGGTCGAGCGCCACATCCCAAATTTTCAACCATCGCCGCATAAATTGGCGGCCTCGGGCATGGGTGTGCGCCCCGACCGAAAGCCCAAAGCAGCTAGCCGCAAAACTAGATGCGGACATCGCCGGCCCCATTAACGCATTGGTAACCCTGTTTCCCTAAATTTCACGTCGCGGTCCCTCCGGGCACCAATCGGTGGCAGGCAGCCCATGTCAGGGCTGAACGTGTTGACTTTTGCCTTTGCAACGCGGCAGCACAGTCCGGTTAACGGGAGGATCGGCAGGCCGCAAAAGCCGGGCGATGAAACGAATTTTGGGGATTGCCGCGCGGATGTTTGAGAAGATCAATTGAGCGGGAAGGACAATTGGCGCTTATGGAGAATTCCGAAAACCCAGTGGTGAATTCCGAAAACCCAGTGGTGAATTCCGAAAACCCAGAATTTCTCGCAAGGCTTGCTGACCAATTTCAGGCCGGGGGGAACTCAAACCATGCTGAAGCCACATACCGTCGCGCCTTGGCGGTAAATCCGGACCTTATTGCTGCACTGTTCGGTTTAGGGGAATTATTGGCGCAAGCTGGCCGCCCCGCGGAGGCGGTGGATTACTATGCCCGGGCCGCCGAACAGGCTCCTGATCTGCCCGAACTCCGGGTGCGGCTGGCTTCTGCGCATCTCGACGCCGGCGAGTTGGAAAAAGCCGAAGCGTGCCTAATTGATGTCCTCGACAAAGTCTCCGGCAAAGAAATCGTCCTCTGTCTTTTGGGGGACGTTTTGGATGAGGCCGGTAAGGCTGCGGAGTCAGAGCGCAGATACCGGGAGGCGGCCGAACTAAAACCCGAATGGGCCGAACCATGGCATCGGATCGGCCTGCTCGCCGAGAAATATGGTACCAGCGACGAAGCGATAGCGGCGTTCGAAAAAGCGCTTGAACTTGACCCAACCCATTCCGGGGTTTTGCGGGATCGGGGACTGGCGCTTCTGGATGCCGGGATGACTGACGACGGCATGGCCTCGCTTGCCTCCGCAAATCTTAAGCCCGCTGACTGGCTGGTAGTCGTCACAAAGGCCGATTCCATGTACCGAAAGAGGCGCTTCGCCGAGGCATTGCAGGCGTTCCAGATCGCGCAAGAAATTGATCCGAAAAAGTTTGAATCTCGCCTCGGAATCTTCCTATGCGCCCAGCATATGGGAAGAGAAGAAGAAGCACTTTCTGGGTTCCTGGAAATCGAGGCGGATTTTCCCGGCCGCCAGGAGATCCACAACGCCATCGGCAGCCTATATTACGGCCAAGGCAGGAATGCCGAGGCGAAACGCGCGCACGAACGCGCCTTGGAAATCGACCCACGGGATTCAGACACACTGCTTCGCCTGTCCGGAGTAGCCATTCATTTGAATGCGATCCAGGTAGCTTTGACTCTGGCAGAGCAAGCATTGAAGCTCGACCACGAGCCCAGCTTCGCGAACCGCACGCTAGCCATAGCACTCAGCAACAATGAACGACATAGCGAAGCCTTGGCTGCCGCCAACCGCGCCGTTGAAGTTTCAGAGCCCGGCGATGTGTCAGCCCTGCTCGGTCTCGCTGCCATTTACGAGGCGGTCAAGGATCGGCCCAATGCGCTAAAAGCCTACCGCAAAGTCGTGGAAATTGACCCCAACCAGGATTCCGCGCTGGCCCGGATCGTGGATCTGCAGCTCACAATTTGCGACTGGGCCGAGTACGACACCTTCATTAGCGAACTTTTGGACCGGATTGAGGGGGCTATAAGCGCGTCGGAGCCTCTGCACATGGTGGTCCAGGATCTCCACAATATTCCCATTTCGCCCGAATTGATGGCGGCGGCAGCCCACCGCCGGGGCCAGATGGCAGAGGAAAAATCGGCCGAGGCACGGCGGCGGCTTAACCTGAATTTCGACGACCGGCTCGCCCGGTGGAGGGAGGGCGAGAGATGGCCTCTGCGGGTGGGCTACGCGTTGCCTTACACTAGGTTTCAAAGTTTCACGATGCTGCTGCACGGCGTTACTTCAGAGCATGACCGCCAGAGCATCGAAACCTTTGGCTACTCGGTCGAACCCAGCAAGGGTTCGGAGTTCGAATCCGAATTCCGCGACAGTTTTGATCATTTCCGGGACCTGCCGCACAATGCTCCGGAGACCGCAGGAAAAATTGTTAGCGGTGATGAAATCGATGTTCTGATCGACGTTACCGGGCATACCTCCATCAATTGTCAAAACATCTTGGCCACGCGGCCGGCGCCTGTCCGGGCCCAAATGTTTGGTTTCTCGTTCACCTGCGGCGGCGAATACATGGACTATTTGCTTACGGACCATGCCTGGATGCCGAAACGGCTCGCCAATCTGTGCATCGAAGATTTGGTGTACTTGCCCGATTCTATGATGATCGGAAACCGGATGCCGGTTTCGGACCGAACCTTTGCACGGGCGGATATGGGACTGCCAGATGATGGCTTTGTGCTATGCAATTTCAACCAGCCCTTCAAGATTGAGCCGTCCATCTTTTCCGTCTGGATGAACATGCTGCGTCGAATTCCGGACAGTGTTCTATGGCTGGGAGGCTGGGATGAGACGGCGGTGCAAAATTTGCGGCGGGAGGCCGAGGCCCGCGGCGTTGCAGGTCAGCGGCTCATTTTCGCGGACGTTCTTTCGCACCCAGAGCATTTGTCCAGGCTGTCCTTGGCGGATCTGGCAGTTGACAACCGTTATCACGGCGGCGGGGCCACCAGCATTGACGCCCTGTGGGCGGGGGTTCCGTTGCTCACCTGTCAGGGGGAAACGCCGGCCTCGGGCAACGGCAAATCTCTCGCTCTTGCAATCGGCGTGGGGGAAATGGTGGTGGACTCCATGGCCGAGTACGAAGAAACGGGGGTGGCTTTGGCAAGGGATTCCCAGCGGTATCAGGCGTTGCGCCGCAAGGTGGAAAACAATCGGCATGGCAGCGCTTTGTTCAATCCAGCCCTTTATGCCCGCCACCTGGAGATGGCAATCGAATTGATGTGGGAGCGGACAGTCGCGGGTATGTCGGGCGACATCGAAGTTCCGCGGTACGCCGGCGGGGCATTGTCAGACTAACTTGGCACGAACGATGGAGCCCCGAGCCGCGACGCCGCAGCGGAGATTGGATGCCCTCCGCGCTCTGGCTGATGCGGGGGTGCCCACCGGGGTGATGGTGGCGCCGGCCATCCCCGGCCTGAATGATTCAGAAATCGAAGCGACCTTGGAGGCCGCGGCGAAGGCCGGTGCAACGTCCGCCGCCATGATCATGGTGCGCTCGCCCCACGGGGTGAAGGACCTGTTCGCCGACTGGTTGACCTAACATTTCTCCGACCGCCTGGACCGGGTGTTGGGGCTGATCCGCGATGTGCGGAACAGTGCAAAATCGAACGCAAACTTTTTGATCGCCAGTCCGGTAGCGGCCCCGTGGCGGTGATGATACAACAGCGTTTCAGTGCTGCCTGCCGCCGCTTTGGTTTGAATAATTCCCACGTGACTTTGGATATTTCCCAGTTCACACTCCCCAACTTGTCCGGCCAATTGGGTCTGTTTTAATGCGGGCGGGCCTGACATGTATCGATGTGGTCGTTCGGCCCTTGGGAGACTAGTTGCCGACGCCGCCCCCCGATTGGACCCGCGAACGCCAGGCTGGGTGCTTGGTTGCCGGTGTTGATGAAGCGGGACGCGGACCCCTGGCCGGGCCGGTGGTAGCGGCGGCAGTCATTCTGCCCGACCCGAAGAAATTCTCCTTGCCCGACGGCATCAACGATTCAAAGGTTCTGACACCAGCCCGGCGCGACGAAATATTCGCGGGGCTTCACGCCACGGCCATCATCGGTGTCGGCATGGCCAGCGTCGATGAAATCGACCAAATCAACATCCTGCAGGCAACCATGTTGGCCATGACCCGGGCTGTGAAGGCATTGGATGAATTTCCTGGTCTTGCCCTGGTGGATGGCAACTGCCTTCCCGATCTGCCATGCCCGGGGGATGCGGTGATCGGTGGCGACGGACTGTGCCTTTCCATCGCCGCCGCCTCGGTTGTCGCCAAGGTCATCCGCGACCGCTTTATGGAGAGGCTGGCCCAAGCCAATCCGTCCTATGGGTGGGAACGCAATCGAGGATACGGCACCGCCGAACACCTCAGTGCGATCACTTCAGGGGGAATCACCTGCCATCACCGGCGATCCTTTGCCCCGGTGCGGGAGGCGATCGAAGCTCGCGGAGACTCATCACACCACCTTGTAAGCACTTGATTCCAAACACAATTGGATTGACGCGAGAGTCCGGATCGCCCATGGTCCGCGCTTATGGCCAAGCGCAAACCCGCCAAAGCTGCGTCAAAAGCCCCTGCCCCCACGCCAAAATGGGATCGCGTGGTCACGGGGAACTGCGTGTCGGTCATGAACAGTTTGCCTGCGGGCTCTGTCGACATGGTGTTCGCCGACCCGCCTTATAACCTGCAATTGTCCAACGAATTGCGGCGGCCCAACAATTCGGTGGTGGATGCGGTTGACGCCAAATGGGACCAGTTCGACGACTTCCGGGCCTATGACGCCTTCACCAAGGAATGGCTCACCGCCGCCCGCCGGGTATTGAGCCCGAAGGGCACCCTGTGGGTGATCGGCAGCTATCACAACATTTTCCGGGTGGGGACGAGCCTCCAAGATCTAGGGTTTTGGATCTTGAACGATGTGACCTGGCGCAAATCCAATCCCATGCCCAATTTTCGCGGGCGGCGTTTCACCAACGCCCACGAAACTCTGATTTGGTGTTCCCGGGACAAGGGCGGCAAGCCTCACAAGTTTAACCACGCCGCCATGAAAGCAGTGAACGGCGATCTGCAAATGCGGTCCGATTGGCTGCTGCCCGTGTGCAACGGCAACGAGCGCCTGAAAGAAAATGGGGAAAAAGCTCACCCTACCCAAAAGCCCGAGGCCTTGCTGCACCGGGTGATTTTATCCTCCACCAACACCGGTGACGTGATCCTGGACCCATTTTTTGGCACCGGCACCACGGGGGCCGTGGCCAAGCGCCTTGGCCGCCGGTGGTTGGGCATCGACCGGTCCAAAAAATACACCGCCCTGGCCCGCAAACGCATCGACCAAGTGGCCGCCACCGACGACGCCGATTTGGAAGTCACCCTATCGAAACGCGATCAGCCCCGGGTGCCCTTTGGCCGGGTGGTGGAGGAAGGCCTGCTGGCACCGGGGGACATATTGTATGATCACACCCGCCGCCATTCCGCCAAGGTCCGCCCCGACGGCACCCTAGTCAGCGCCGAGGCCAGCGGATCAATTCATCATGTTGGCGCGCAAGTTCAAGGTGCAGCGGCCTGTAATGGCTGGGCTTTTTGGTGTTTCGAGGTGGGTGATGTTTTGGTCCCCATCGACAGCCTGCGCGAACGCTTGCGGGCAGGCATGATGAACTAGAGCAGATCGCGCCCTCTGGGGGCGCGTGAACCTGATTGTTCTTTAGAGGGCCCGATTCCCGGATTTTTCAGAGCTAATCCCGCGACCTTGGCGAACACGCTGGGCAGCCCGACGGTCTCCAAGTCATCGATTGCAAACCAACGCCCGGCCAAATTGCCGCCGGATCGAGTGTGTGCCGTTATCACCGTCAGCACCAAATGAAAGTGCGTAAACGTGTGACGCACCTCCCCTGGAAGCGGCTGCCAATCGGCTGACGTGGGGGCGAATTCCAAGGCTGCTTCATGACCCCAAGCACCCGCCTCCCACGGGGTGCCGGGAATTTCCAACATGCCCCCCAACAGCCCCTTCGGTAGGCGGCGGCGCAACAACACCTCACGGTTTTTCACCAACCAAAAGCACACACCGTGTCGGGTGAGGCGCTGGGGCTTTGGCATCCGCTTGGGCAGCGCGTTTTGGCTCCCCTTGGCGAACGCTTTGCAGCCATCCGACAACGGGCAAGCCAGGCAATTGGGGGATTGCGCCGTACAAACCGTGGCCCCCAGTTCGATCAACGCTTGGGCGAATTCGCCAGTGCGCGCCGACGGCACCAACGATGCGGCGAGCGTGCGCAGTTTGGGCCGGGATTTTGGCAACGGCACATAGACGGCGAACAGACGGGAGACGACCCGCTCCACATTGCCATCCACCGCCGATGCGTGGGCGCCAAAGGCGATGGCGGCAATGGCGGCCGCGGTATAAACACCAATCCCTGGCAGCGCCTGCAAGGCCGCCTCGGAGTCCGGAAACCCACCGCCTGCTTGGGCGATAGCCTGGGCGGTGCGGTGCAGATTGCGCGCCCTGGCGTAGTATCCAAGTCCGGCCCACACCGCCAAGACATCGTCCAGGTTGGCGGCGGCAAGGGCCTGAACCGTGGGCCATATTCCTAAAAACCTTTCGAAATACGGGGCGACCACCACTGCCTGGGTTTGCTGTAACATGATTTCCGACAGCCAAACCCGGTACGGGTCGGGGACCTCACCCGGAGCCGCCCGCCACGGTAATTCCCGGGCGTTCGCGTCGTACCATTTCAGCAACTGCGTGGCGCGGGTGGTCACTCCCGCACGCTATCACCGTTCCAGTCGTGCGGGCAGATCATTGCGTTGTGTCACGCAACGTCAATCTGATCGGCACATCTGGATCAATGCATTGCTCTTGGGCGCGTAATCGACCAAAATATCCACCATGGGAACGCGGTCGAAATACGGTGGGGGTCCACGCACATTGGGGTCGATTTTGCCCCAAGCCACCGACCCCATTGCCCGCCGTCGGGGTTTTCAAAACGGTGAAATTCTGACTCGTTGGACGGAAATTGTCGGCCCCGATGTCGCGGAAAAAAGCAGCCCCGAACAGTTAAGCTATGCCCAAGGCAAGGGCATCGGCGGAACCCTTCGCGTCCGCGTCGAAAGTGCCTGGGCGTTGGAACTGCAACACCTGGAGCCAGTGATTGTCGAGCGCATCAATACCTTCTTTGGCCACGCCGCCGTGTCTCATTTGAAGCTGATCCAGGCACCAGTCAGCCAGGAAACCCCAGCCAAGCGAGAGCAAGCGCCAGAGCTCACCGAGACCCAGCACCAGGCTTTGGACCAGGTCGTGGGCGATGTGGAAAATGATGATTTGCGCGCCTCCCTGCGGGCTTTGGGGGAACGGGTCGCGGCGGGTCACAAATAGTCTGGACTCACATGTACGTTCCGGGCAGGACTCCGTATACTCATACTACATCTTGTGGCCGGAGCCTGTTTTGACCCCAATTAGAGTACAAGTCGTCCCGATCGAAACTAAGAGCTGGCCTAGAGTCTGATGCATTTCATACGCCTTCGTCTGGCCGGTTTCAAATCTTTTGTGGAGCCGGCCGAACTGCTGATCGAGCCGGGAATGACCGGCATCATCGGCCCCAATGGCTGCGGAAAATCCAATTTGGTGGAAGCCCTGCGCTGGGTCATGGGCGAGGCATCGGCGAAAAAGATGCGCGGCGACGGCATGGACGATGTCATCTTCAATGGGTCCGGCAATCGCCCACCTAGAAACATTACCGAAGTTTCCTTACGCTTGGATAACTCCGACCGGTCTGCCCCCGCCGCGTTCAACGATTCGGACGAGCTAGAGGTCGTGCGACGGATCGAACGCGAAAGCGGATCCAATTACGCCATCAATGGCAGTGAAGCCCGGGCCAAAGATGTCCAACTGATGTTCGCCGACCTGTCCACCGGCGCCCATTCAACGGCGTTGGTCAGCCAGGGGCAAATAGGCTTGTTGGTCCAGGCCAAGCCTGCCGCCCGGCGTGCCTTGATCGAAGAAGCCGCCGGCATTACCGGGCTGCATTCCCGCCGTCACGAGGCCGAATTGCGGTTGAAGGCCGCGGAAACGAATTTGGAACGCTTGGCCGATGTGGTGGAAACCATGGAGGGCCAGCACCGGGGCCTGAAACGCCAAGCCCGCCAAGCGTCGCGGTACAGCAATCTTTCCCGGCACATTCGCACCGCCGAGGCGCGCTTGTTTTTGCGCCTGTGGACCGATGCTCTGGCCGAAGCCGAAGCTGCCGAGGCAGCCCTGGCCGGAGCGACCCAAGCCGTTGGCAAATCCACCGCGCTGTCCGCCCAGATGTCATCGGCACAATTAAAGATCCAGGAAAAAGTTCCGCCCTTGCGAGAGTCTGAGGCCGAAGCAGCGGCCCGGCTCCATCGGTTGATTATGGAGCGAGAAAATTTGGATCGGGATGAGGTGCGGGCCAATGCAGCCGCCACCAGCCTGCAAGACCGCACCCGACAAATCACCGCGGACCAGGCGCGGGAGAAAGAGCACGCCAGCCAATCGGAGGCCAAGGTCACCGAGCTGAACCAAGAACAAGCCGACCAGGAAGCCGCCAAGGCGAACGAAGCCCCGGCGTTGGAGAAATCCACCAGCGATCTGGCCGAGGCAACCCGGGGCTTGTCAGAGGGCGAAGGCAAAATGGACGCCTTGTCCGATGCCCTGACGTCAGCGGAAACCGGGCGCGCAAGCCTTGCCGCCGAGATTGACCAGGCCGCCCGCCGCGCCGACGAAATCGAACGGCGCATGGCCGCCACCAAAACAGAACAGAACGACATGGGCGCCTTGGGCGCCGCCGCCGCTGGCGGCGACAGTGCAGTGGCGGTACTTACCGCCGTCCAAACCCATGCCACGGCGATGACCAAGGCCCAAGGCAAAGCGGAAGATGCCTTGGCGACAAGTCAGGCCACCGAAGCCGCCACCCGGGACGCCTTCAATACGGTGCAATCCCACTACACCCGGGTGACCGCAGAAGCCTACGCATTGAACAAAGTGTTTGGAGACAAACCGGGTGATGACTGGCCCGCCATCGTTGATGGCATGTCGGTTCAGCCCGGATACGAGACCGCCTTGGGGGCGGCGTTGGGCGATGATCTATCGGGATCCTCGGACACCAGCGCTCCGGTCCATTGGACCACGGTAGAGCTCGATCGCCGCCCCCCGCTTCCCGCCGGATGCCAGCCCTTGTCGGATTTTGTCAAAGCTCCAAAGGCGGCGCAGGCGCGGCTGTCGCAGATCGGCGTGGTCGACGAAGGACAAGGCGAAGCCCTGCGGCCAAGCCTGGCCCAGGGTCAGCGGTTGGTGACCAAGCCCGGTGGCTTGTGGCGGTGGGATGGTTTTACCTCCGTGGCCGGGGCGTCGACCGCGGCTGCCATGCGCTTGGAACAACGCAATCGCCTGGAAAGTTTGTCGGATGACACGGCCAAAGCCCAGACGGAATTGGAAGATGGGAGCAATGCCTTGCAAGCCGCGACCGATCAAACCCGGGCCGCCCTAGAACATCGTGACGGGGCCCGGGTGGCGGCGACCCAGGCTAACACCGCTTTGGCCGAAACCCGCGACGCCCAGACAGAGGCCATCCGTGGGGCAGCAGCGCGGGCAGAACGGGCGGCAGCGCTGGTTGAAACCCAAGCGTCCCTGCAACGGGAGGCCACAGATGTGGCGCAACGGCGCGATGTCGCGGTGGCGGCCTTGGCCAAGCTGCCCGATGCCGATGGATTGCGGACCCAGGTTCAAGACGCCCGGGAACAGTTGAGTGCGTTACGCGGTGCCCACCGAGAAGCCCAAGCGGTCCACCAACAGGTGGCGGCCCAGGCTGAAATCCGCGCCAAACGGCTGGCGGAAATCGGACCAGAGCGGGCGTCATGGAGCGAGCAAGCGGCGTCGGCGACCCGGCATTTGGTAGAATTGTCCAGTCGTCTGGCGTCGACCCAATCAGAACTGAAAATCCTGGAAGCCCGCCCGGCGGAGATCACGGAGATGCGCCAATCTTTGGTGTCACGCACAGAACAGGCTGAGGCCGAGCGCACCATGGCGGCTGACAATTTGGCCCAGGCGGAAACCGCATTGGCGGCCCAAGATCGCCTGGCCAAACAGGCCAACCAAGCCCAAGCCATGGCGCGGGAAGAGATGGTCAGGGCTGAATCCCGGGGTACCCAGGCCGGTGTGCGCCGCCAAGATTTAGCGGAACGGATTGCCGAGCGCCTGGAATCCCACCCGGATGGTCTAGAGGCCTTGGCCAATCTAAAAGAAAACGAAGCCGTGCCGGAGTCTGGCGAAATCGAAGCCCGGCTGGAAAAGCTGAAACGTGAACGCGACACCATGGGTCCGGTAAATCTGCGCGCCGAGGTCGAAGCCGACGAACTGGCCGAGCAACTGGCCGCCCTGGCCACGGAGCGCGAGGATTTGGAGGGGGCCATTCATCGCCTGCGCCAGGGCATTTCAAGCCTGAACCGCGAAGGTCGCCAACGCATGCGCGCGGCGTTCGAGACCGTTGACGGGCATTTCCAGAAACTGTTCGTGCGCCTGTTCGAGGGCGGCGAGGCCCATCTGGCCATGGTCGAATCCGACGACCCTTTGGAAGCCGGCCTGGAAATCATGGCCACCTTGCCCGGCAAGCGTCAGCAAACCTTGTCATTGCTGTCGGGCGGCGAGCAGGCCTTGACCGCCATCGCCCTACGATTTGCCGTGTTTATGACCAATCCCGCGCCGATCTGCGTGATGGACGAAGTGGACGCCCCCTTGGATGACGCCAATGTTGAGCGGTTCTGCGGCTTGGTGGACGAGATCGCACATATCGGACAAACCCGGTTCCTGGTCATCACCCACCATTCCACCACCATGGCCCGCATGGACCGCCTGTATGGCGTCACCATGTCCGAACGGGGTGTTTCCCAGCTGGTTTCGGTGGATTTGGACCGGGCAGAAAACATGCGCGAGGCAAGCTAGGTTTCACGCCACTGGTTGGGTCCAAAATCGGGTCGAAAAACCCCTAAATTTTAGTGTTTTATGTGACATCTCGCCGCAGTTGACAGGACCGAGAGCCCACCCGAAAGTTTGCGCCTTGACGTCGTTCCGCTTCCTCAACGAGGTGTCGCATCGCCATCAAAAGCGGGCCTGGCCACAACGCGAAATAATTTCGGTCAAATGGTTCCATATAATCAATTCGTGCTCTATTGTTCCGGCGATTTTCGCGCCGGATGGGCGTACATGGCAGACAAAAAACCCGCCGAACCAGACCACCCAAAAAACCAGCCTGCAGACCTGCAGGAATTGGGCAGAAACCTGCGCCGAGCCAAGGGTGAATTAGACCCGGAAACACCCGGGCCCGGTCGCGTCAATTCCCGCGAGATGAGCATGGCGTTTCGCGTGATGACCGAATTGGCGGTGGCGATTTTTGTGGGTGGTTTGTTGGGATGGTATTTGGACAAGTGGCTGGGTACGACCCCATGGCTGCTGATGGTGTTTTTGATATTGGGGATGGCGTCTGGGACGCTAACGGCGTTTCGCAGCGCCAAACAACTGAGCGAAGAGAACGACGAGTAATTGGGAAATTGGTAATCTGATGGCAGAAAAACACGGCGCAGAACATGGTCCTCTGGACCAGTTCGAAATTCACCGCCTCGTTGAATTAGAAGCGTTCGGCGTCGACGTATCGTTCACCAATTCATCCCTGTGGATGGTGTTGAACGTGGCCGCAATCACATTGTTCCTGACATTGTCCATGCGCGACCAGGCCATCGTGCCGAGGCGTTGGCAGTCCATGGCAGAGCTTGCCTATACGCTCATCGCCGACACGGTGAAGGACAGCATCGGCCAAGAAGGCCGCCGCTATTTCCCGTTCATTTTTTCACTTTTCATGTTCGTGCTGTTCGCCAATTACATGGGCTTGTTGCCCCGGGCGTTCACTCCCACCAGCCACATCGTCATCACATTCTTTATGTCTGGTTTGATTTTTATTGGCGTGACCTTGTTGGCTATTTTCAAGCATGGCTTCAAATTTTTTGGATTTTTCTTTCCACCCGGCGTACCCCTCTACTTGGCACCACTGATCATCCCCATCGAAATTATCAGCTATCTGACCCGCCCGGTTAGCCACGCCGTGCGACTGGCGGCCAACATGCTGGCCGGGCACGTGATGCTAGAGGTTTTGGCCGGGTTCGTGGTAGCTCTGGGCATTTTCGGGTTCGCCCCGTTTGCGCTGGTGATCGGCATCTTTGCCCTGGAGATCATCGTCGCGGCGTTGCAGGCATATGTGTTCGCAATTTTGACAGCTATTTATCTTTCCGACGCCATCCACCTTCACCACTAGACCTAAGGGAGTATCAAGACATGGAAGTAGAAGCAGCAAGAGTGATCGGAGCCGGCATTGCCACAGTCGGCGTCGCGGGTGCCGGTGTCGGCATCGGCACCATTTTTGGCATGTATGTGGCCGCAGGCATTCGCAACCCCGCCGCCGCACCGAAAATGTTCGGCCAGGTTCTGTTGGGGTTCGCCCTGTCGGAAGCCACCGCCATTTTCGCGCTGATGTTGGCGTTCATGATTCTGTTCGGCTAGCCGAACTGAAGCAAAACCGCTGAGAGTCTGACATGCCACAACTTGTACTTGCCGATTGGCCGCCACAACTGGTTTGGTTCGTCCTGACGTTCGGGGTCCTGTACCTGCTGATGGCGCTGCTTGCTTTGCCGCGCATTGCCGAGGTGCTGGAGTCCCGCGAAAATCGCCTAACCACCGACCTGGAAATGGCGGAAAAACTGCAAGGCGAAGCCCAAACGGCGCTTGATGAGTTCGAGCGCGTACAGGCTGAAACCCAAAGCCAGGCCCAATTGATCGCGGCTGAAACCCGGGCCAAACTGGCGACTAGCCAAGCGGAACGCTTGGCGGAACTGAAAGCCGAGCTAGCGGAGCAGCATCGGAAATCCGAAGCGGAGATTGCCAAGGCAACCGAAGCCGCTATGGCTGGGTTGGCAGAAATCGCCATCGAGCTGGCCCAGGCCGGGGCAGAGCGGCTGATTGGCGGGAAGATCAGCGCGGAAGCCGCCCGCAAGGCAGTCAACCAGGTTGCCGCCGACATGCAATCCAAGGACAAGGAATAAAGCCATGGGAGAATTTTTCTCCAACCCCGAAAATTGGGTTGCCCTGGGCTTTTTTGCCTTCATTGCCTTGGCCGGGAAACGCGCCTATGCGTTCATCGGCAACGCCCTGGATCAGCGATCCGCGGCCATCAAATCCAATTTGGACGAGGCCGTGCGCCTGCGCGAAGAAGCCCAAAGTTTTCTGGCCAGATATCAGCGCAAGCAGCGCGAAGCGGAATTGGAAGCCAAAGACATCATTGACCGGGCGAAAGCCGAAGCCGAGAGCATGGCCAAGGATGCCGTCGAAGCTATCGAAGCATCGGTAAAGCGGCGTTCAGAAATGGCCCTGGACCGCATCGGTCAGGCCGAAGCCAAGGCCCTGAAACAAGTGCGCGAGACCGCCATCGACATGGCTATTCGCGGTACCGAACGCTTGATCATCGACGGTCTGGACGAAACCAAGGCCGACAAAATGATCGGCGACGCCATTAAAGATTTGGGCAAAAAGCTGCATTAGGCGTCCGAGGCCCTGGAGATTAGGTCCTCAATATCCAAGCCTAGCGCCTTTGCAAGGCGCAAGAAAACCTCAACTGAGCCAGAACGCTCGCCAGTTTCGATCTGGCTAATCGTAGTCTGGTGCAAATCTGCAGCGTCAGCCAATTGCCGCTGGGTCATTTTTCGGTGCTCGCGGAACACCCTAACCGGATTGACGCCCTCCAACAGGCGATCGACCAGGGCCGAAGGGAACCGTTCCTCGTTGGCAGCAATTGAGGCGTCAAACGCGGCGACGTCCTCAGCTATTTCGGCGATCTCAATCAGCACCTCGTAATCTGCGATCGGAAGGATCACGGATTCGACTTCTCCGGTTTTGACATTGACGGTGTGCGTATCGGCTCTTTTTGGCAGGGAACTCATCGGCATGCCTTTCCTCTTGGCAGAATGTCCGTGATTACAATCACTTCCCCGTCGCGAAAAAACAGAACTCGGACTTCGCCAACTCGAAGCCGATATCCGGGCCGACCCTTTAGGGGCAGTACATCGACTGCTTGGGGATCAGTTTCCAATATCTGGATTTTTTCCCGAATGCGAAGGGCCGTCTTTGCGTCAAAAGCCCGAATGTCTTTTCTCGCGCTTCTTGCATACTCGATTGCCACGGCGCTAATTATACTAGATCGCAATACACCTCAATTTTAATTCGTAATATTCCTTAGAGGGCTACCTGTTTGTGAGTTGTAGAAATTGGCGGCCGTCCCGACAGCAGGCGCACCCCCTCCCGTTCGCGCGCCGCAGGTGCTCCCCCTAAAAAAAGAGAGGGGCTCTCTCACTCCGCCGCTTCGGTCTCTGGCTCTTGCGGGCCCGGCGGGGCCCAGCGCAGGACAGGATTGCGGCCGGCTGCGGTTTCATCCACCCGGCGACGGGGGGCCAAACGCGGGGCTTCGGTGAAGCGGGTCACGTCTCCTGACTTGGCTTTGTCGGCCAAGAATTTCAGGGTCGAAATTAAATTATCAAGACTGGCCTTGCTTTCCGACTCCGTGGGCTCCGTCAGCATCGCCCCGTGAACCACCAACGGGAAGTACACGGTCATGGGATGATAGCCTTCATCGATCATGGCCTTGGCAAAATCCAACGTGGTCACCCCGGTACCTTCCAGGAATTTGTCGTCGAACAACACTTCGTGCATGCAGGGTGCGGGGTAGGCAACGGACAGATCGTCTTGCAATTGGCTGAGCACATAGTTCGCCGACAGCACTGCGTCCTCGGCTATCTGCCGCAGACCGTTAGCACCGTGGCTCATCATGTAGGCCAAGGCCCGGGTGAACATGCCCATTTGCCCATGAAATGACCGCAGCCTGCCAATTGACTGCGCGGCATCGCCGGTGTTCGTTTCAATCAGGCGAAGCCTGTCGCCGTCTTTGACCACCTGGGGCAAGGGCGCGAAGGGCGCCAGGGCTTCGGAAAACGCCACCGGGCCACTGCCCGGACCGCCACCCCCGTGGGGGGTGGAAAACGTCTTGTGGAGGTTGATGTGCATGGCGTCGACGCCCAAATCTCCGGGCCGCACCCGGCCGACAAAGGCGTTGAGATTGGCGCCGTCGCAATAGAAATAGCCGCCAATACTGTGGATGGCCTCGGCGACCTCCAACACTTCATCTTCGAACAGACCCAGGGTGTTGGGGTTGGTGAGCATGATCGCCGCCACGTCATCCCCCAGCTTGGCTTTCACTGCCTCCAGGTCGATACGCCCCCGGTCATTACCCGGTACCGGGCTGACTTTGTAGCCGCATAGGGTGGCGGTGGCGGGGTTGGTGCCGTGGGCAGATTCCGGCACCAGCACCCGGGCACGGGGGTCGCCCTTTGCCGTGTGGGCGGCGCGAATAGCCATCAGACCGCACAGCTCTCCATGGGCGCCTGCTGCTGGCGACAACGCCACCGCAGGCATGCCGGTGATGGTGCGCAACCAATGACCCAAAGTATCCAGCACCTCCAAGGCGCCCTGGACGGTGGATTCTGGCTGCAACGGATGAGCGTCGGCAAACCCCGGCATCCGCGCGATCTTTTCATTGATCCGGGGGTTATGCTTCATGGAGCACGATCCCAATGGATACAAGTTGCCGTCGATGGAATAATTTTTCTGGCTGAGCCGCACGAAATGCCGGACCACTTCCGGTTCCGACAGGCCGGGCAATCCAATGGGCGCTGTACGCTCCAGGCCACCCAGACGGTTGTTGGAAAGGTTCGGTTCCGGCAAATCGACGCCGGAGCGATCCCGGCCATTCAGCTCAAACAGCAGCGGTTCTTCCAGTTCCAGGCCCCTGTGGCCGGTGGAGGTGTCGGGCTTCATGACAGCACCTCTGTCAGGCCTGCCACCAGGGCGTCCATTTCGTCCGATGTGTTGGTTTCCGTCGCCGCCACCAAAAGCACATTGGCCAGTTCATCTCGATCCGGGAACAGCCGTGACGCCGGGACGCCGGCCAAGATGTCCCGGTCCGCCAGAGTTTGTACGACGTCAGCGGCGGGCCCAGGAAGCGTCACAGTGAATTCGTTGAAAAATGCACCGTCCGCAACCGTCATGCCCGGGACCTTTTTGAGGCGGTCGGCCAAATCCACAGCGGCAGCGTGGTTCAGGCCTGCCAAGCGGCGCATGCCCACTTCCCCCAGCAACGCCACGTGAATGCCGAACGCCAAGGCGCATAGCCCGGAATTTGTGCAAATGTTGCTAGTGGCCTTTTCTCGGCGAATGTGTTGTTCCCGGGTGCTGAGCGTCAGCACATAAGACCGGCGACCGTCCACGTCCACGGCTTCGCCGCAAAGCCGCCCGGGTATTTGCCGCACATGTTTTTTGTGCGCTGCCATCAAACCCACATAAGGCCCGCCAAAGCTTAGGCCTACCCCCAACGACTGGCCTTCCGCCGCGACGATGTCCGCGCCCATTTCGCCGGGAGATTTCACTGCACCTAACGACACCACTTCGGTGACAGCCACCACCAACAATGCACCGGCTTCGTGGCAGGCAGCAGCCAAGCCTGAGTAATCGTGCAGCCGACCAAACACATCGGGGTTTTGCACCACCACGCAGGCGGTCTGGTCATCCAGGTCTGCCGACAAATCTTCGCCAACCTCCAACGACGGATCCTTGGACACCACATCTATGGCGCCAAATTGCGTCGTGGTGCGCACCGCCGCGCCATAATGGGGATGAAGGCCCCCGGACAACACCGCCTTGTGGCGACGGGTCAAGCGCCCGGCCATCATCACCGCTTCGGCGCAGGCTGTGGCGCCTTCGTACATGGAAGCATTGGCGATTTCCATGCCCGTGAGCATCGCCACTTGGGTCTGGAATTCGAACAAAAATTGCAGGGTGCCCTGGGATATTTCCGGCTGATAGGGCGTGTACGAGGTCATAAATTCGGACCGTTGAATCAGATGATCCACCGACGCCGGAATGTGATGGCGGTATGCGCCGCCGCCCAAGAAACTGGGGCCCGCACCTGCCGGGCGATTGCGCGCCGCCATGGCCGCCATGGCCCGTTCGACCTCTAGCTCACCCTGGTGCATGGGCAGATCCAACAGCCCCTCGCGACGCGCGGATTGAGGCACGTCTTTGAACAAATCGTCCACCGACGGGACGCCGATGGCCCCCAACATTTGGCTGCGGTCATCTGGGGACAGGGGCAGATAGCGCATTAGTCGGCCACCTGGTCGGCGTAGGCGCTGGCATCCATCAAGTCGGACAAATCCGGGGCGCCAGCGACCTTGATTTTCAGAAACCAGCCTTTGCCTTCGGCATCTTCGTTGACCAGGCTGGGGTTCTCGCCAATGGCTTCATTGATTTCCACCACCTCTCCGGACACCGGGGCATAAACTTCGCTGGCGGCTTTTACCGATTCCACCACGGCAACTTCGGCGCCTTTCTCCAACGACGCCCCTTTGACCGGCAATTCCACAAAAACCACGTCACCCAATTGATCCTGGGCATAGTTGCTAATGCCCATCGTGGCGATGTCGCCTTCAATGGAAACCCATTCATGATCCTCGGTGTAATGCTTGTCGGACATCTGATTGCTCCTGTTGGCCGCGACTTTAAGATTTGGCACGGAAATATCGGTGGGGCACGAACGGCATGGGCACGATCTCGGCATCGTGGGTGGTGCCCCGGACCACCAGCCCGACCTTGGTCCCAGGTTCGTCGAATGCGCTGGCCACGTAACCCATGACCACCGGTGCACCCAATGTGGGGCCAAACCCGCCACTGGTGACCGTGCCAATTGAAGTGCCGTCGCCGTCAACAATGTCTGTGCCTTCCCGGGCGGGCACTCTGCCGGTCATTGCCAGGCCAACCCGGCGACGGTCGGTGCCGTTGGACATTTGTCCCAAAATGATGGCGTCACCGGGAAAGCCGCCATTTTCCCGGCGGCGTTTGCCGATGGCCCAGGCCAGACCGCCTTCGATGGGGGTGGTGGTGTCGTCCAGATCGTGGCCGTACAGGCACAGGCCCGCTTCCAGGCGCAACGAATCCCGCGCCCCTAAGCCGATGGGTTCCACCTCGTCTTCAGCCAGCAGCAATCGCGCCAGATCAACCGATTGGTCGTTTGCCACAGAAATCTCGAAGCCGTCTTCTCCGGTATATCCGGCCCGGGAAACGATGCATGGGATGCCCCCCACGTCCATTGGGGAAAACCCCATAAAGCCCAGGTCGCCGCATGCTGGGGCGTGACGGGTCAGAACCTCGACCGCCATGGGACCTTGCACGGCCAGCAGCGCCCGGTCATCCAGCATTTCGATTTGGCAATCCCCACCGATTTGCGCCTGCATGTGAGCCAGGTCAGCGTCCTTGCAAGCGGCGTTGACCACCATGGCCAATTGGTCGTCAGCCCGGCCCACGGTAAGGTCATCCAAAATGCCGCCCTGGGCGTTGGTAAAAAAGGTGTAGCGGATGCGCCCAGGTTTCAGATCAACGATGTTGCCGGGCACCAAGGTTTCAAGGGCCATGTCGGCGTCAGCGCCAGAAATGCGCACCTGGCCCATGTGGGAGACATCGAACAGCCCGGCTTTGGTGCGGGTGTGGATGTGCTCGGTCATGATCCCGACCGGATATTGCACCGGCAGTTCATAGCCCGCGAACACCACCATTTTGCCGCCCAGTTCTTGGTGCAGGGCGTGAAGCGCCGTGGTTTTGGTGGCTGTGTCCAAAATGGTCCTCCAACAGGGCTGCGGGCCGGATTCGCGCATCGCTGCGGATTCCGCGCCCCCTCTGTCTTCGGACCTGAGAGAGTCACCGACCACCTTGTCCTTGCTTTGGTCGGCTTACCCCTTCGGTGAGGCAGGCCAACCGGGCCCACCTGCTTTCCAGAGTTTCATCCCCTTGCGGTCCTGATGCCTGAGAGTTTCCGGGGCGGTTGCTCCTTCGGCGTCGGCGAAACGTCTGCCGCTCTCTCCCACAAAGGTCTTGTGTATGGTCTGCCCGGTTCCCCAGCCAGATGGTGGGATACTACGCGGGACGGCCCCACCGGTCGAGTCGTCCGAGGCCTAAAAGCGCACTATCGAGCCTGGTTGTACTCTAATTCTTCCGGGGTCAGCTGAAAGCCCAGGATGATCTGGAAGTTTACGGATAACTCGCCGTCGGCCAAGGGAATTGTCTCAACCAATTGCTCGACTTGGCTGGCAACTCCCGCCGCATCGAACGTCATGCGGCTGTAGAAAATGTCCTTGCCCAGAACCCGCCCTTTGCCGTCTGTCACCGCCACAAAAAACGGAAACTCGATGACCGACGCCTCAGTGGTGGCCCCGCGCAAGGCATCAATTTGAAACGCCAGCTCCACTTCCACGCGCTTTGCGTTGGCCTGACAGGCGGAATTCACCCGGGACAACGTGGCTTGGGCAGCCACCGCCGGGGGATCTGCGTTCGGCACTAAAACGGTCACCACTTCGGTGTCGGCGAGGATCGCCACACTGGGGCACGCCCGGGCCTGTTGATCCACCAATCCCTGGCAGCCGGCCAAGGCAAGGCAAGCCGCCACAAATAGGGCCCAAAGCCTGCGGTGCGACCGGGTGGGGAGACTTGTTTTTAGACGGTTTTGCATGGGACGGCAGGGTGGGTTGCATATCAGGCAGGGTTGGCCGTTAGGTCAACTGGGCTGGCCCAGAATGCCGGGTTCGACTAAATTGTGCGATCTTATCCGCCGCGCGGACTTTACTTGAAGGCGCGCTGATCCGCCATGGTGAAACCTGAAATCCTTATTCTTCTTGCAAGCCCTCGGGGGTTCTGCGCCGGTGTTGACCGGGCAATTCAGATTGTCGAGCGGGCCCTGGAAAAATACGGCACGCCGGTCTACGTGCGCCATGAAATTGTCCACAATCGGACGGTGGTTCAGAATTTGGAATCCAAAGGTGCGGTGTTCGTCGACGATCTAGACCAGGTGCCGGCAGACGCTCCGGTGGTATTTTCGGCCCACGGGGTTGCAAAATCTGTTCCTGCGGAAGCCACCCGCCGAGGCCTGATCCAGGTGGACGCCACCTGCCCCCTGGTCACCAAGGTCCACCGGGAAGCGGATCAACACCACAAGGCTGGCCGCCCGGTAATATTGATCGGCCACAGCGGGCACCCGGAGGTCGAGGGGACCCTGGGCCAGCTGCCCCCTGGTGCCATACATTTGGTGGAAACGCTGTCCGATGCAGCAGCCCTGGATCTGCCCCCCGACGCCGAAGTGGCGTTCGTGACCCAGACCACGTTGGCGGTGGACGATACCGCCGAGGTCATCGCCGCCCTTAGGCATCGCCTGCCCAATTTGATTGCGCCGCGCAAAGAAGACATTTGCTATGCCACCACCAACCGCCAGAACGCGGTCAAGGCCATTGCCGAGCGCTGCGATGCCATGGTGGTCATTGGCGCGCCGAATTCATCCAATTCCGTGCGATTGACGGAGGTCGCCCAACAGTCCGGGTGCCGCCATGCGGTGTTGGTGCAAGGCCCCGGTGATATGGATTGGGACTCGTTCCAGGGGACCGCCACAGTGGGCATTACGGCGGGCGCGTCGGCACCAGAGATCTTGGTGGCGCAAATTTTGGACGCCTTCCGCCAACGGTTCGACGTGACGGTAGAAGAAGTGGTCGTCACGGCAGAAGACGTGCGGTTCAAGCTCCCCTCAATGCTAGAAGCATGATGGCCGTTTACACGGAAGTCAGCGACAGCCAATTGGCGGCGTTCATGGAACAATACGATCTGGGCGATCCTTTGGCCTTGATGCCCATTGCCGAGGGGATTGAGAATTCCAATTACCGCCTGGCTACCACCACTGGCCCGTACATTTTGACAATCTATGAGAAGCGCGTGGACCGCGCCGACCTGCCGTTTTTTTTAGGCCTGATGGAGCATCTAAGTGCCGGAGGCATCCCCTGCCCGTTGCCAATCCAGGGCCGCAACGGCGAAGCCCTGCGTGAAGTGAACGGTAAGGCAGCGGCGATCATCACCTTCCTGGAAGGCGGATGGCCGCGCAAGATCAGCCCCAACCATTGCCGTGGTCTGGGGGCCGCCATGGCACAAATGCACTTGGCCGGTACGGATTTCACGTTGTCCCGGCCCAACAGTTTATCCATGCGCGGATGGCGAGACGTATTCCAATCGGTGGAGGGCCGGGCGGACGAGGTGGCCCCGGGATTAGCCGCCGAAATCGCAAATGAGTTGGATGTCATCGAAGCCAATTGGCCCAATGACTTGCCTGCGGGGGTCATCCACGCCGACCTGTTTCCCGACAATGTGTTTTTCCGGGGCGAGGCGCTTTCCGGCATCATCGATTTCTATTTCGCCTGCAATGATTTCTTCGCCTATGACTTGGCCATCTGCTTGAACGCCTGGTGCTTCGAGCCAGATCTATCCTTTAACGTCACCAAAGCCAAGTTGATGTTGTCGTCGTATCGTAAAGTGCGGCCCTTTTCCGAGATCGAGGTGGCGAATTTGCCCCTGCTGGCCCGGGGCGCTGCCTTGCGGTTCTTGCTGACCCGCCTGCACGATTGGCTGCACCAAGTGGAAGGTGCTCTGGTGAAGCCGAAAAACCCCACGGAGTATTTGCAAAAACTGCGGTTCCACCGGGAGGTCACCGGCCCCGCAGCCTATGGATTAGACTGAGTAAATGGGTGACGAAGCGAACGGCATAATGGACATCTACACCGACGGATCGTGCCTGGGAAATCCGGGACCCGGGGGCTGGGCAGCCATTCTGCGTGACGATGAAGACTTGCTCGACAGAGACCAGGAACTTTCCGGTGGCGAGCCAGACACCACCAACAATCGCATGGAAATGACCGCCGCCATTGTGGCGTTGGAGACCATCGAAGCCCCGCGATCCATTCGTCTGCACACGGATTCCAAATACGTCATGGACGGCGTTGAGCAATGGATGCCCAATTGGAAGCGCAACGGCTGGCGCACGGCCAACCGTAAACCGGTGAAGAATGTGGATTTATGGCAGCGTCTGGACGCCGCCGTGAGCCGCCACACCATCGAATGGTTCTGGGTCAAAGGCCATTCTGGCCACCCCGAAAACGAGCGCGCCGACGCGCTGGCTTTAGCGGCCGCAGAAACAGTCCAGGCGACTGGATAGGCGATTCGCGGCCAGGGGTCCTAAAGCTGATCCAAAATGGTTTCGGCGGACGAAACACCGCACTCTTTGCCAGGCTCCACATTCAGATGGGTCACCACCCCATCCTCCACCACCATGGAATAACGCTGGTTGCGAACCCCCAGGCCAGCGTCGGTCAGATCCAGTTCCAGACCCAAGGCCTTGGCAAACACGCCGCTGCCATCCGCCAGCATCAACACGGATTCTCCCGCGCCTTGATCTTGGCCCCAGGCATCCATCACGAACGCATCGTTGACCGAAACGCACGCGATCGTGTCCACGCCCTTGGCCCGTAAGGCATCCGCCTGGGCCAAAAACCCGGGTAAATGCTGTTTGGAACATGTCGGGGTAAAGGCCCCTGGCACCCCCAACAAAACCACTTTTTTGTTGCCGAAAATTTCGCCGGGGCCAATGGTGCGTGGGCCCGCAGGAGTCATTTGCCCCAGAGCTACTTCTGGAATCCGATCGCCTACCTGAACTATTGGATCCTCCCTTCTTGCTTGCCCAGTAAAAAACTAGCACGCGGGCAGGCAAGGTCAAACGTTGCCGGGGAGTGGCCGGTGGGCCTACGATAGGCAGATGAACGCTCCCCGTTGGCTTTCACCCGTGTTTGCGCTGCCATTTCTGTTAGCCCTGGCCGCCTGTGGACCGGGAGAAAAATGGAGCGAAAACCAGAACATTGGCAATGCTGCCTATCGCGCGGGTGATTTTAGCGCAGCAGAATTAAATTTCCGAGCGGCGTTTGTGGAGGCTGAGAAATCGCGGCCCTCTTATCCATTTGTCGCCATCAGCCTGGATTCCTTGGCCCTGGTACACAGCCAACTTGCCCAATACGCCGAGGCCGAACAAAACATTCGTCAGGCCCTGTCCATGACCGAGGATGCGGTGGGCCATACCACATCTGAGTATGCCACGCGCCTGAGCAACCTTGGCAACGCCCTGCATCGCCAAGGCAAGTCGGACGATGCGGCCCAGGCACTCATCCGCGCCCTTACGATCCAGTACGAAGTTTTGGGGGAAGATCACCCCGATGCCGCGATCACTCTGAACAATCTGGGGGAAGCTCAGCGGGGCATGGGCCAACTCAGTGCCGCTGAACAGAGCCTGAACCGGGCTGTTGCCATTGCCAAAAGCGTTCTAGGCGAGGGTCATCCCAATAACGGAATTTTTCTGAACAATTTGGCAGGGGTATATCTCGACCAAGGGCGGTTTGCGGAATCTGAGCACAATTTCGAACGTGCATTGGAGATTCTGCAGGCCGGACTGAACCGCGGCCACACCACCATCGCCAGGGCCATGGAGGAACTTGCGGAAAGCTATGGGGCAAACGGCAAGTTTGAATTGGCGGAGCCGATGTTCGCCCAGGCGTTGGATAGCACCGAGCAATTTTATGGGCCGGACCACCCCAGGATCGCCGAGATTCTAACCAAATACGCGGTGATGTTGAAGGCGGCTGACCGTGTCCCGGAAGCCATGTCCATGGAAGCCCGCGCCCATGTCATCACCGGGGCCGCGGCCCAATAGCGCCGAGCGGCGCTGGTTTACATTCTTCGCACGAACGGCGCTGGTTTACATGCATCCCAGCGGACGCCGCTGATGGGCAGTTCTCAGTCTGCAACCTCTGCCGGTAACGTGTCTTGAACCGCCCGATCCCCATCGATGATGGTGATGGTCACTATCTTGCCCGCCAGTGGCCCCTCCGCATCCGGCAATTGCCTGAACTGGGCCCGCAAAATTGCCCGGCGTCCCCCGGCGATCATGCGCACGGTGGGGGCTTGAAAAACGAATCCTGGGGGGCTCTCGACAATCACATCGGGGGCCTGAAAAGGATCCATGGCCCGAGCCAAAATTTCAATCCATGGGGTCGCACCACCGGTCACTGAAACCCGCTCCACTGCCAAATTCGGTCCACTAGGGGTCGGAACAGCCGCCTGAAATTTCTCGATCAGCGCTGCCATGGCCGCGTCCTCTGTGCCCGGACCCGGAGGGATGTCCAGGACAAAATCTTGTTCCACAAGGAAGCAAACATCCCGACACACCGCATAAACCACGCTCAATCGAACGTTCACGGATTGACTGGGGTCCGGCACCGCGACAGTCACCGGCAGCACCAAATCGCCAATGTAGCCAAAGGTGTTCATGCCAAGGATGGCGAATCGCCGGGGCGCTGGCCAAGCGATCGATGGCTCACCCAAGTTCGTCGCACCGGACCAGTCGAATTGTGGGGGAAATCCAGAATCACCAGGGGATCGCCAATAGGTCTCCCAACCCTCCTCCAAACGCAACTGGATCCCCAGGGTCAGTACGCCATCCGCCCCCACGGCATCGGTGGCCGCAATCAGGCGTGCCCGCACATGGTCGCCCGCCACCCAATCGGTGGCGGCGGCCTGGGCCGACGTTATAGCCGCGACCCAGGCCAAAACCCAAAGGGCAAATGCCCCGGCTGATGCAATTAATTTGGACACGATAGCGCCTAGTGGAAGAACACGAATTTCAACAGAATATTAAGCTCCGGCAGTCGATGATAGTGTCACTCTATCGAAAAATTTGGAAAACGGAGCGATTGAGACACCGTGAACACAGATACTCTTATTGGCCATTTCTTGATCGCAATGCCGAGCATGAGCGACCCCCGGTTCGAACGTACGGTGATCTATATGTGCGCCCAATCTGACGCCGGGGCACTTGGTCTTGTGGTCAATCGATTGGCCGAAGACATGACATTCCCCGATTTGATGGAACAGCTTGGGATGGAGGCACCCGACCCGCAGGATTCCATCACTGTTCATTTTGGCGGGCCGGTGGAACAATCCAGGGGGTTCGTGCTGCACTCCGCTGACTATTTGCAAGACACTACATTGGTGGTTAATCACGACATTGGCCTGACAGCTTCGTTGGATGTTCTGACCGCCATCGCTGACGGCAGTGGCCCCAGACGCAAGCTGTTGGCATTGGGATACGCCGGATGGGGGCCGGGACAACTGGAATCTGAAATTCTGGCAAACGGCTGGATCCACGGGCCGGTGGACGAAGATTTGCTGTTCAGCAGTGATGTAAACGCGAAATGGCAACGGTCCTTCGACGCCATCGGTTTGGACCCGGCAATGCTTTCAGGCGATTTTGGCCACGCTTAGGATCTACTAACCGCAGCCATGGAAAAGCTCAATCGTGAAAATCGTCAGAGACCATGGCGAACAGCAAATGGTCGTGCCACGCACCGTTGATGCTTAGATATTTGCGGGCATAGCCTTCCTCGTTGAAGCCAACCTTGCGCAACAGATCCCGGCTGGCGGTGTTGGTGGGGATGCACCCGGCCTCGACCCGGTGAAGACGTAGTTGGTCAAAAGCAAAACGCAAAATGACCCGCACAGCATCGTTCATGTGTCCCTGGCGAGTGTATTTTTCACCGATCCAGTATCCCAGCGAACAAGACAGCCGGATGCCTCTAGTCACATTGCTCATGTTCACGCCACCCACCAGTGCATTGTCCGATTGGCGAAAAATCAAAAACGCATAGCCTTCGTCATCCCGGGCATCCCGGGCGTATCGTTGCAGGCGCCGTCGGTAGGTGGCTCGGCTTAGCCCGCTGTGGGGCCAGATTGGCTCCCACGGTTCCAAGAATTCGCGCGACTCGGCCCGCAGCTCCGCCCAAGGCAACCAGTCGCTGGAAACCGGCGGGCGCACATACACCGCCTGGCCATCATAGCGCCGGTACAGGCTGGGGCGGGAATAGGGCGACAGCAACGACATCATTCAAATCTTGCCGCAAGAGCGTCGTAAGATTCAAGACCACCCAAGGGACCCAATGCCGCCAATGATAGGGGCCCAGCGGCGATCGTTTCGGCGGCGATGCGGCGTAGGGCCGCCGCATCCACCGCATCGACTTTGGCAATCAATTCCGATGGAGAGATTGCCCGATCGAAAACCAGCAGTTGGCGGGCCATTTGCTCACACCGCGCGGCGGAACTTTCCAATCCCATCAGCACGCCCGCTTTGTGTTGGGCCCGGGCCCTGGCGGTTTCTTCGTCGGTGATATCGTGGCTAACTTGGCGGACTTGATTGGCGACCACATGGGCTAATTCCGCCACATCGCCCTCGCCCGTGCCCGCGTAAATCCCGAACACGCCGGTGTCCAAATACGATTGGGCGAACGAAAACACCGAGTACGCCAGCCCGCGTTTTTCCCGCACCTCTTGGAACAGTCTGGACGACATGCCCCCTCCCAGCACCGTGGACAACACCTGTACCGCATAAAAATCTGGGTGATCAAAGGCAATTGACGGAAAGGCCATGGTCAGGTGGACCTGTTCCAAATCGCGCTTTTCGCGAAATTCGCCGCCGCCGTACCGGGCCGGGTCATGGTCGCTTTCATCCACCGGACCCAGTGCGCTAAACGCATCGCCTGCCATCTGAACAAAGGCGTCATGGTCCACGCTGCCGGCGGCGGAAACCACCATTCTGGGCAGACGGTAATGGCGGCTCATGTATCCGATCAAATCATCGCGGCCAAAGCCTGCGACCCGTTCCGGCGACCCCAAAACCGTGCGACCCATGGCTTGATTTGGAAACGCCACCTGTTGCAAGAAATCAAATATTTGGTCGTCGGGGGTATCAACGGCTTGCCCAATCTCTTGGATGACCACGGCGCGTTCCCGGACCAGCTCTTCTTCATCGAACGTGGAATTCAGCAGGATGTCGCCCAACAGATCCACGGCCAGAGGCAAATCATCCGCCAGCACCCGGGCGAAATATGCGGTCTGTTCCCGGGATGTATAGGCGTTAAGGTGGCCACCCACGGCTTCGATTTCTTCGGCAATGCCCTTGGCAGAACGGCGCTCCGTGCCCTTGAACGCCATGTGTTCCAGCATGTGCGAGATGCCGTTGTCCTTAAGGCTCTCGTACCGCGCCCCAGCGTTGACCCAGACCCCAACCGAAGTGGTCTCCAACCCCTCCATTGAATCGCTCGCGATGCGCAAGCCGTTATCCAAGGTGGTGATTTGCACGGCCATGGGTGTCTACGCCTGGCTGCGTTCGGCCACATAGGCCTGAACGGCGGCAAGATCGTTGGGCAGCACGTCGAAGGATTCCGTTCGCTCATGCAAGTCAGCCAAGCGGGGCGGCAATATCGACGGGGTGCCGATGGCGCGGGCCATTGCTTCGGGGAATTTCGCCGGATG
>Ga0209403_10001527_pt1 | contig 29871 bp, 24 predicted proteins | sample ArcticOcean_MG_C_8_FD_187440 | JGI IMG/M metagenome (GOLD analysis project Ga0209403, IMG submission 187440) | Marine microbial communities from western Arctic Ocean - ArcticOcean_MG_CB11_86 (SPAdes) (version 2) | ecosystem: Environmental > Aquatic > Marine > Oceanic | place: Arctic Ocean...
CTTGATATTGCACTAAAGTAAAATGAGTATTTGGGTATGGTGATATTACCCATTGTCCCCATGTATCTTCGATATTATTCTCCTCCCAATCTTCTAATTTCCAAGTAAGCCATGCTTCATTGGGAGATGAATAAGATTGATATGAAGTTTCATATTGATATTCTATACCCAATGGTAGCTGAAGAAAATATCTAAAATTTGTTCCCTCATCCACTGGAACAGCATCAACGTTTACAATATGGGGCATAAATTGGGGGTAGTCGTAAATTTTTTTCACCACATTATAGACATCCTGTACAGAAGCATCAATAAGGATATAGGCATGAAAATACCTTCCAGACCCTTCAATTTCAGGATTAGGTTGAATATATGCTTTTCCCGAACGAATTATGTCATGAATTTTAAGTGTAATAGGGTAAAGAGGATGTGGTGCTTCATTTGCACAAATGGAGTTTATGCCTAAAAGCAAAAGGGTTAAGATAGAAAATTTCTTAAACATATAAGCGATAAAATTAGAGAGAGATGAATATAAGATAAAATTATTTCTATAAAATTTTATTGTAAATACTTTCAATGAATAATCTTAACAAAATATTTTACATTATTATCCATTCTAGGGATGGTTTTATATACAAATTAATAATAACTTTAATTTAAATTTCTACCTTCTTAAATGCATAAAATTCTTCATATACTACAAATTAAAAAAAGTGAACTGAAACCTTCGGTCATTTTATTTTTTCACTCATTCTTTTTAGTGAGTGTTATCATAACCTCTAAGACTGCTCGAGATGCTTTCTTTTTGAGTAGATATGATAATAGTTTGCTTCCATTTATGTACATCCTTACTGCATTGATAATGTGGAAAGGTGTGGGCTATATTAAAAAAATATTAAAAGGGAAAAGCTTACTTCAACAAAATATTTTTTTACATGTTAGTTTTGCATTTGGAACCCTTCTCTTTGCATTTTTCAATAGGGGCTTATTTGTTCCGATTTTATATTTGTGGGTAGAAATAGTGACTGCACTTATGGGCATGAAATTCTGGGAGTTGGCCACCAATATATTCAATAGTCGACAAGGGAAACGTCTTTTTGGAATAATAACTGCAGGTGGATCTTTGTCTGGTGTTGTTACAGGGATGTCTATACCCAAATTAGTTTCTTATGGCAGCGATGCTCTTATTCTATTTACCAGTTTGGGTATTCTATTGTGCATGACACTCATATTCTCTTTAAAACAATATTTTACCATTGCTCCAAAAGGATTTAAGCGAGAGGTGGAAATACCCAAATTTTATTTATCAAAAATGGAACCATTTATTGCTCATATATTCTTTATTGTTATACTTCTCGCTTCACTATCTACTTTTGTAGATTATCAATTTAAAATTGAAATTGGGAATCAGTTTACATCTGAACTCCAGATGATGAAATTTTTTGGGAATTTTTATATGATTACGGGAATAATATCCATAATCATTCAATTATTTCTATCTGGAAGAATATTGTCTTACTTTGGAGTATCAGCGGGGATTGGTTCATACCCATTTTTAATAACAGCTGGGTCTGTGGCTTTTATATTTTTCTCTCCATTTTTTGCCTTGTTTTTGATAAAAGGGATAGATCAAGTTATTAAACCGACCATGTTAGGTACATCTATGGAGCTTTTATGGTTACCCGTTTCATCAAAAAAGAAAAAATTTACAAAACCTTTTTTTAATAATACTATTAAATCAATGGTTCAAGCATTGTCTGCATTTTTGATTATTGGTTTATCTGCTATGAATTATGGTGACAGTTCAGTTTATTTTTTAATTATTGGAATCTCATTTATATTTATGATACTAGTTCTGAAGACAAAATCATATTATTATGATGCGGTGGGTAAAGCTATTGATAGTCGTCAATTAGATTCTGGTGAATTAGATATTGATTTCTCATTGCCCGTTATACAGAATACAATTAGCACTCAATTGGAAGACACAGATAAATTTTCATTATTGTTTGTGCTTGATACCATAAAAAATGAAGAAATTGAGCCATGGCTAGATCAGATTAATAAATTGAAATCTTTTAAAGATAGAGATGTTAGAAGTGCAGTGATTACCGATTTTGGTGGGAATAATAAATTATTTTCAACTGAAGACCTTCATGAAATTTCTGAATCAGATGAAAAGTATGCACCAGTAGCAATTCAATATTTGAAGCATCGAACTGATATTGATACTGATAGGTTCTCTAATTTAGTTAATAGCCCAAATGAAGTGGTACAACTTTCCACATTATGTAATTTACATTATCATCAAAAGACCACTGTTGAATTAATAGAAATACAAAATCAAATATTGAATTCAGGCTCTCTCCAAGAAATATTACAATACGTAGATGAAGTTTCAATTTATTCAGTTGATTTCTTAGGTCAATTATTTGAGTTAGAATCAGTTGAGATCAAATCAATCTGTTTAAAGAAGGTCGATTTATCCATTCATCCTCATCTAATAGAACTAGTATTTAAGTCATTAAGTAATCCTCAGTTTAATAAAGAAATCATTAATGAGTTATTGAAAATCGATTTGAATATATTATTGCCAATGATTGAAAATTATATAGATAAGAATAGAGAGAGCTCACAATCAATGATTGGAATCCCGGAATTATTAATAGCTATTGAGCATGAGCAAGTAAAGCCACTAATTAAGACGTTAGTTAGGATTGGTTCTGGAGAATTATTAATGGAGATTTCCAATGTAATTTCAGATTCAAAGCAAGACTATTCGTTCTTTATTAATAAAGATACTATAATTAAAAAATCACAAGAACTTGCCGGAGTCATTTTTCAAAATATTACATTTATTTATAAAGACACATTCATTGCTAAAGATGATTTTATAAAAGACTATTTCAAATATAAAGAATCAGAAGAAGTTGAATGCCTTTTACGATTTTCTTGTATTTTACTGAAGGATGAACCCATTGATTCATATGTACACAGTATTAAAAACAAAGACACTCAAGTTCCATTTATTATTGAAGTGATAGAACATAAATTACCAGAATCAATATCTTCAGTATTAGTACCTATCATTGAAATTGAATCAAGTATAGAAAAATTTGATATTGGGAATAAATTCTATAAGCTCAATACTGAGTTACAGAAGCAATGTATTGCCCTTTATGATTCAAAGGATGATTGGCTGCAGGCAATAACATCATATTTACTTGCAAAAGAGGGCCAAGAAGATATTAATTTGGATAGAATAAATTGGGAAAACTTACAGCCTAATAATATTGCTGATGATGTGATTGATATGCGAAAAATGGAGCAAACCTTTATTGTGGGAAAAATTAAAAATTATATTAAAATTAAAGAGGATACTACTATGTTTACAATGCTTGAGAAAATTGCAACATTGAAAAAAATTGATTTATTTTCAAATATCTCCAGTAAAATTTTATATCATGTGAGCCAAATTACTGAAGAAGTCGAGTCCTTAGAAGGGGAAACTATTTTTAGCGAAGGTGATTTTGGTGATCATATGTTAGTGATTGCAAAAGGGAAAGTTCGGATTCATAAAGGTGGAAAGACAATTATAGAAATGGGTGATGGTGCCTGTTTTGGTGAGATGGCAATTTTAGATGGTGAGGCAAGATCTGCAGATGCGACCGCTTTAGAGGATTGCATTCTATTCAAAATTAATCAGCGTGATTTTTCTCAAGTGTTATCAACTCAAAATGATGTGATGGTTGGCATTATTAAAATTTTAACAAAACGATTGAGAGAAACTACGCAAAAGCTTTATGCTAATTAATTAGCTTCTAGTGTTGAATATGCTTTATTAAATTGATTCTGAAATGCTGAATAGTAGTCATTTATTTCATAAAAATATTTAGCCACTTCAGGGTCAATTACGTGTGTATTTTCTTCCAGCGTTTCATAAGCAGGAAATTGAATTTCTAAACCTGCCTTAAAGTCACTAATTTTCAATTCTAAATCAGGATTCATTGATAAAACTTCTTTTAAAACTAATATTTCAAAAAGTCGTCTACGATTCTTTGATGAATTAAGTAAAATTGAATAGTCATTGTTCTCAGAATCATTATATCCGATTAGGTCCATTTTATAGGACTTTGAGCTAGTTTTAACATTTTCAGTTTTTGCAGATGGGCGAACAAATTCCTCATCAGCTGAAGAGTTATCATTCGTATATTTTAATAATAGACCCTCAGCTTCATTTTCTAAATATTCAGAGCCATGTTTATGTAAAAAGGTTATACCGCCACCTTTGTTAAAGTCAAAGTAAATCACTTTATTCGGATTAACATAAGAGAAATAATTTTCTCTTTCGATGATATTGTATAGCATACGTCTAACTAAAATGTTCTCCCCTGGAATACCACCATTTTGAATATATGCACGGAGATCAGCATCTATAATATCAGTATTCCGATGGCTTAACTCAGCTAAACCCTCAATTTTTTGGTGAGATGTAATGAAGTTTAAATCAAAAACATCAGATTCTTTTATTCGATAGCTGTTGGGAAATAATCTATTATCTACTGAATCAAACATTTTTGAATCTTTGGGAATCACTCGACTATATCTATTATGCTCTTCAGAAATTACATGAGGTGTAATCACAACAATCACTTCCTTTTTTGCATGTTGTACACTAGATGAAGAGAAGAGTTTTCCCAATAGTGGAATTTTTGAGAGTAGTGGAATGCTTCCTTGCGCATCTGATCTTTTATCACTTATAAGCCCCCCAATGATAAATGGAGTATTATTTGCCACCCGGATAAAAGATTCAACTCGTCGATTATTTATGGTGGGGGCACTGGCTACATTTTGATGTGAGGATTGAGCATCTACCTCAGTGATGATTGTTTCGACTTGCATAGTAACATCACGTTTATCTTCACTGATTCGGGGTTTAAGATTGAGTATGATTCCAACAGGAATATACTCAACATCAGATTCAGAGAATCCATTTACCGCAATAGTTCGTGTAATTGGTATTTGCCGGCCCACTTGAATTCGTGCTTGGCGACCATCAAGTACAAGGACAGATGGTTTAGATAAGATTTCAGCTGATTTTGAACTTAATAATGCTTTCAAATTTACATCTAATAGTTTATTTATTGCATTTCCATCTTCATCGAAAAATCCACCTGTTGAGTATTGTAATAAGAAATTTGTATAACTACCCGTTGTGGCATCTATAGATGGTGTAGAGACGGCTATTTGGCCTCCATCACTTGCAGACTCATTCATATCAGCTAAACCCAAATTAAACTCATTTAATTTTTCACTATCAAGTTCAATGACTAAAGCTTCAATGAGAATTTGGTCAGCTGCAACATCAATTTCATTTTTAAGGAATTGATAAAATTTTGAAAATACTTCAAATTGGTTTGAAGGATAACACGCCATTAAGCGTTGTAAAGGTTCACCTGATGAGGTGTTTGAGAATGATGATCCACCTAGTGATGCTGCAATACTTTCACCTCCTTCGTCATCTTCATTATAATTGGGAGATAAACTACTCAATGAAACGGAGTTGTTTTCAGGCATTTTAATAATAGTTAATTTATTCTGATCTACAATGCTGGTTGGGGAGAATGAGAACTCAGTTTCAGTTTCACCCGGTATACTTTCAAACTCAATTACATTATGTCCCAATGCTTTTAAGACCCCAACGGCATAATCAGATTTTATGTAACTCAGTTGTACCATTTCACAGTTTTGCGAATTTACATTTTGGGATATTCCTATACATAGAAAAATGAAAAATAAGTGATAGAGAGAATTACTTTTTTTGCTGTACATTGTATTGCCTTTCAATGATAAAAATTGATAGGGTAAAATAGGATGTTAAAATTATTAATTACACGTATTAATCTAAACTAACTTATAAACTTGAAGTTATCAAAAATCATCATTTTATTATTGATTCCTCATTTTGCCATCTGTAGTTGTGATGGATTTAACTGGTTCGGTGGACTCAATATGAATGATTGCCATGAAAGTGATATTATTGCAATAAATGCTCTAATTTTTCAAAGCAAGGAAACTATAGAATGGGATATGGACACAAACTTTGACGGTGAAATAGAACCTTTAGAGGTGGGATGGCAATTTTGGGAGGATGGTCGTCTTGTTCATTGGATTTGCTCAGACGTTCCTTCTCCTTGGTATATTTATAACTATAATTGCGGATTATCAGGAGACCTTTCAAACTCACTATTAAATTTAGATGAATTAGAAAAATTACATTTTGATAATAATAACCTTTCTGGGGTCATATCAGCAGAGTTGTGCGAAATGAAAATAACTAAAAAGTCTGATTATTGGTTTAGAATTGGATATAATAAATTGTGCCCGCCATTTCCAGATTGTGTAGCGAAAAAAAATTTGATTCAAGACGAAAGTGAATGTTTTGAATAAAAATAAAAATAGCATAAATTATCTCTCATGAAGCAGACATTAGACCACATCTTTATCCTCTTATTTCTATTTTTAATATCTTGTGGCGGCGGTGATATCGTTGAAGAAGTTATTGAAAAATATGAAAATGGTGATACAAAAGTAGAAATGAAGTTTAAGACAGATGAGAATATCCTAGAGAGATATGCATTTAATCAAGTAGGCGAATTGGTTTATTTTGAAGTAGATAGTTTAATACAACGTGAATTTTTTAGATCCTATTTGTTAGGTGATTGGAAAATAAAATTTATGATTATGGATGAAGATACTATCTATAATAATGAAAATTCCAGTGACACTGAACCCACTCAAAATATATATAAATTTACTCATGATAGCCTATTTGTGAATGGCTGGAAATATGAAGCATCTTATAGAGTGAAATATATTGATAGTTTACGTATAGGTTTAAATGGTCAGTGGAGTTTTGATGATAATAGCCTTTCAACATATCGTGTTACTACGGTGGATGATAAAGATACATTGACTATAAATTCTTATAATGAGTTCGTTTGGAATAATTTTTTAAACACCGCAGATAAAGAAGAAACGGTTGTATTTATCCGAAATCACGTTAGCCCTTAACACTATTCCACATCAGTTTTTCTGATAAAATAATTTTATAATCCAACTCTTTAGAAGCCTAAGTGTAAAAACTGAGGTTTTTTGTTTTATATCACATTTTTTATATTGATGAATTCAATATTGGTTTTAGTGGTTCATGTCACATCCCAGAAGGTTAAATCGCTATAATTTTTTTTAGCAATTAGGGAGTAATACCATGACACAGAGAGAAACAAATAAAATACTTAATCAAGTAGATAGCACTGGATATCTTAGTCAAATCTGTAATCAGAATCCATACATTATTCTTAAAACACAATGTGGAAAAGGTAGATATTCTTTTCAAAATATTTCTTATAAAAATGATGAGTTAATATTAGAGTTTAAGCTTATTAACGATGATAATTATGGAGATACAGAAAATATTGCATATAATATTGGAAATATGTGTTTTCTTACTGCAAGTCAATATCTCTACGCGTTTGAATATCAAGCCTACACATAATCTACATTAGCCCATCGTCAGCAGTAGGTTGACCTAATGATGTGGCGGCCGCACGTAACTGTGGGGCTTTCTTTATTATTTAATCTATAATTTCCCCTAACTTCCCAACCATGAAAACAAGCCAATTTCTAACCTTGCAGAAACTTGCACTTAGCTTTTTGCTGCTGATACATGTTGGATGCTCATGGTTTATCTCTGAAAAGAACATTGAGAATACAGAACTAAAAACGTCTTATTATCAAAATGGAAATATAGAATATGAATCAGAGTATAGAAATGGGAATCTACATGGAGTTACGAAATATTGGGATGAGTCAGAAAATCTGATCTCGGAAGCAACATATTCAAATGGGAAACTTCATGGCTTGTGGACATCCTATTTTTCTGGTGGAAGTGTAAAATCAAAAGTTAATTATTACTATGGTCAAAAACATGGTAATGAAGAATTATTTTATGATAATGGTCAATTACAGTCGCTCAAAGAATACAAAGAGGGTGAAGTCGTTTTTGAAACAATTAGGTGGACAAAAACTGGAGATTTAATCCCATGAAATGTATAAATATAGTATTATCACTTATATTAAGTTGTTTTGTATTGGGGGAGAGTAACGAGATGAAAAAAGATGCACGTTATAATTATGATGGGAATGGACGAGTAATTTCACCTGAATCTGAAGCATTGAAAAAAATCCCACAGGATGGAGGTGAATTATGGAATCGCTTAGTATTTGAACAAAGTCCATATTTACTACAACATGCATCCAATCCAGTAGAATGGTATCCGTGGGGAGAGGAGGCATTTGCAAAGGCTGTAAAAGAGGATAAGCCCATTTTCCTTTCCATTGGGTACACCACTTGTCATTGGTGCCATGTAATGGAGCATGAGTCCTTCGAGGATGATGAAGTGGCCGCATTATTGAATGATGGGTACATTGCCATAAAGGTTGATCGTGAAGAGCGCCCTGATATCGATAATGTGTATATGTCGGTGACTCAAATGTTAACGGGTCGAGGGGGTTGGCCCATGACGGTTATAATGACACCAGAAAAAGAACCCTTTTTCGCCGGAACATATTTCCCCAAGCGTGCCCGTGGACGTCGTGCCGGAATGATGGAATTATTACCCAATATTAAAATGTATTGGGATACTAAACGAGATAGCCTTTTACAGGATGCAAAAAAATTAACGCAACGTTTGAAAAACTCAAATAAAAGTAGTCGAACTGGCGAATCATTAGCTGATAATATTTTGGATAAAACCTTCTCCATCTTTGATAATCGTTTTGATGAAACTTATGGTGGATTCGGGGATGCTCCAAAATTTCCTAAACCGCATGATTATCTATTTCTATTAAAATATTATTCTCGAACAAAAAATACTCGTGCATTGGCTATGGCAGAGAAATCATTGATAGAAATGAGAAAAGGGGGAATGTATGATCAAATTGGTTTTGGATTTCACCGTTATTCTACCGATAAAAGTTGGCTGGTACCTCATTTCGAGAAAATGCTATATGACCAAGCCTTATTGGTCCATGCTTATTTAGAGGCCTACCAAGTTACTGGAGATCAATTCTATGCCGACGTAGTACGAGAAATTTTAGAATACGTAGAACGAGATATGACGTCTCCAGAAGGTGGATTTTATTCTGCTGAAGATGCGGATAGTGAAGGAGAGGAAGGTTTATTTTATTTGTGGACTACCTCTGAGTTAGATGAATTATTGGGTGAATCCGATTCTCAGTTGTTTCAGAGAATAATGAATATTAGAGGTAATGGAAACTGGAATGAAGGACGGCGACATGGGGGAACTAATATTCCTCATCTAAAGCAGACATGGAGTCAGTTAGCAAGCGTTAACCAAACTAATGAAGATGAACTAAGGTCTCGATATGAGAAAATTAGAGTTAAATTATTTAATGTACGTGAAGAGAGGGTACATCCACAGAAGGATGATAAAATCCTCTCTGATTGGAACGGCTTGATGATTTCTGCTTTTGCCAAAGCAGCGGTAGTATTAGATGAGGATAAATATACAGTATTGGCTGAAAATGCCGCCAATTATGTACTAACAACTCTACGCGCAAAAGATGGGGGACTTCTGAAGCGTTCTCGGAAAGGTGAAGCGGGCCTACATGGGCTTATTGAAGATTATTCATTTGTTATTTGGGGATTGATTGAATTATATCAACTCACATTCAATGTGAATTACTTAGAATCTGCAGTGGAATTATCTGATTATCAATTCGAACATTTTTGGGATTCACAAGGCCATGGTTTTTTCTTTACCCCTGATAATGGAGAGCAATTGTTAGTACGATCAAAAGAGGTTTATGATGGTGCAATCCCTTCAGGAAATTCAGTCGCTGCATATAATTTTATTCGATTGGGTCGCATTCTTTCTCGTGCAGATTATGAAGATATTTCACATCAAACCATGACAGCCTTTGCGCGGAATCTAAATAGAAGTGGTTCAGGCTATACACTCATGCTACAAGGGGTTGAATACTTTTACGGGCCCTCTTATGAAGTATTAATTTTTGGTGACCCCAAATCGGTTGAAACACAAAAAATGATTGCTGAAGTTAGAAATATTCCTCAACCCAATAAGGTGGTAGTTTTTGCCGGTAAAGATGGTGGCGATTTACAAAGTTTAATTCCATTTGTAGGAATGTACCCATCATCTAAAGATGGCTCACCCTTGGTATATGTGTGTCAGAATTATTCCTGCAATTTACCCACAGATGATATTAATAAGGTGAAAAGTCAGTTAGGCAATTAAATAGAATTAGTAATACACTAATTGTTAAGACACACTTTGATATATTCTAGAGCATCATTTACTTTTTGGGATGTACAAGTCGGTGACGCTCCCTTCAATAATTTCTGCTGCATTTGCAACCGTTTCAGATAAGGATGGGTGGGGGTGGATTGTTAGACCAATATCCTCTGCATCAGCACCCATTTCAATAGCCAACATTCCTTCTCCAATGAGGTCGCCGGCATTTGTGCCAACAATTCCAATTCCAATAACAGTATTGGTCTTAGGGTCAGCTAAAATTTTGGTTTTACCTTCAGTACGGTCCAATGAGATTGCACGACCACTGGCTTTCCAGGGGAACTCACCTTTCACAAATGGAATTCCATCTCGTTTAAGTTCAGCTTCTGTTGGGCCGGCCCATGCAATTTCAGGATCTGTAAATATTACTGCGGGAATAGCTTTCGGGTCAAATGACGATGATTTATCTCCTGAAATTACCTCCGCGGCAACTTTTCCTTCATGCGTTGCTTTGTGGGCAAGCATGGGGTCACCAGTAATATCACCGATGGCATATATATTTTTTACGGATGTTTGTCGTTTATCATTCACTAATATGAATCCACGGTCAGTGAGAGAAATCCTCGTCTTCTCCAATGCCAAGTTCTCTGTGTTTGGTTTTCGACCCACCGAAACCAGTACTTTGTCAAATGATTCAGTGAATTTTTCCCCATTAGTGGTCTCAAAATGGACAGTTAGTTTAGCCGTTTCAGGTTTGATTTCAACCACTTTTGTGGAGAGGTGAATTTTATTAAAATCAGTGGTCAATTTTTTTTGCAATGGTTTTACCAAATCTGAATCTGCGCCTGGTAAAAGTGAGGGCATGAATTCTACCACGGTCACTTTACTTCCAAAAGCATGATAAACGGTGCCCATTTCTAAGCCGATATAGCCACCACCAACCACCAATAGATTCTCAGGGATATCTTTTAATAAGAGTGCCCCAGTTGAACTTATTATTCGAGGATCTTCAGGGAATGTGGGGATCTTGGCGGGCTTTGAACCGGTTGCAATTATACAATTATCAAATGTGTATATTATTGTGTTTGAAGTTTCTTCAACTGAGATTGAATTTGCGGATAAAAATTTTGCTGTGCCTGTGATTCTGGAAACTCCCCGATCCTTAGCCATTTGGGCGATCCCTTTATTCAATTGGGATATTACAGATTCTTTCCATGTTCTAATTTTATTAATATCCAGTTTTGGAAATTGAAACGTAACACCTAATGATTCTACAGATTTGGCATCATCAATTACTTTGGCCAAATGAAGAAGTGCCTTTGAGGGAATACAGCCTCTATTTAAACAAACTCCACCCAGTGCATCAAATTTATCTATCAGCAATACTTGCTGACCTAAATCAGCAGCTCTAAATGCGGCGGCATAACCTCCAGGACCTGCACCAATTACAATTAATTCAAAGTGAGTACTTGCCATAATTATGAGAGAGAGTTTAGTTCTTCAAGAATTGTGGAGAACGCACGTGTGAATTTTACGGCGGTTACACCATCAATTACCCGATGATCATATGAGAGTGAAAAAGGTAACATCTTTCGAGGCAGAAATTTTTTGTCGGTAAATACAGGTTCAATTATAATTCGTGAAATACCCATGATGGCAACTTCCGGTGGATTAATAATTGGTGTAAAATAGGTCCCACCCACACCACCAAGACTTGAGATAGTGAAGCATCCCCCTTGCATTTCAGCAGGAAGAAGTTTTCCTAAACGGGCCTTTTCACTCAGTTCTGATAGTTCAAGTGTAAGCTGTTTTAAACTCTTCTTATTCACATCCTTTATTACGGGTACGACCAAACCATTTGGTGTATCTACAGCCACCCCAATATTAATATATGATTTGAGGATAAGTTCTTTTCCATCATTGCTCAGCGAACTATTAAACTCTGGCATTATTTGTAAAATTTTCACTACCGCCTTCATAAAAAATGGAAGGTGAGATACTTTAATGTTTTTGTCTTTGTTTATGGTTTTTAATGATGTACGAATTTTATCTAATTCCGTAATATCGGCTTTATCAAATTGGGTTACATGGGGTATAGTTTGCCATGCTTCTTGAAGGCGTTCTCCCGTAACTCTTTTAATTTTATTAAGTTTAAGTTGACTTACGCTACCCCATTTGGTAAAATCAATCTCAGGTTTTGGAGGTGGAGTGGGTTGTACTTCTTGAATAATATTTTTAATTTGTGGTCGTTGTAAAGCTTCCTTAATGTAATTTTCCACATCTTCTTTGGTGATTCTACCCTTCGGCCCTGTACCAGATACAACATCTAGATTGCAGCCTAATTCTCTGGCGAAACGACGTACGCTTGGGCTGGCAGATGTTGAACCTCCACCTCCCACAGTAGGTGTTTCAACTTGTGCTGATGAAACAGGTGGAGCTGTAGGCATTTCAATGACTTCCTGCTGAACCACTTCAGTTGAAGGTTCTTCTACTTTTTTATTTGTCTCAGTTGAAGAGGCTTCCCCAGAGAGAGTAACGATTGGCTCTCCAGGTGAGAGGCTGCCTCCAGTCGAAATATGTACTATTGAAACTTGACCTGCTTCAGTGGTAGGGATTTCCATAGAAGTTTTATCCGTTTCGACCACGATGAGGATATCATCTATAGATAGATTATCGCCAACTTTTACAGAAACATCGCTAATCTCTACAGATGTAATGCCTTCACCAAGTTCTGGTAATAGAATTTGTGCCATTTTTATCCTAAACTGTTACTGGATTTGGTTTTTCTGGGTCAATTTTATATTTATCAATTGCAGCTTTTATTTGAGATTTACCAATTTTATTTTCACGACTTAGTGCATCCAAAGCGGTCATTACAATATAATATCGATTTACTTCAAAAAACCGACGTAGTTCTTCTCGAGTTTCACTTCGGCCAAAGCCATCAGTTCCCAATGCTACAAAGGGGCATTCAATGTACGGTGCGATTTGTTCGGCTACCAATTTCACATAATCAGAAATAGCAATAACAGGGCCATTTTCAGGTTGCATGCATGAGCCCACATATGATTTTTTTGCTATTTCTTGTGGATGTAGAATATTCCATCGACTCTTATCTTCAGCTTCACGGTGAAGCTCACTATAACTGGTTACACTCCAAATATCAGAATCGATATTCCAATCCTCTTTTAATAACTTTGAGGCTTCGATCACTTCATTCACCAAGGCACCACTGGCAAGAAGTTGAACTTTTGGACCACTACTTTGTGCCCCTCCAACCAGCTTATACATCCCTTTAATTATACCATCTTTAATAGAATCTGGCATTTTTGGTTGTACATAATTTTCATTCTCAAGGGTGATATAGTAAAATACATCCTCTTGATTTTGGTACATGCATTTTAGCCCATGTTGGATGATGACTGTAACTTCATATGCATAGGCTGGGTCGTATGCGCGCACATTTGGTATAACAGATGCCATGAGTTGGCTATGACCATCTTGGTGCTGTAAACCTTCACCAGCCAAGGTAGTCCTACCTGCGGTACCCCCCAATAGAAAACCACGGGTTCTCATATCTGCTGCCGCCCAAATAAAATCCCCAACGCGTTGGAATCCAAACATTGAATAATAAATAAAAAATGGAATCATATTCACATTATGGGTACTATATGCCATTCCTGCTGCAATAAAAGATGATATTGCCCCCGCTTCACTTATGCCTTCTTCAAGAATTTGCCCATCGGTAGCTTCTTTATAAAATAAGAATTGATCAGAATCTACAGGCACATATTTTTGGCCGGCGTGAGAATAAATTCCCAATTGCCTAAATAAAGGGTCAATACCAAATGTTCGGGCCTCATCAGGAATAATAGGCACAATATGCTTGCCAATATTTTTATCTTTAGTAATGAGGGTGAGGAATCTTACAAATGCCATGGTCGTTGAAATTTCACGATCACCAGAACCATTTAACAATTCTTCAAAATATGATAATTCAGGAATTTCTAATGGTGTAGAATCACTTTTTCTAAATGGAAGAGGACCACCAAGTTTTTCACGTTGAGCTTTTAAATATTTGATTTCTTCACTGTCATCTGCAGGTTTATAAAAGGGTGCCTTGATACAGTTTTCATCTGAAAGTGGAATATCAAAACGTGATCTGAAATGGAGGAGCTCCTCTTCATTCAATTTCTTTTGAGAATGGGTGATATTTCGACCTTCTCCAGCTTCTCCAAGCCCATAGCCTTTAATGGTTTGTGCTAAAATCACGGTGGGTTGATCTTTGTGTGATACCGCCTCTGCAAATGCAGAATATACTTTGGCGGGATCATGTCCGCCAACTTTAAACTTCCAGAGTTCGTCATCGGTGAGGTGCTCAACCATTTTTAATAAGTCAGGGTGAGTTCCCCAAAAGTGCTCTCGAATATAGGCGCCACCTTCCACGATGTATTTAAGGCGATCACCATCCACCATTTTTTCTAATCGATCCAATAATAATTCACTATTTTCATGTTCCATGAATTGATCCCACTCTGAGCCCCAAATCACTTTAATAACATTCCAGCCCGCGCCTCGAAATGCTCCTTCTAATTCTTGAATTATTTTTCCATTACCTCTTACTGGCCCATCTAATCGTTGGAGGTTACAGTTCACCACGAAAATTAAATTATCTAATTTTTCTCGGGAGGCAAGAGTAAGTGCCCCTAAAGACTCAGGTTCATCCATTTCACCATCACCAAGAAATGCCCAAACTTTTCGCTTATTATCATCAATGAATCCACGGTCATTCATATAATGCATAAAGCGTGCTTGATAGATGGCCATAATTGGGCCTAATCCCATGGATACGGTGGCAAATTGCCAGAAGTCTTTCATCAACCATGGATGGGGGTAAGATGATAAGCCACCCTCTTTTGCCAATTCTTGTCTAAAATTAGTCAGCTGAGTTTCAGATATTCGACCTTCTAAGAATGCTCTGGCATAGATTCCTGGAGATGCATGACCTTGAAAAAATACCATGTCACCACCCTCAGCACTATGACCCTTCATAAAATGATTGAAAGCCACTTCATATAATGTGGCCGCAGATGAGAATGATGAAATGTGTCCGCCAATTCCATGATTTTCTCGATTGGCTCTTACTACCATTGCCATGGCATTCCAGCGAATAAGTGATTTTATTCGTCGTTCAATATCACGGTCACCAGGGAATGGGTGTTGATTCGAAACGGGAATGGTATTTACATATGCTGTGTTTGGACTGTAGGGCATTTTAACGCCATTTCGACGAGCAAATTCTATCATCTTTTCAATAATAAAATGAGTTCGCTCAACGCCTTCAGTCTCTAAAACTGCCCGAATAGATTCTATCCACTCCTGCGTTTCTTGTGGATCTATATCATGTTTTTTAATTTGATTGGTCATATCGTTAAAATCTTATGTAAAAATATATGGTGAAAATTACGAATTATTAAATTTTATTGTCGTACAGTTTGTAAGAGTGATTTCCACCCCTTTTTTTCTAAATGGATTTTCATTTTTCTATATCCATCACCATAGTTTGGGTCAGGGTCAGCATCCATTGAATCAAGGTGGATTTCAGAAAATTTAGATCCATTGTGTTCATAAATATATGCACTGGCTAAATTGCAAAACCCTTCTCGCTGAGCCGGTGGTAAATCACTATTATTATTATATAACCATACATGAAGATATTCATGGGCAAGAACCGATTCAAATTCAATGGTAGGTAATCTATCTAAAATATAAATTTTGTATTCAGAGGCAAAATTACCGAATGGCGATTTAATGTAGGAGAATTTAGTAAATCCTTTGAGATGGGATGAGGCTATTTCATCAGCTAAATTTTGTAATGAAAAACGGTTTGCTAATGAAATGGGAATATTTTTTTTTATTCCATCAATACCAATTTTTTGTAATAGCGTGAGGACCTTCAGTTTAGAAACGTCAATTTGAGATGAAGATTGAACAATATTGCTCTGACATAAGCTGCACAGAAATCGTCCATCATCTAATTTGTACCCTCCTTGGGTAACCCTTTCAGATATAATGCGCGAGCAAGAAGAACAATAAATACCTTCTGCTTCATGTGACTTGTGAAATGGATTTCCCCATGCGTCGACCAAATATTCTCCTGAGAGAATTTCAAGGCAGAGTGAACATTTTGGCGCGATATGATTTTCGTAACAGTTTGAATGATAATCATTTTCTTCAAAAACAATCCATTGATTAGAAATCAATTGTTTGCAATGGTTGCAAAATTTTTGTTCAACTGAAAAAAGGAGACTTACAGAAAGGAATATGTATAAAATTTTAAGTTTTCGGTGCATCTTCAATTTTTATTATGAGTCAAAAGAGTGATAAATTTACCCCGTTATTTGTTGGAATTATTCAGATTTTATGGATAATTTAAAAATAGTAACTCATGTAAGAGTTGCTGTATGAAATTTATCTATTATTAAAGTGTTGGAAAAAGATATTATATGAAAATAGCATTTCTTACAGCAGGTGGAATTGCCCCCTGTTTATCATCTGCCATTGGTGGACTCATTAAGGGGTATGCTGCCAAATATCCAGAAGTAGAAATGGTGGGATATCTCCATGGATATGGCGGATTATTACGTGGTAATTCCATTACAATTTCTGAAGATACAAAGAAAAATGTGGATGTATTATTTGAGTTTGGGGGAAGTCCAATAGGCAATAGCCGTGTAAAATTGACAAATATTAAAAATTGTGTAAAAATGGGTTATATAAAAGAAGGGAAAAACCCATTACAAGTTGCGGCGGAGCAGTTGATTGAAGATAAAATTACCATATTGCATCCTATTGGCGGTGATGATACCAATACTACAGCTGCAGATTTGGTTGCTTACCTCTCTAAAAATAATTATAATTTAACAGTAGTAGGCCTGCCCAAAACGGTGGATAATGATGTGTATCCCATTCAGCAAACTTTGGGTGCGTGGACGGCTGCCGAACAGGGTGCTGTATTTTTTGAAAATATTGCTAATGAAAGTACTACCAGTACTCGACAATTGATTATTCATGAAGTGATGGGGCGAAACTGTGGTTGGCTGACAGCATGCACTGCATTTGAATATAGAAAGCGATTGAAGAAAAGACGATTCCTTCCTGATTTGTTAATCTCTCAAGATAGATGGGATGTGCATGCAGTTTATATTCCTGAGGCTGATATTGATATTCAGTCAGAGGCTATCCGTTTACGTAAAGTAATGGATGAAAAAGACTGTGTGAATATTTTTCTCAGTGAGGGTGCTGGAATTAACAGTATTGTTGAAGAAATGGAGACCAATGGTGAAGATATACGGCGAGATGCATTTGGTCATGTGAGATTGGATGAAATAAATCCGGGGCAATGGTTTGCAAAACGGTTTGCCCAAGAAATTGGTGCGGAAAAAGTATTGGTACAGAAAAGTGGTTATTTTGGCAGATCTGCAGCATCCAATAAAAAAGATTTAGACTTAATTTTAAAAACTACGAATTTAGCAATAGAAATGGCTATTGTAGGGAATAGTGGGGTGATTGGCCTGGATGAAGATAATGGGAATAAATTATCTTGTATAAATTTTGCAAGAATTAAAGGAGGGAAACCCTTCGATTATAACCAGGCATGGTTTAAAGATATGTTAAATGAAATTGGTCAAATTATTTAAGAAAGGGTCTTGATGACACATAAAGAAGAGTTAATAAAAAATGCTAATTTGATGGTCGTTAAAGGAAAGGGTATCTTGGCTGCTGATGAGAGTACACCAACGTGCACGAAGCGATTTATGTCTATTGGAGTTGATTCAACTGAGGCAAAACGAAACGAATATAGAGATATGCTTTTAACCACACCGAATATGGAAGATTATATTAGTGGTGTGATATTTTATGATGAGACGCTTCGCCAATCTACTATAGAAGATAATACTCCATTTACTATGCATTTATTAGATAAAGGGGTGCTTCCTGGAATTAAAGTTGATATGGGTGCAAAAGTTTTATCTGGTCACGAAGACGAAAAAATTACTGAAGGTTTAGATGGACTCCGCGAACGACTTGATGAATATTATAAAATGGGTGCTCGTTTTGCAAAATGGCGTGCTGTTATTACTATTGGTGATGAAATTCCTACGCAAGCATGTTATGAAGCTAATGCCCATGCATTGGCACGCTATGCATCTCTTTGTCAAGAGGCTGGAATTGTGCCCATCGTTGAGCCAGAAGTATTGATGGATGGTAGCCATACCATTGATCAATGCTTTGATGTTACTGTTACTGCGCACAAGAAAGTGTTTAAGCAATTGGAAATTCAAAATGTCATGCTTGAAGGTATTATTTTAAAACCCAATATGGTTGTTTCAGGAAATAAATGCACAGTACAAGCTGGTGTTGAAGAAGTTGCCAACCGAACGGTTGAGTGTTTGAAATCTACCGTACCATCTTCAGTCCCTGGAATTGCATTTCTTTCTGGTGGTCAATCTAATGCAGATGCAACGGCTCATTTAAATATGATGAATGCTAAATATGGTGATGATTTGCCATGGAATTTAACCTATTCCTATGGGCGTGCGTTACAGCAGTCCGCATTGAATACTTGGTTGGGTAAAACTGAAAATGTGCTTGCAGGTCAGGATGCATTTTTTTATAGAGCAAAGCTGAATGGACTTGCCTCTAAAGGTGAATACAGTCAATCTATGGAAAAAGTAGTGGTTTAATTCTACTTTTCACATATAAAATAAAAAAGGGAGCTTAAGCTCCCTTTTTTGTTCGCAGGTAATTCTCAATTATTGCGAGCCCTCACCCAAATTTAAAATCAGAATAATGGGGGAGAATTTTATAAACTTCTTTTGGAGGCGGAAAATCGGGTTGACTAGAACTAAATGAGATTTCATCATCACCTTGAACGCCAATAAATGCTGCGGGAGATAAATTGTGTTTATCCAAAATATTTATGCTAGCTGTTCGGGGTAAATACGGATTTGTACAATTAGACGTGCCGATGCTTTAATGATTTCTATTTGACCAATGGAGGTAAATAGTCGTTCCCCTTGATTGGGAATACGTCCCGTTTCAGAGATAATAAACCCGCCCAATGTTTCGTACTCACCTTCAGGGAAAATATCAGTGAAACGATTATTATAGGTTTCACAATCCATCTTTGCATCGACAGAAATAGAACCATCGTCATGGGTTACCCCTTCAGCCGTATCCGTATCAAATTCATCTTCGAAGTCACCAAATAATTTTTCGAACACATCTTCTGCTGTAATTAATCCGGCGGTGCCCCCATGTTCATCTAAAACGATAGCAAGGGCATGACGTGAATTTTGAAACTCTGACATGAGATCCATCAGTAATTTTGAATAGGGAGTAAAGTGGACAGGTTTTATTACATCTTGTAAATTTTCAGGTGAATTAAATAAATCATAGAGGTATATAACGCCTACAATATTATCGATATTTTTATCATAAACGGGCAATTTAGAATGGCCTGAATCAATGAATGTATGGAGCACTTTTTCCAGAGAATCATTTTTTGAAACCGCAGAAATATCGGTCCGTGGAGTCATGGCTTCATGGACAGTAATCTCACTAATTTCAAACACATTGGTGATGAGCTCTTGTTGATCTTTTTCGATGGTTTCTTTATCATTCACTTGCTCATATACATGTTGAAGATCATCTCTTTTTTCTTCCAATTCATCTGCTGAAGACTGGGTCTCAGTCACATCCATGAAACCGAATTTTTTAATGATAAATAGGATGGGAAACATAAGTAATCGAGAAATAATTAATATTGGGGAAAGAATGACAATGCCAATATTTGCGTACTCACGAATAATGGTTTTGGGTAAAATCTCCCCAAAAATTAGAATGACGATTGCAATAGGAATCACTATCATTTGAGGTGAGATTACTTCGAGTCGGAGTAAATATATAGTGGCAAAAGAAGTGGTGAGAATATTTGCAAAATTGGTACCAATGAGAATGATGGCCAAATATTCCTCTTTATTTTCAAGAATGGCCACCGCCCATTTTGAGAGACGCATTTTTTGCTTGAGCCACACATTGATTTGTAGCGAATTTGCTGAAATAAGCGCAATTTCAGAACCAGAAAAGATGATTGATAAAATTAATCCGGCTATGGTTAAGTTTAGGTCAAGCATTATAATTAAAATTCCACATAGTGAAATAAATTAGATGGTTTATAAAGAGAAAACAAAGATGAATACTACAAAGATTACAGAGCAACAAAACCCCAATTCTATGAATATTAATTCAATGGATGTGGATGAAATTTTGCAAACAATCAATAAAGAAGATGAAAAAGTAGCAGTAGCGGTGAAGAAAGCGATTCCACAAATCCAACTATTTGTAGAATCATTGGTAGATTCATTTTTGAATGGTGGCAGACTATTTTACGTGGGTGCAGGTACTAGTGGCCGTTTAGGTGTATTAGATGCGTCAGAATGTCCACCAACGTATCGTACGAATCCAGAGATGGTTCAGGGGATTATTGCAGGTGGAGATATAGCTCTGAAAAATTCAGTTGAAGGTGCGGAAGATAGTATTGAAAATGGAGCGAGCGTCATTATCGACAAAGTGATAAATAGAAATGATGTGGTATTGGGAATTTCTGCCAATGGTGATGCACCCTTTATTCGTAGTGCATTAGAAGAGGCAAAAAAACGGGGAGCCATAACTGGACTCCTTATGTGTAATATCCCCATAAAAAAAGACTATATTGATTATGTAATTTCAGTTATTGTGGGCCCTGAAGTTATTACCGGCTCTACGCGAATGAAAGCAGGTACTGCTACCAAATTTGTTTTGAACATGATAACCACCACCGCCATGATAAAATTGAATAAGACTTATGGCAATTTGATGGTTGATCTTACTGCATGTAATGACAAATTATGGGATAGAGGTGCACGAATCGTATCCCAAATTACCGATCTGAATTATGATGATTCGCTCCAGCTTCTAAAGGAAGCAGATGGAGAAGTGAAAACGGCAATAGTTATGGATGCAAATAATTGTTCAAAAAGTGAAGCCAAAGATAAATTGGACTCAATGAATGGGTCGTTGTCTCAGGTTTTGGATAATTAATATATAAAATAATAATGGTGCAATAATTATTACTAAACGATTAAAATTTAAAGCTTCTAAAATATCACCATGACTTAAACAATATAATGCACGTGTCATTCCGCAGCCTACACATTCGAGTCCAAATAAATTTTTGAATATGCAAATGGTATTTCCAGTAAACATCCATGATTCGGGGATTGCCCAGAATAGAGATATTCCCAAATATCCCAATATGAATTTTTGACTACTTTTTAAGTGAACGACCTTGTGCATCTTTAAAATTTCCCACCAAAATGATAATAAAATCGATGAATGCCCAAATTCCACATCCACCTAATGTCAATAATTGAGCAACTCCAATCCCTGTATGCCCAGTATAAAAGCGATGTACTCCTAAACAACCCAAGAAAAAACTAAGCAATAAGGTAACAATCCAATCTTTGGGTTCATCAATAAATTGAGATTGAGTTTCGCCACAATCCTGACAAAATTTTACACTATCTTCGATTTCATTTCCGCATGCTGAACAAAATGCCATAAGCTCTCCTTTTATTATATGTAAATCTAATTTCATACTATCGATAATTCAAAATTCAATTTAAGATGTATTTATTAGTGAATATTCATAGAAATGGCTGAAATTATCCCTATGAATCAAGTAAAAAATATCACAGTTTTAGGTCTAATGTCTGGTACATCCATGGATGGATTAGATTTGTGCTTGTCAGAGATTAGTATAACTGAAAACTACTCATTCAATTATAATATTCTAAAATCTGTTTCTGAGCCATTTAATGCTAAAACCAAATCTATTATAGAGAATGCAGTTAAAGGTGAAAATATCAAAACCGCACACACCCAATTGGGAAAATTATTTTCTGAACTTTGTATAAAGCATTTTGATTCTGAAAATATAGATGCCATTGCCATGCATGGCCAAACTATTGCCCATGATGATGGAGTGATGACACAGCAAATCGGTGACCCTCAATTTTTAGTAAATACTTTTCTGATTCCCGTAATATATAACTTTCGACAAGCCGATATTGATGCAGGAGGGAATGGCGCACCACTCATGCCATTTTTAGATTGGCTTTTATTTAATAATTCTACCCATGATAAAATCATCTTAAATATTGGGGGAATTGCAAATTTCACCCATATTCCACCACATTCACAAAAGGAGGATGTAATCGGGTTTGATACGGGGCCAGGAATGGCATTGATTGATGAATTCTGTATGTTGCAATGGAATGAAACTTGTGATTGGAATGGAAAGTTTTCCTCCACCGGAAAAACTATTGAACCTCTATTGGATAAATTGATGTCACACCCATTTTTAAAAAAAGAATATCCAAAATCTACGGGGCGGCATGAATTTGGTAAAGAATATGTGGAGAAAGTAGTAGATGGATGGGGTAACCATCCCCCTGAAAATATACTTCGAACTTTTGTGAGATTTACCGCTAAATCTATATGGGAGAACATTTCAAAACTCCGTAATTTAACACCTGAGAATTTAGCATTAATTGTAAGCGGTGGTGGAGTACATCATCCCATTATTATGGAAGATTTAAAAAAGTACACACAATTAATGGTTATAAATTCTGCTCAAATGGGGATTAATCCCGACACAAAAGAAGCTTTACTAATGGCGGTGCTTGGGGCGTGTAGATTGAAAAATATAACTGCAAATATGCCGTCCGTGACGGGGGCAAAATCTAACGTTATTTTGGGTAATATTTATCAAGGGAAAGCATGAACGAATTTATTTTTAGAAAATATGATATCCGTGGAGTGGTTGAGACGGATTTTACTGATGATGTGGTCCAAGATTTAGGTCGAGCATTTGGTTCCTATGTTGTGCGAGGTGGGGGTAAAACTGTGGCGGTGAGTGGTGATATTCGCCCCACAACACCTGGGCTTATTGACAATCTCACAAAAGGCTTAATGGAAACGGGCATCACCGTGATTTATATGGGAATTTTGCCTACTCCTGCAAATTATTATTCAATGTATGAGTTAGATGTGGATGGTGCGATACAAATTACGGGAAGTCATAATCCTCCAGAGTTTAATGGCTTCAAAATATCTCTCAACCAAAAGGCTTTTCATAGTGAGCAAATCCAAGATTTAAAAGAATTGATTGATACTTCAGACTTTGAAGTGGGTAAAGGTAGTGTAGAAAAAATTGATATTCTTCCCACATACATGGATATGCTTCGATCAAAAATTTCACTAGATCGACCATTAAAAGTAGCCATTGATTGTGGAAATGCTGCCGGTTGTATTACAGCTCCAACTATATTCAAAGAATTGGGTATGGAGGTTACTGAGCTATTTTGCAATGTGGATGGCACTTTCCCAAATCATCACCCAGATCCAACTGAAGATCAAAATCTAATTGATTTGATTGCTGAAGTTGAAAAGGGAGGCTATGATTTTGGTGTAGCATTTGATGGTGATGCTGACCGTGTGGTAGCTGTGGATGAAAAGGGTGGAATCATTCGGGCCGATGATTTAATTTCATTATTTTTGCCGGAGATCATTAAAAATGAAGGTGATGCCATTGTCTTTGATGTGAAGTGTTCACAAGCATTGGAAGATATGATTCATCGTTATGGAGGTACGCCTGTAATGTGGAAAACGGGTCACTCACTCATCAAAGATAAAATGAAAGAATTAAATGTAAATTTCGCTGGCGAAATGAGTGGACATATTTTCTTCGCCGATGATTTTTATGGATTTGATGATGCTGTTTATGTGGCATTGCGATTAGCACAATTAATTTCTCGTGGAGATAAAAAACTTTCAGAATATACTTCTGAAATACCAATTTATTATTCAACCCCTGAACTTCGGATGGAATGTAAAGATGATATTGAGAAGTTTGAGATTACTGAAAAAGCCATCACATATTTTACTGAAAAATATGATTGTATAACGGTAGATGGAGTTCGCATCAAGTTTGGTGATGGGTGGGGATTGGTGAGAGCATCAAATACCCAACCCGTTTTAGTATGCCGGTTTGAAGCCCAAACTCAAGCACGAATGGAAGAAATTAAGAACTTGGTTTTAGGTAAGCTTGCAGAATTTGGAGAAGTGGAAATTGGTGTTTGATCAACACATTTCAGCGTATCGAGACGAAATAAATTCTCAGTTACTTTCTGTATATAATACGGGGCCTGAATCATTAGTTAATCCCATCAATTATGTTTTATCAGGAAAAGGTAAACGTATCCGACCAATTTTAACTTTATTTACCGCCGAATCATTTGGAGGTACTAAATCTGAATCAATGCCAGCAGCTTTAGCGGTGGAGATTCTTCATAACTTTACACTGGTTCATGATGATATAATGGATGAAGACAATATTCGACATGGAAAACCAACGGTCCATCGTAAATGGGATGTGGGCACCGCAATTTTATCTGGTGATGCCATGTTATCTTTGGCATTAAAAATGATTCAGAAATCTCCTCAATTTAATGAAAAGCTCATGACCAGTTTCATTGATGGATTACAAGCCGTTTGTGAAGGGCAAGCTTTTGATAAAGAATTTGAAACTCGTGAAATTGTAACACTGGATGAATACATCCACATGATAGATTTGAAGACGGGTTATTTAATTGGACTTTCTGCTGAATTGGGTGCAATATCTGTGGGGGTTAATGATGATGATGTAATTAAAGTTCGTGAGTATGGACGATTGATTGGCAGAGCATTCCAAATTCAAGATGATTTATTAGAAATTTATTCTGATAGTAATAATATGGGAAAGAGTTTAGAAAGTGACTTACTATTAGGTAAGAAAACATATCTTATGATTCAAGCTAAAGAGAGTGTTCCCACAGAGTTAAACTCTGCACTTGAATTGGCTCAAGAAAATTTTACAGCTGGATTAGAAAAAGTGAGAATATTACTCATTGATTCTGGCATCCGTCAGAAAGCTGAAGAAAAAATAAAATCGACCATTAAAGAAGCTAATTTGTTATTGAATGGATTGAACATCGAAACGGATAAACTTTCATTTTTTAGCAACCTTATTACAAATAGAGGGAATTAATGTCTGAAATTAAAGCATTAAAGCAAAAATTAGATGTATCAAATATGTATGATGCCATTGTTGGATTTCCAGCGCAGATTAAAACTGCATTTTTAATTATGGAGAATTGGTCACCTAGACATGAATACTCAGATATAAATAACATACTTATTTTAGGAATGGGTGGTTCTGCCATTGGAGGTGATGTTACTCGCGTATTAATTCAAAATGAATGTGATGTACCTATCCTAGTAAATCGATCTTATAATATACCTAAATGGGTAAATGAGAAAACATTAGTTTTAGCCTCATCATATTCAGGAAATACGGAAGAAACATTGTCAGCATTTGATCAATGTAAAGCTGCGGGGGCAAAAATTGTCGCCATGACGACTGGCGGAAAATTACAAGAATTAGCGAATACTAATAATTTAGATTACGCACTTTTACCGGTAGGGTTACAGCCAAGAGCTGCATTGGGATTATCTGTTTCACTCACCTTAATTTTGCTCAATAAATTAGGTTTTGCAAGTGATGCCATCGTTGAGGAATTATACTATTCATTTGAAAAATTAACTGAACTTTGCAATGAGCTATCAGATTGTGAAGATGAGAATCCTGTTGTAATTTTGGCAAATGAGATTCATTCCATGTGTCCAATAATTTATGGAAGTGAAGATTTGACATGGGTTGCGGCATTGCGGTTTAGAGGACAATTAGAAGAGAATGCAAAGATGTTAGCATTCCATCATAACATCCCAGAGCAAAATCATAATGAAATTGAAGGGTGGAGTTGTCATCCTGATTTATTGGCTACAAAATGTATTATTTGGTTAAGAGATGAGGATGATCATCCTCGCTCATTAGTGCGTATGGAAGTAACTGCGAAACTTTTGGATAGTCAAGCTGGTAAGCAAGTGGAAATTGCTGAAAAGGGCAGATCCCCTCTGATTCGCTTATTAAAAATGATTCATTTTAATGATTGGGTTAGTTATTATGCGGCCTTGTTAAATAATGTGGATCCCACTCCTGTTGAAAGAATTACAAAATTAAAGGAAGAAATGGCAAAACAATAATTTTTGCTATTGAATTCCAACACAAGGTAAATTTATAGTATGAAGAGAGTTGATGTATTAAGGATATCTTATTATCCACCCAACAAGGGCTATGCCGTTATGTTGAAGGAGGTGGAGGGTGAGCGTCAAGTACCTATTATTGTGGGGAGCAATGAAGCTCAGGCCATTGCTATGGCTCTTGAGGGAGTGGAAATGCCTCGCCCAATGACACATGATCTTATGTTAGATATTATCCATTCATTGGATGTTGATATAAAACATATCATTATTTCAAATATTCGCAAAGGCACTTTCTTTGCAAAAATAACCATGTCCACATTAACTTCTGGGGATGTTACCGTTGATTCTCGTCCAAGTGATGCTATAGCGATTGGGCTACGTTCCATGGTTCCTATTTTTGTTGAGGAAGTTGTATTTGATTCTGTGGGATTAATTGAACAACCTGAATCTCAGAACGAAGAGTCTCTTCAAGAAGGATCACAGATTATGGAGCCGCTTACTTCATCTGAAGATATGTTAGATAATCTAAATGAAGCTTTAGATCGGGCCGTAGAAGAAGAAGAATATGAAGTTGCCGCTCGATTAAGAGACAGAATTAAAGAGATACAAAAAGGAATTCAGAATTAGTTAGTTTTCATTGACTCTAATGCCATCTTTGCGGCATTTTGTTCGGCAACTTTTTTACTCTGTCCAGTACCATCATAAGTTTCCCCATTGCTCAGTTTTACCCGAATATGAAATATTTTATCATGCTCAGGACCTTTTGAATTTGTTAGTTCAAACAAGGGGGAGTTAAAGCCTTTGCGATGGCTAAGTTCAATTAATGTGCCTTTGTAATTTGAATTCTCATCCGCATGATCTTTTAGGTGAATCAATGTGGTATGTATAAATTTTATGGCAGATTTTTCACCTCCATCTAAAAAAATGGCGCCCAGAATAGATTCATATATATCTGCTGAAATATTTTTGAGAACCTTTTGGTCTTTAATATCTACACCAGAATCAACAATAATATGATCAACTAACCCCAATTTTTGTCCCAACATTCCTAAAAAAGTTCGGTTTACTAATGAGGCTCTTTTTTTAGTAAGCTGACCTTCATCCATTGTTTTAAATTTATTAAATAGCCATTCAGACACAACATGGTCTAAAACTGCATCTCCAAGGAATTCAAGTCGTTCATAGTTCTTTTCGGGTTCAGAATATAAGGATCTATGGGTTAATGCCCGTTTTAAAATAGATGGATCTTTGAAGGTATATTGTAGTTTTCGTTCGAGCTGACGAATATCTTCGTCACGGTTAGGATGGGAGGAAAATAAAAGTTTTCTTAATAAGTTCAATCAATAAACCGATTGAATAAAATCACAGCATTATGTCCGCCAAAACCAAAAGTGTTTGAGATAACTACATCTACATCCACATCTGAAATGGCATTATTGGGAGCATAATTCAATGTGCAATCGGGGTCAGAATTTTTAAGATGAATCGTGGGTGGTATAAAGCGTTTTTGAATTGCCAAAATGGAGGCTACAGCTTCAATTCCACCGGTGGCACCCAAAAGATGACCCGTCATTGATTTCGTAGAACTCACATATAAATTATCTGCATGTTCATCAAAGACAGTACGAATTGCAATGGATTCATTTTTATCATTAAATGGCGTTGATGTACCATGCGCATTAATGTAATTAACGTCCGTTGATTTGAGGCCCGCATCTTTAATGGCAAGTTTCATAGCACGTGCGGCACCTTCACCGTTAGGTGCAGGGGATGTTAAATGATATGCATCTCCAGTTGCACCATAACCAGAAACTTCACCCAGAATATTTGCACCGCGTGTACGGGCATGTTCTAATTCTTCTAGCACAAGTATACCTGCACCCTCACCCATAACAAAACCATCTCGGTCTGCATCAAATGGACGACTGGCAGAATCTTTGTCAGGATTTTTTGTAAGTGCTTTCATGTTGGTGAAACCTGCAATTGACATGGGGGATATTGAAGCTTCAGTACCTCCCGTTATGATTGCATCTGCATCACCATATTTAATGATTCTGAATGCATCACCAATGGCATGAGTTGCAGTTGCACAGGCAGAAACTACAGAATAATTAGGACCTTTAAAACCATATTTAATAGATATATGGCCAGGGGCAATATCAGAAATCATTGCAGGAATAAAGAAGGGGCTCACACGTCTTGGGCTGGCCAAAAGACGTGTGTGCTGATCTTCAAATGTTCTAATGCCACCGATTCCTGAGCCAATGATAACACCGACGCGTTCTAAATCAGGAGCATTATTGATTCCAGATTGTTCTACGGCTTGATCTGCTGCAATTAATGCAAGTGCAGAAAAACGGTCAATACGATTAAGCTCTTTTTTCTCAATATGTTCAGTGAGATCAATTTTAACTTCCCCCGCAATTTTTACTGCAAAGTCATTGGTATCAAAAAGGGTAATGTCACCAATACCATTTTGACCTGAACGTAATCCCTCATAAAATTGAGAAACTGAATTTCCGATAGGGGATAAGAGCCCCATTCCCGTAATAACAACCCGACGAGACAAATTTAGCCAAGTTTTCCTGTGATATAATCCACAGCTTGTTTAACTGAAAGCAAATTTTCTGCATCGTCATCTGGAATTTCAATTCCGAATTCTTCTTCGAATTGCATGATTAATTCAACGGTATCCAGTGAATCGGCACCTAAGTCATCTATGAATTTTGCATCCATAGTAACTTTAGCTTCTTCAACACCTAATTTATCGATTACTATTTCTTTGATTTTATCAAAATGTTCAGACATGTTGTAACTCCTTGTTTTTTAGTACATGACCATACCACCATCAACATTTAGAGTTTGTCCAGTAATATATGCAGCTTCGTTGGATGCTAAAAAGCATACTAAGTCTGCAATTTCTTGGGGTTGACCTAATCGTTGGAGAGGTATGGATTTTATTAAATTGTCTTTTGAGGTTTCATCCAGGTTATCCGTCATTTCTGTTTGGATGTACCCTGGGGCTATAGCATTCACAGTAATGTTTCGTGAACCTAATTCTTTTGCAATAGATTTAGTTAGACCTAAAATACCAGCTTTAGAAGCAGCATAATTACTTTGGCCTGAATTTCCCACGAGGCCGATGACAGAAGTAATATTTATGATTCTTCCGTATCTTGCTTTCATCATGGGGCGAGTAACAGATTTTATGCCATTGAAGCAGCCTTTGAGATTAATATCAATGACAGCATCCCAATCTTCTTCTTTGAGTCGCATAATAATATTATCA
>Ga0209403_10001528_pt1 | contig 29840 bp, 34 predicted proteins | sample ArcticOcean_MG_C_8_FD_187440 | JGI IMG/M metagenome (GOLD analysis project Ga0209403, IMG submission 187440) | Marine microbial communities from western Arctic Ocean - ArcticOcean_MG_CB11_86 (SPAdes) (version 2) | ecosystem: Environmental > Aquatic > Marine > Oceanic | place: Arctic Ocean...
ATGATTTCTATCTCCAAAATGAAATAATTCATCGACCATACTAAGAAGGTAACGGCCATCTCCATCCGCAGCATTTTTCAAGGCCTTTCTAGCATCAATCGTAACAGGGATTTTTTGCCCCACATCTCTTTCTGCACGAACAAGTAAATCTTCTAATGCTGACTCATTCAGTCTTTTTAATACGAGAACCTGACATCGGGAGAGCAGCGCACTATTCAACTCAAAAGAAGGGTTCTCGGTAGTGGCACCAACCAAAATAACTGTTCCATCTTCGACATAGGGTAAAAATCCATCCTGTTGCGCGCGATTAAAACGATGGATTTCGTCAACAAAAAGGAGGGATCCTTTACCAACATCACGCCGTTTTCTCGCACTATCAAACAGTCTTCTAAGATCTGAAACACCCGAAAACACGGCCGAAATTGACTCAAAATGGAGGTCGGTATTTTCGGCCAACAATCTTGCAATTGAAGTTTTACCAGTACCCGGTGGCCCCCAAAATATAATCGAAGATAGGCGATTTTCCTCTACCATTCGACGAAGCGGAGCACCGGTAGATAACAATTGATCCTGCCCTACGACTTCGTCAAGGGAACGGGGCCTGAGGCGATCAGCTAATGGTCTTGGAGCTAGAGATTGGAATAAGGTAGTCATCTAGGGATCAACAACGACAAAACGTCATCCCCTCGTTTGATTAAGACCTTCCAACTATCTTTGGTATGGGCAACAAGCTTCTTCAACGTGGAGACTTTATCTATTTCATGGCCATTTATTTTTAGAACAATATCTCCAAGCTTAAATCCCAATCTATTGGCAACTTTACCTCGTTGGCTCTTAAGAATAATAACTCCCGTTTGTTGAGATATAATTCCGAGTTCATCCAGTAAAGCTGGCGATAAGTTGGCCACGGTTGCCCCTTGCAATGGATGAAGTCCCTTTAACTGGGTGCGGTTTGGTATAGGAATATATGGTGGCGCTTTAATTTGTAGTACAACTTGGCGAACACTTCCCCGACGAATTAATTTCACCGGAACCCTTTCACCAATTGACTGTGTAGCTATTCGAAATTTTAACGCCTCCAGATCATTTGTCTCACGGCTATTTAATTCAATAATAATGTCTCCTATATGAATTCCGGCTTTATCAGCGGGCCCTTTAGGAAAAATTTTAATTACCAAGACCCCGATTGGACGTTTCAAACCAATACTTGCAGCAATTTCGGCGTTTACCGCCTGTCCTTCAACTCCAGCCCACGGACGTACAATACGTCCTTTTGACGTCATCCCAGCCAGAACAGATCGAACCATATTGGAGGGTATGGCAAAACCAATACCGACAGACCCACCCCCCTTATTAGAATAAATTGCCGAATTTATGCCAATCAGCCGTCCATCCATTGTGATTAGAGCTCCTCCTGAATTTCCAGGATTGATTGAAGCGTCTGTTTGAATGAAAAAATTTAAATTATTTATACCCACTTGTGTCCTAGCCAAGGCCGATATAATTCCACTAGTTACCGTTTGTCCAAGACCAAAAGGATTTCCAATTGCTAAAACGATATCCCCCACTTCTAGGTCATCTGAATCACGAAACAGTAAAAATGGCAACTTCAGCGCACCAGGTTCAATTTTCAGAATGGCCAAATCCGTACGTTTGTCGCTACCCACGATCCTAGCATCAAATTCCCTACGATCTGCGAGAACCACCTTGATTTCATCAGCACCCGCAACCACATGATGGTTCGTAATGATGGTCCCATCTGACCTCACAATCACTCCAGAGCCGAGTGAATTTTGAACTCTTTTTTTACGGCGCGATCCCAATTGAGATCTGTCCCCGAAAAACTGTCTAAAGAATGGATCATCGAACAAAGGTGAGAAATTGCGGGTATTAACCATTCTATTTGTAGAGATGTTGACCACTGCCGGGGAGGCTCTCTTAACTAATGGAGCGAAGGATAGTTGAATTTGGGAGCGACTAGTTGGGGAACGTTTTTCATCAGATGCGGCAGGTTTTACCAAAATACAAAGAATAAAAACGGCTGAGATAATTATTGAAACACTATCATTTAGGTAAATCTTCATATCTTAATTATTGTACCACATAGCAAAAAGGGGTAGCCATGAAGCCACCCCTTATTAAGAATTTGGATTAAACTTTAATTACATTCATTCAGAAATATTCTCTTTCTCTTCCTCTTCAGCCTCCAACTCTACCTGTCTTCGCGCCTTATCCTCCATTCCTTTTGCATCCGGATCCCGATCAACTAACTCAATTACTGCGATGGGTGCTGAATCGCCGTACCTATGCCCTGCTGCCAGGACACGTGTATAACCTCCCTGACGATCACGATATCGTTCTGCCAGCGCATCAAAAACTTTGCTGACTACTTCAATATCTTGAAGGAAAGACATAGCTTGCCTACGTGCGTGTAGGCCGCCCATTTTTCCCAATGTAATCATTTTATCAGTGAAACTCCTCAACTCCTTAGCTTTAGGCTTGGTCGTCTTTATTTGTTCATGTCGGAGAAGAGAAACCGTCATGTTAGCAAACATTGCTTTACGATGTGACGAGGTGCGATTTAGCTTCCGACCACTCATTTTGTGACGCATTACTTTATCCTCTATGCCTTACTTTATCTCTTGTTTAAAAGATTTCATCAAGGCGCTTAGCCAAATCCTCAATGTTCTCAGGTGGCCAATCTGAAATATCCATTCCAAGATGCAAGCCCATTTGAGAAAGTACTTCTTTAATTTCGTTCAATGATTTCCTTCCAAAATTTGGTGTGCGAAGCATATCCGATTCGCTTTTCAAAACCAAATCACCAATATAGATAATATTATCATTCTTTAAACAATTTGCAGATCGAACTGATAACTCCAATTCGTCAACCTTCCGAAGCAAATGCTTGTTGAATGGCAGTTCGTCCACATTTTCTTCTGGGGTGGCTACTTGAGGTTCATCAAAATTTATAAAAAGCTGAAACTGATCTTGCAATATACGTGCTGCAAAAGCAATTGTATCTTCTGGCGAAATAGTTCCGTCGGTAGTGACATCTATAGAAAGCTTATCATAATCAGTCACTTGCCCAACCCGCGCGTTGTCCACTTTATAAGCGACTTTACGAACTGGGGAGAATACAGCATCAATGGGTATTAGGCCGATAGGACTCTCGTTTGGATTATTTTGACCTGCCGGCACATAACCCTTGCCAGTTTCAACGGTCAACTCCATTCGTATCGATGCGTTGTCATCTAGTGTGCAAATAACTAAATCGGGATCCATGATTTCTATACCATGGCCTGTATCAATCATGCCGGCCGTTATTTCACCTGGACCAGAAGCTTGTAGCAAAACACGTTTTTGCCCCTCATTATGCATTCGAATGCCCATAGATTTAATGTTTAATACAATATCCGTGACATCCTCATGAACACCCTGAATGGATGAAAACTCATGGAGCACGCCATCAATCTGAATTGCCGTGACCGCAGAGCCTTGAAGAGATGATAATAATACCCTCCTGAGAGCATTTCCAAGGGTTAGACCAAAACCTCTTTCTAAGGGTTCAGCAACAATGGTAGCACGACGCTCGGATACGCCACCTTGAAGGACATCTACTTTGTTAGGTTTAATCAACTCCTGCCAATTTTTCTTGATCACTAGAGTTCCTCACTCTTTAATGTTAAAATAATGCACAAAGTTCTAGCTTAGTGCGCCCAATTAGATAACTTAAACAATTATTTAAACGCGACGGCGCTTTCGAGGCCGGCACCCATTGTGGGGTATTGGCGTTACATCACGAATAGATGTAATTATAAATCCCACTGCCTGCAAAGCCCTTAGGGCCGACTCCCGCCCTGAACCAGGCCCTTTTACTTCTATCTCAAGATTTGTCATACCGTGTTCCTGTGCTTTTCGCCCAGCATCCTCAGCAGCAACCTGCGCTGCATATGGGGTTGATTTCCGCGACCCACGAAATCCCTGACTTCCAGCCGAGGACCAGGAAATGGTATTACCTTGGGCATCAGTGATCGTAACCAATGTATTATTAAATGTTGCGCTTACGTGCGCCACGCCAGAAGAAATATTCTTTTTTTCCCGGCGCCGTGTGCGTGTCGTTTCTACAGTAGAATTAGCCATTTATCAGCCTTCAAGAATATCATTTCTATTTCAAAATAGTCGAATAATTTGCACCAGGTTTGTAAGTTTAATGAATTTGACCCAGACTTTATTTAATCTTAATCACATTTTTTTTGCCAGCAATTGCCTTAGCAGGTCCCTTCCGAGTTCTCGCATTTGTATGAGTACGTTGCCCGCGAACCGGTAACCCACGTCGGTGACGTAGGCCACGATAGCAACCTAGGTCCATCAGGCGTTTGATATTCATCGAAACTTCGCGACGAAGATCACCTTCAACCTGATAGTCTCCATCAACGGCATTTCGGATTTTTGTAACCTCCTCATCCGTTAAATCATGGACCCGCCTTTCTTCAGGTATACTTACCTTTTTACAAATTTCCTTTGCAGCGGTACGTCCAATTCCATATATATAGGTCAACGCTATCACCACCCGTTTTTGAGTCGGAATATTTACGCCAGCGATACGTGCCAAAGCCAATTCTCCTTAGATATCAATATACTGTTATTTTTTCAGGGTGCCAAAGGACGCGGAATTATAGGCGTAACGCGCCCTAAGTCAACAAGCTATAACGTATTAGTCTCCGTCTATCATCTTCTTAATTTCATCAAATACTATATCCATTTCAGCCATACCATCTATACTCTTTAAACAACCTTTTGTGGAATAATATGGTAGTATAAGTGCTGTTTGTTCTTTGTACGCAGACAAACGATTTCTCAGGGTTTTAGGACTATCATCAGAACGTCTTGTGAAATTTGTAGATTTACACTTATCACATATGCCTTTATTAACCGGCGCAGCAAATTTTTCATGGTATCCCATTCCGCAATCGGTGCAGGAAAATCTGCCCGATAACCGTTCAACAATCTCTTCTTCGTTCACTTCCAATTGGATAACATGGTTAATTCTTAGATCTTTTTCTTTTAGCATAATATCAAGTGCTTTAGCCTGTTCAGTAGTGCGCGGGAAACCATCAAGTATAATGCCCTCTGCATCACTTTCTTGACTAATACGGACAGAAATCATTTTAATAATCAGGTCATCCGGCACAAGCTCACCAGACTCCATAATTTCTTTGGCTTTTTGTCCAAGTTCACTTTGGGATTTGACCTCAGAACGCAACATTTCACCCGTTGATAATTGTACCAAACCGTATGCAGTGACAAGGCGCTCAGCTTGGGTACCTTTTCCAGCACCTGGCGCCCCCAATAAAATGAGGATCATCCGCGCCGCCCACGCAACCTAGATTTTTTTATCAAACCCTCATATTGATGCGCTAAAAGATGTGATTGAACTTGTGCAACAGTGTCAAGTGTCACAGAAACAACTATCAAAAGGCTAGTTCCGCCAAAGAAAAATGGTACTGATAGTTTGGAAATTAATATCTCAGGCAATATTGCTATTGCCACTAGATAGATTGCTCCAACCACCGTAAGGCGAGTGAGAATATAGTCTAAATGATCAGCTGTATTTTTACCGGGACGGATACCAGGAATGAACCCACCGTTCTTTTTCAGATTGTCAGCGGTCTCTTCCGGGTTAAACACCACAGCGGTATAAAAAAAAGCAAAAAATGCAATCAAGGCACCAAATATTAACAAATAACCTGGTTGTCCCCGACCGAGGAATGTCGTTATGGTGGTGAGAAAGTCTGGCCCCTGACCTGCAGAAAATTGAATTACTGTGATTGGCATCAAAAGCAGTGAACTAGCAAATATCAGCGGAATAACCCCCGAAGTATTAATCTTTAGGGGTAAATGAGAGCTCTCTCCTCCGTACATCTTGTTGCCTTGTTGCCTCTTTGGATATTGAACAAGAACTCTACGTTGAGCTCTTTCAACAAACACGATGCCGTAAATAATTGCCACTGCCCCAACAAGTAAAAGTGCAATCAAAGCAGAGGACATAGCACCTGTTCGACCTAATTCTAAGGTAGCCGCCAGCGCACTAGGCAATTCCGCAACAATGCCTGCAAAGATGATCAAGGAAATACCATTGCCGACACCTCGAGCGGTCACCTGTTCACCAAGCCACATCAAGAACACCGTTCCGCCGACTAGCGTTACAACGGTTGTAAACCGAAAAAAGGCGCCAGGATCCATCACTGCCGAACCTTGACTACCAGTCATACCTTCGATACCAGCTGAAATTCCATAGGCCTGGGCTGCAGCAATCAATACAGTACCATAACGCGTGTACTGATTAATTTTTTTGCGTCCTTGTTCACCTTCTTTTTTAAGTTGCCCCAGTGTGGGTGAAATTGACGTCATCAGCTGCATTATAATTGCGGCTGAGATATACGGCATAATATTCAAGGCAAATATGGTCATTCGCCCCAGCGCTCCTCCAGCAAACATATTAAACATGCCTAATATTCCACCCGCTTGCTGACGGAAAATATCTTGCAAAATAACAGGGTCAATGCCCGGCAGTGGAATATAAGTACCCAATCTGTAGACGATTAATGCGCCAAGCGTAAACCAAAGGCGTTTCTTCAATTCGGTCGCTTTGGAGAAGGCGCCAAAATTAAGATTAGCAGCTAATTGCTCGGCAGCTGATGCCATAATTAATTCCTCACACCTCTGTCATATTAATATTAGGGTAAATTAATATCACGGTGTAAAACTAGACATCAAATTCACTAGTCGTTAGCACTTTTTGAGTCATTTTCCACGTTGGTAATTACGCCCGCATCAACACTTTTGCCTTTAAGAGTAGCTTTTTTGGCATGTAACTTGGCCGATTGTTCACGAGCTCCAAGTAAAACTTTTGTTGGCTTTGGCAAGACTACTTTGCCCCCCACTTTCTCGACCGCTAAAATTGCTGTTTTTGAAGCACCTGCCACTTCAACGTTCAATTTTGTCGATAACTTTCCCATTCCTAATAGACGCACACCATTTCGATTTCCCGAAACCAAGCCAGCATTCTTCATTGCCTGAGCGTCGATAACCTTGGCAATATCGATCTTATTCTGATCAATTGCGCTCTGCAGGCGGCCTATGTTGACAACATCAAATTCAATTTTGGATATATTGGTAAAACCTCTTTTGGGAAGTCTCCTGTAGAGAGGCATCTGCCCCCCTTCAAAACCAACCAAAGATACGCCACTTCGTGACTTTTGACCATTCAGGCCTCGTCCTCCGGTTTTACCTTTTCCTGATCCTTTTCCACGTCCAACTCGAATACGCGCTTTCCGAGCGCCATCATTGTCGCGTAATTCGTTAAGCCTCATAATAATGTTTTCCTATCTGGCCATGATAATTGATACGACTACGTCCTCTATCCAAGCCGCAGTAAATGCTGCACCTTAGTAATCATACCACGAACTGCCGGCGTATCTTCTAGGGATCTAGTACGGTGTAATTTATTTAAACCCAATCCCACGAGGGTAGCACGTTGATCCTTTCTCCGCCCAATAGGGCTCTTTATTTGAGTCACCATCACAAATTTACTCTTTTCTGCCACGACTTTCACTCCTTGCCTGCAGCAGTTTTTCGCCGACCTACAATATCACTGACTTTTTTCCCGCGCTTCGCCGCAATAGCCCGCGGTGATGCGAGTTTTTGAAGAGCATTAATCGTCGCTTTAACCATGTTATGGGGATTTTGACTACCGGTCGATTTTGCAACTACATCCTGAACCCCAAGGGTTTCAAACACCGCTCTCATTGGACCACCTGCAATGATGCCCGTTCCCGGTGGTGCTGCACGGACTACAACCCGACCAGCTCCATATCGACCCGTAACATCGTGATGCATTGTACGACCTTCACGGAGCGGGACACGAATAAGATTTCGAGAGGCTGCCTCGGTTGCTTTGCGTATGGCTTCTGGTACTTCTCGTGCTTTACCGCTACCCCAACCAACTCGACCGCGACCGTCCCCCACAACTACCAAAGAAGCAAAGCCGAAACGACGCCCGCCTTTTACAACTTTGGCAACACGATTTATGCTAACCAGTTTATCGATCAGCTCTTTTTCTTCCCGAGACCCTCGATCACTTCGAGATCGTCCCCTTGGTTCCTCTGTCATTCTCTCCAACTCCTAAAAAGACAATCCAGCTTCACGTGCTGCATCGGCTAATGCTCTAACCCTACCATGATAAAGATAGGCACCACGATCGAAGACTACCTTGTTGATTCCAGCATCCTTCGCACGTGACGCAATTAACTTGCCAACTGCTCCGGCAACATCCATTCCCGGATTAATGTTTCCCTTAGACCTCATATCTTTATCAAGGCTTGACGCGGCGGCAAGGGTCCTACCTTCTGAATCATCTATCACCTGCGCATAAATGTGTCGTCCAGACCTAAAAACAGATAAGCGAAACCGGCCTTTTGCCCGTTTACTAATCCCAGTTCTAACTCGATTACGACGTCTACTGAAGAGAAGTTGATTTGACTTCATCGTTATTTTTTCTTTCCTTCTTTACGCACAATTAATTCTTCACGATATTTTACACCTTTTCCTTTAAATTTTTCCGGAGGTCTAAATGATCTGATTTTAGCCGCAACACTTCCCACAAGTTGCTTGTCTACACCTGTAATTATAATTTCGGTCTGAGTAGGGCAATCAATCGTAAGGCCCATTGGGATCAAAAAATTGATTTCGTGACTATAACCAAGTTGTAAAACTAGAGATTGGCCCTGAATAGCTGCACGGTAACCAACACCATTGATATCGAGCACACGTGTAAACCCCTCATGAACTCCTTTAACCAAGTTTCCCGCGAGGCTACGAAATGTACCCCAGAGCTTACGCGAATTCAAAGTGTCATTGACTATCTTCACTACCAATTGATCACCCACAATAGAAGGTTCTATTTCATCCACAAACTTAAGGCTTAACTCGCCCAGCTTTCCTTTTGCCGTAAGCTTATTACCAGACAGCGCCAAGCTAACACCATCTGGAATGTTCACAGGATTTAAACCCACACGAGACATTTTATATTAGACCCTTCATTTCTTCAAAATACCTGACAAAGCACTTCTCCACCCACATTAGCTTCCCGCGCCTCAGAATCAGACATAATCCCTCTGGGTGTCGACAAAATGGAGATGCCTAGGCCGTTATAGACTCTAGGTAAATCTCTTATTTTAGAATATATCCGGCATCCAGGGCGGGATATCCGATTAATCTCTCGAATTACCGGTTGACCCTCATAATATTTGAGTTCTATCTTAATTTCATCTATACCCGTCCGAACATTATAACGCTCAAATCCGCGTATATACCCCTCACGAACCAAAACACCGAGAACATTTTCTCGAATTCTTGACCCGGGTGCAACCACCGAATCTTTATTGGCCCTTTGACCGTTACGAATGCGGGTCAATAAATCAGCAACTGGATCACTCATCGACATTGGCAAAATCCTCCTTTACCAGCTCGACTTCACCATCCCAGGTATTTGACCTTGGGAGGCTAATTCACGCATAGCAATTCTTGATAAGCGGAATTTCCGATAATTACCCCTTCCCCGTCCAGAAATTTGGCACCTGAGTCGGACACGAGTAGCCGAGGAATTTCTTGGTAATTCCGCCAGTTTAATCCAAGCATTAAAACGGTCTTCGGGCGACAACGATTCGTCCTTAGCTTTCGCTTTCAACGCCGCTCTTTTTGTTGCATATTTAGCAACCATTCTTTGTCTTTTCTTGTTTCGTTCGATGACACTCGTTTTGGCCATCTTTTTACTCCATCTTTAGTTCTAGTTATTAAAAGGCATATCGAATTCTTTTAGAAGTTCGCGGGCCTCTGCATCTGTATTCGCTGTTGTACAAATAACAATATCCATGCCACGAATTTGGTCTACTCGGTCATAGTTAATCTCCGGGAATATAATCTGCTCTTTTATGCCAAGAGCAAAGTTACCATGTCCGTCAAAACTCTTAGACGAGATACCCCTAAAATCACGAACCCTAGGCAACGCTACATTAATCAATCGGTCCAAAAATTCATACATCCTATCACCACGTAACGTCACCTTGCATCCAACGGTCATACCATCACGCAACTTAAATGTAGCAATTGACTTTCGAGCCACGGTAATAACGGGCTTTTGACCAGATATTAACGCCATTTCTGCGGCTGCCGCGTCAATTATCTTACGGTCCTGAGAAGCTTCGCCGACACCCATGTTGAGAACAATTTTATCAAGCCTAGGTATTTGCATACCATTGGAATACCTCATTCTCTCCATCAGCGTAGGTCGAATTTCTGATTGAAAATAATCCCTTAAACGCGTCATATTAAAGAACCCTATAAGTCAATTATTTCACCGGACCGCTTCGCATAACGAACATGCCTCCCACCGTCTAATACCTTGATACCGATGCGTGCAGGTTTATTATCGCTGGGGTCAAGATGGGACAGGTTAGATAAATGAATTGAAGCTTCCTTCTCTACTATACCGCCTGGCCCCGCCTGAGATGGAGGAGTATGGCGTTTATACAAATTTATTCCCTGAACTACTGCCCGGATTTTCGAAGGTAAAACTTTTAACACTTCTCCAATTTTACCCTTATCCTTACCACTCAGCACCGTAACACGATCGCCTTTTTTAAATTTGGCAACCATCACAGCACCTCAGGCGCAAGAGAAATTATTTTCATATAATTCTTTGACCTCAGTTCGCGCGTCACCGGTCCAAAGATACGGGTACCTATCAGTTCATTTTGCGGATCAATGAGAACTGCAGCGTTAGTATCGAATCGAATGGCACTTCCATCTGACCGACGAATCTCCTTGGCCGTGCGCACCACTACCGCTCGATGCATTTCACCCTTTTTTACTCGCCCCCTAGGAATAGCATCTTTAACAGACACCACTATTACATCCCCAACAGATGCAAATCTGCGTTTAGAACCTCCCAAAACTTTAATGCACTGCACCCGTCGCGCGCCTGAATTATCGGCAACCTCTAGGTTGGTTTGCATTTGAATCATTACATTTTTACCTTATTTGAACCTAATTCTATTTTCCTGCAATCCTAGTTACTACCTGAAATGACTTCCCATCTTTTAGATTTTGACAATGGACGACATTCTTGAATTTTAACAATATCACCCATTTTAAATTGATTATCCTTGTCATGAACATGATAACGCTTAGATCGTTTAATAAATTTTTTATAAAGAGAATGAGGAAATTTCCGCTCTACATTAACGACAATAGTTTTTTCCATCTTGTCGCTTACCACAACACCTTGCATAATTCGCTTCGGCATCAATTAAACTCCTTTGGAGGCTTTTCCCCAGCCCTTTTCATTCAAAATAGTCTTTATACGGGCAATATCCCGCCGAACTAGGCCCACACGCGCCGTATTCTCGAGCTGACCGGTAGAACGCTGGAATCGCAAGTTGAATGCCTCTTTCGCATATTCATTCAGGCTCTCAGTTAGTTCATCAACAGTTTTTCCGCGATAATCTTCTGCCTTCATTCCCATAATCCTATTCTAAAATTAGTTTCCTGCTCGTTGAACGAATTTTGTTTGATTTGGCAATTTAGCAGAAGCTAATTCAAAAGCTCGTCGGGCGATTACTTCGGTGACGCCATCCAGTTCAAATATTATTCTCCCCCGCTTAACTCGCGCTATCCAATACTCCGGTGTTCCTTTTCCCTTGCCTTGCCTGACTTCAGCCGGTTTAGTTGAGACCGGAATATCTGGAAAAATTCGAATCCAGATTCTTCCCTGCCGGCGCATGTGTCGAGTAATCGTACGCCGTGCAGCCTCAATCTGCCTGGCGGTGATCCTACCGGGCGTTATAGCTTTTAATCCGTAGGCCCCAAAATTTAAAGACGCACCACCTTTTGCATTTCCATGAATACGACCCTTATGGGCTTTCCTATATTTCGTTCTTTTTGGTTGAAGCATTTTTTTCCTTAACTCTCAGGGCAACTAACGCTGAGGTTGTTGCTCCAATACCCGCTTATCGACAGCCATAGGATCGTGGGCAAGAATTTCTCCCCGATAGACCCATACTTTAACACCGCAAATACCGTACGTGGTTTTTGCCATAGCCGTACCATAATCAATATCGGCTCTCAGGGTGTGAAGCGGCACCTGACCCTCTCTATACCACTCCGTTCGTGCAATCTCCGAACCTCCTAACCGACCAGCACAATTAATTCGGATGCCTTTCGCACCCAGGCGCATAGCAGATTGAACCGACCGCTTCATAGCCCTACGAAAAGCAATACGACGCTCAAGTTGCTGAGAAATATTTTCAGCAATCAATTGAGCATCAATTTCTGGCTTCCTAATTTCAACGATATTTAAGTTAACGTCAGTCCCAGTTCTTTTTGCAAGTTCCTTACGTAATATCTCAATATCTGCACCTTTTTTCCCTATTACGACACCCGGACGAGCAGTGTGGATGGTTACCCTTGCATGCTTTGCAGGACGCTCAATTATCACCTTACTAATGCCCGCCTGTCTTAAACGTTTTTCTAAAAAACGTCTGAGTTCCAGATCTTCGTGTAGAAGATCGGCGTATTTATTTTTATTGGCAAACCACCTGGAATCCCAGGTACGATTGATACCAAGACGAAATCCAATCGGATTTACTTTCTGACCCATTAGGCGGTCTCCTCACGTTCACGTACCACTATAGTCAAATTGCTGAAGGGTTTGATGATTTGACCAACTCGGCCACGAGCCCGAGCCCTCCAACGCTTAATTACAAATTGCCGTCCAATTGTCGCTTCAGAAACCATTAAACGATCTACATCAAGTTGTTGATTATTTTCTGCATTAGCAATAGCCGACTGGAGGACTTTCTTTACCTCCACAGCTACTCTTCGACGAGAAAAACTCAATTCGTTTAGTGCATCTCCGCAATTTTTACCGCGGATAGTCTGGGCCACGAGATTCAATTTTTGTGGACTAATATGTATAGATTTGGCAAAAGCTTTCGCCTCATTATCTGCCAGTCTCCTTTGGAGTGCTTTTTTCCCCATAGCTATTCCCTTGCACCTTTTCTATCTCCTGTATGCCCGTAATATTGACGAGTTGGAGAAAACTCCCCAAGTTTATGCCCCACCATATTTTCGCTCACCAAGACTGGAATAAACTTTTGCCCATTATACACGCCGAATGTAAGCCCCACGAACTGGGGAAGAATGGTTGATCGACGTGACCAGGTTTTGATCACGTCATTACGCCCGCCTTCCCGAGCAACCTCCGCCTTTTTCAACAAATGGCCGTCGACAAAAGGGCCTTTCCAAATTGATCGAGACACATATCCTCCTTTAACGCTTGCGCCGGCGCATAATTAGTCGCTGGGTTTTCTTATTATTGCGTGTTCTCTTGCCCTTAGTTGGAACACCTCCCGGGCTCACAGGATGCCTACCACCAGAAGACCTACCTTCCCCTCCACCATGCGGATGATCCACTGGGTTCATTGCAACCCCTCGGACTGAGGGTCGCTTGCCTAGCCAACGTTTACGGCCGGCTTTACCAAGTTTAATGTTTGCCTGATCAGGATTAGAAACCGCTCCTATGGTTGCCATACATTCTACACGAATCATACGAATCTCACCGGAGGCCAAGCGAAGTTGGGCGTAGCCCTGGTCTTTACCGATAAGCTGTACGTAAGTGCCTGCCGATCTGGCTATTTGGCCGCCAGCACCGACCTTCATTTCCACATTATGAATGATCGTACCTACCGGTATGCTTGCCATCGGCATAGCGTTACCAGGTTTTATATCAACTCTATCACCAGACACCACCTGATCGCCTGGTTCCAATCTCTGAGGGGCTAAAATGTAACTAACTTCTCCATCCTCATACTTAATTAACGCTATAAAGGCACTCCTATTAGGGTCATACTCCAATCGTTCTACTGTACCTGGAACACCCAAAGGAATTCTCTTAAAATCAACAATTCGATATCTTCTCTTATGTCTCCCACCACGACGGCGGGCAGTAATCCGACCTTTGTTATTACGACCGCCGTTACTACTAAGCCCCTCAGTTAAAGTCTTTTCAGGTTTACCTTTCCAAAGCTTAGACTTATCTACTAACACCAAACCCCTGCGTCCTGGAGATGTGGGATTATAATTCTTCAGAGCCATATTAGACCCCCACCGTTATATCTATGGTGTCACCTTCAACCAAGGTAACAATAGCTTTTTTTGTATCGGCTCTCTTACCAATTCTACCTTTAAAACGTTTTACCTTCCCTTGCTGTTGCAGAGTATTCACAGACGTGACTTTTACACCAAACAAACCCTCCACTGCTGCTCTGATCTCCGGCTTCGTAACCGAAAGAGGCACTCGGAAACTCACTTGGTTGTGCTCCGAAATTATGGTTGATTTCTCTGTTATTAGGGGCGAGCGGATAATTTCGTACATCCTTTCTTTATCCAATGACACCCTATTACCGCTGTACTTACTCATTTTAAACGTTCCTGAAGCATATTCACCGCATCTTTTGTCAGCACGAGAGTGTCACGGCGCAAAATATCGTAAACATTTGCTCCTATTTGAGGCAGGACATCTAAACCTTTAATATTGTTCGCCGCATTAACAAATTTTGGGTCAATCTTTGTACCATCAATAATCAACGCCGAAAACAAGCCCATATTTTCTAGCTTTTTCACCAAATCAGCGGTTTTTCCAGTTTTTGAAACAGCGTCATCTAATATTACTAATTTGCCACCTGCCTGCTTAACGGATAATGCGGTTTTTAATGCTAATCTACGAATTCTTTTTGGTAGACTGTGGCCATGATCCCTTACTACAGGTCCAAATGCGACACCACCCCCTCGCATATGAGGGGCCTTTTTGTCTCCTTGCCGCGCACGCCCCGTACCTTTCTGGCGAAACGGTTTTGCCGTACTGCCTCGGATTTCTGATCGCTGCTTTGTCTTGTGGTTTCCAGACCGGCGTTTGGCTAACTGCCAACTCACCATTCGGTGAAGAATGTCGTTCCTAATCGGCAAGCAAAAAATCTTGTCGTCCAAATCAATGTCGCCAGCACTTTTATTATCTAAGTTTATAACAGGACACTTCATGGTAACTCATTCCTTACCAACTGACTGAACACTATTTATAACAGTATCTTCACTTGTGCTGTTTTCTACAATTACATCATTGCCTTTAGCGCCTTCATCCGAACCCACAGTACCGGGTAATGGGACATTATCCGGTACTGGAAGCTTAATTGCATCCTTTACCAAAATGTAACCGCCCCTTGCCCCGGGAACAGAGCCTTTTACAAGAATAAGGCCGCGATCGACATCCGTAGAAATCACCTTAAGGTTTTGTTGGGTTACCCTAACATCACCAAGCTGTCCGGCCATTTTCTTCCCTTTAAAGACTTTCCCAGGATCTTGGCATTGTCCCGTGGATCCAAGGCTACGGTGGTTAATAGAGACGCCATGTGAAGCCCGCATCCCCTTAAATCCATGGCGTTTGATGGCGCCCGCAAAGCCCTTTCCCTTGGTAATACCAACAACATCCACGTACTGGCCAATCACAAAATGCTCAGACGTTAACTCAACACCGACATCTATAAACGCATCAGGTGTTACCCGAAATTCAACCAACTTTTGTTTGGGTTCAACTTTGGCTTTGGCGTAATGACCTCGCAAAGGTTTAGATACATTTTTTACTTTGGGTACTCCAACACCTAACTGGATTGCTTCATAGCCATCCTTTTCTTCAGTACGCTGACTTACAACCTGGCAATTATCCACTTTCAACACAGTAACGGGTATATGCCCACCGTCGTCAGTATAAATTGCGCTCATTCCAAGCTTCTTTGTAATAAGTCCAGTTCTCATTGAACATTCCACCTAAATTTTTATCTCTACGTCTACACCGGAAGCGAGATCAAGCTTCATAAGCGCATCAACCGTTTCTGGGGTAGGATCAAGAATATCTAGCACACGTTTATGTGTACGTATTTCAAATTGCTCACGGGATTTTTTATCTACGTGAGGGGACCGCAGCACTGTGTATTTCTCAATATTTGTAGGTAACGGTATAGGCCCCCGAACTTGGGCTCCAGTCCGCTTTGCAGTATTAACAATCTCAAGAGTTGATTGATCAAGTACCCTATGATCAAAGGCTTTAAGCCGTATCCTAATGTTTTGATTGTCTACCATATTATTTATCCAATTAGAAGAAATTAGTGCGGCACTCGCGGACCACTCATCTAGTTATATTCCACTATTCTGCAATACTAGCGACAACCCCGGCACCAACAGTACGGCCCCCTTCGCGTATAGCAAAACGAAGCCCCTGATCCATAGCGATTGGCGTGATCAGTTCAACCGTCATTGATATATTGTCGCCAGGCATCACCATCTCTGTGTTTTCGGGTAACTCAACCATCCCCGTTACATCCGTCGTACGGAAATAAAACTGTGGGCGGTAGTTTGCAAAAAATGGTGTATGACGACCACCTTCTTCCTTTGTCAGAATATACGCCTCACAAGTGAATTTCTTGTGCGGAGTAATCGCACCGGGCGCCGAAACAACTTGCCCCCGCTCGACTTCTTCGCGCTTCGTTCCACGCAGCAGACAGCCAATATTATCTCCCGCCTCACCCTGATCAAGAATCTTGCGGAACATCTCAACACCCGTACAAACCGTCTTCTGAGTTTCCTTAATACCAACTATCTCAATATCGTCACCCGTGTTCAAAATACCTGCCTCTATACGCCCCGTCACAACTGTCCCACGGCCTGATATCGAAAAAACATCCTCTATCGGCATCAGAAAAGGCTGATCCTTTGGGCGGTCCGGTTGCGGGATATAGTCGTCAACAGCCGCCACCAACTCCTTAATACTGTCCGCACCCGTCGTTTGATCGGAACCCTCCAAAGCAGCTAAGGCAGACCCCTTCACAATCGGAATATCATCCCCAGGGAAGTCGTAAGAGGAGAGAAGTTCACGAACTTCAAGTTCTACCAGTTCCAATAACTCTTCGTCGTCAACCTGATCAACTTTATTCAGATATACAACAATTGCTGGAACACCAACCTGACGCGCCAAAAGGATATGTTCTCGCGTTTGTGGCATGGGTCCATCCGCCGCACTTACTACCAATATGGCACCATCCATCTGCGCCGCACCCGTAATCATGTTCTTCACATAGTCAGCATGACCAGGACAGTCCACATGAGCATAGTGGCGGTTCTCTGACTCATACTCAACGTGCGCCGTCGAAATCGTAATTCCACGCTCGCGTTCCTCAGGAGCCTTATCAATTTCGTCATAAGCTATAAACTCAGCACCACCCGTTTCCGCCAACGTCTTCGTAATCGCCGCCGTCAAAGTCGTCTTCCCATGATCAACGTGGCCAATCGTGCCAACATTGCAATGAGGCTTAGTGCGCTCAAATTTCTCTTTAGCCATCGATCCTTCTCCCTGCTGGGCCTAAATTCCCTTTACTATAATTGCATGAAACCAACACTATCCGGCTAACCTTTCACGAACTTCATCAGAAACCGTCCGAGGAATTTCTGAATAATGGTCGAAATGCATTGTAAATTGTGCTCTTCCCTGCGACTGAGAACGCAAAGTATTTACGTAACCAAACATATTGGCAAGCGGTACCATAGCACTTACTACTCGTGCATTACCCTGTTGATCCATGGATGTTACTTCACCACGACGACTATTTAAATCACCGATTATATCACCCATATATTCTTCGGGTGTAACGACCTCTACTCTCATGACAGGCTCCAGAAGGGCAGGTTTGGCTTTTAGAATTCCTTCACGAAAAGCAGCACGGGACGCAATTTCAAACGCCATCACACTCGAGTCTACATCATGTGAGTCACCGTCGTAGAGTTCGGCTTTTAGATCTATAACTGGAAAACCCGATAACGGTCCAGAATCCATCGCGCTTCGAAACCCTTTTTCTACACCAGGTATGAACTCTTTCGGCACGCTACCTCCAACGACACTATTTTTAAACTCAAATCCAGATCCAGAAGGCAAAGGTTCAAATTTTACTTTGATGCGAGCGAATTGGCCCGCCCCGCCGGTTTGTTTTTTATGAATATAATCTACACTAGATGGGATTGTAATCGTTTCTCGATAAGCAACTTGTGGTGGCCCGACACTGGCATCAACCTTGAATTCTCGCTTCATACGATCAACAAGTATCTCAAGATGCAATTCACCCATACCCTTGATAATTGTCTGACCACTTTCCAAATCACTAGACACCCGAAAGGACGGATCCTCCGCAGCCAAACGTCCTAATGCCTGACCCATTTTCTCCTGATCGGCTTTTGTTTTTGGCTCCACCGCTATTTCAATGACAGGATCGGGAAACTCCATCCGCTCAAGGACTACAGGATGATCGGGATCGCAAAGCGTGTCGCCTGTAGTCGTTCCCTTAAGACCAGCTAAGGCAATAATATCACCAGCACGTACCTCCTTAACATCTTCGCGGTCATTTGCATGCATCATTAGCATACGACCCACACGCTCCCTCCGCTCCTTCACTGAATTCAAAACGTAGGAACCCGCATCTAACACTCCTGAATAGACACGGGCAAACGTGAGTGTCCCAACGTAAGGATCATTCATTATCTTAAAGGCTAGCGCTGCAAAGGGCTGGTCATCAGAATTATTTCGCTCAATTTCTTCGTTTGTGCCAACATTTACACCCTTTATTGGAGCAACGTCTGTCGGTCCCGGAAGAAAATTAACAACCGCATCAAGAAGCGGCTGCACACCTTTATTTTTAAACGCTGAACCACATAAAACCGGAACAAATTCTGACTTAATAGTACCTTTGCGTATACACGCGACCAATGTTTCTTCTTCCGGTTCAGTCCCCTCCAAATATGCTTCCATCGCATTGTCATCTTGCTCGACCGCTAGCTCAATCATATTCTCGCGAAACTTGCGTGATGTTTGAAGAAGGTCATCCGGTATTTCAGTATATTCATATTCTGCACCAAGCGTTTCGTCTTTCCAGACCACCGCCTTAAATTTGATTAAATCAACAACACCAACAAACTCAGTTTCAGAGCCAATCGGCAATTGGGTAATTAAAGGCTTAGCCCCAAGGCGGTCAGAAATCATGCTCACACAACGGTCAAAATCTGCTCCAACACGGTCCATTTTGTTTATGAAACATATTCGCGGTACAACATATTTATCTGCTTGGCGCCAAACCGTTTCGGATTGAGGTTCAACGCCAGCCACACTATCAAAAACAGCAACCGCGCCGTCGAGTATCCGTAAACTACGTTCGACTTCAATCGTGAAGTCAACGTGCCCCGGTGTATCAATAATATTTACACGGTGCCCCTTCCAATCGCAGGTAGTCGCTGCAGAAGTTATAGTAATGCCTCGCTCTTGCTCCTGCTCCATCCAATCCATAGTAGCGTTGCCGTCATGAACCTCACCTATTTTGTATGAGCGCCCCGTATAGAAAAGAATACGTTCTGTAGTCGTAGTCTTGCCCGCGTCAATATGAGCCATAATCCCGATATTTCGGTAACGATCCAATGGGGTCGTGCGTGCCATTTCTGATATAATTCTCTCAGAACAGAAAGACTACCAACGATAATGGGCAAAAGCTTTATTTGCTTCAGCCATCCGATGAGTATCTTCTCGTTTTTTTACTGCCGCTCCGCGATTTTCGGCAGCATCAAGGAGTTCTGCGGACAGGCGTCCAGTCATGGTATTCTCTGCTCTCTTTCGAGATGTTTCAATTATCCATCTAATTGCTAAAGCCTGGGATCGGTCATTACGCACTTCCACGGGGACTTGATAGGTAGCACCGCCAACGCGTCGAGAGCGAACCTCAACTTGTGGCTTTACATTGTTTAATGCCTCTTGGAATACCTTAATGGGATCTTGACTGGACTTTTTTTCAATTTCATTAAAGGCCTCATATACGATTTTTTCTGCAATAAATTTTTTACCATCCATCATCAAAGCATTCATAAGCTTGGTTAGGACCACATCCCCATATTTAGGATCGGGATTAAATTCGCGTTTTTCGGCGGCGTGGCGACGTGACATGATAAGCAAAAACCTCTTTTATTTTGGCCGTTTAGTACCATATTTCGACCGGCGCTGACGACGGTCGTCAACACCTTGGGTATCCAAAGTCCCTCGAATTATATGATAGCGAACACCGGGTAGATCTTTTACGCGGCCACCCCTTATAAGGACGACTGAGTGTTCTTGAAGATTGTGTCCCTCACCTGGTATATAAGAAGTAACCTCAAATCCATTAGTCAAACGAACACGAGCTACTTTGCGTAAAGCCGAATTCGGCTTTTTCGGAGTAGTAGTGTAAACACGCGTGCATACCCCTCTTTTTTGTGGACAAGCCTCCATCGCTGGCACCTTATTACGTTCTACAGGTGCTTTGCGTGGCTTTCTTATCAATTGATTAATCGTCGGCATTTACCGTCAATTACTCCTTAATTATCACATAGTCCTCAAACAACACTGTCTTCCTTATCAAAATAAACGACGGACACCGGCAACCATCAGAGCCAACAAACAATCACAGCTCTCAGCCGGAAAACCCATTCGGGCGAATTTTTATCAGTTTTATAGAGGCCTACAGCGTCTCGGATGAACACCGACCACCTGCACCCTCTGGAAGAGCACGGGATAATAGTTTCGCTTACTTTTCGCGTCAAGCTCTGAAATGCATTTTTTTTAATATTTTCATATATTTCTCAGCTACGCTAGTTCTGTTGGGAATGGTAAAAAAAACTCCTTACCTTACGAATGAAAACAATAAATCTAATTATATTAATTTAATATTACATTATCTAATTAACCACCTAGAATAATGCTAAGTAGCTTTTACTAGCATAGTTAATGAAACATGCGTTTATTTCCCTAAATTTTTTTGAATATTTAGATAAAAGACATTTTACTCGGCAGCTGTCTTTACAACTGCATTCTCAGCAACGTCAGCAGTATCAGATACCATCGCGTCATCTTCAATAGCAGAAGATTTTGCGGCCATCTCATCTACTAACTCCTTGTCTCTTTCTGCAGCAATGCTCCGGAATCGGTTCATCACAGATCCAGTACCAGCAGGGATCAATCGACCCACAATAACGTTTTCTTTTAGACCCACCAAGTTATCTCGTTTACCAGAAACAGCTGCTTCTGTGAGAACTCGTGTTGTTTCTTGAAAAGATGCTGCTGATATAAAAGACGATGTTTGTAGAGAAGCTTTTGTGATCCCTTGAAGCATGGGGACAGAAGATGCCAACTGCCCTTTTTCCACCTTTATTTGGGAATTGACCTCATTGAATTCTTCTTTGTCCACTAGTTCCCCCACGAGAAATGTTGTGTCGCCACCGTCAACAACTTCCACCTTTTGCAGCATTTGACGGACGATAACTTCAATGTGTTTGTCGTCAATCCGCACGCCTTGAAGGCGGTAGACTTCTTGTACTTCATAAATTAGATAGTCAGCTAGTGCTTCAACCCCCATTACCTTCAAAATGTCGTGGGGGACTGGCGGTCCATCCATCAATGAATCACCCCGTTCAACGTAATCTCCCTCTTGGACACTTATATGCTTACCTTTCGGGATCATGTACACCATTGGTTCCTCGTCTTTATCATCCGGAACCACAACTATTCGGCGCTTATTCTTAAAATCCTTTCCAAATTCAATACGTCCCTCATTTTCTGAAATTATAGCATGATCTTTTGGCCTGCGGGCCTCAAACAACTCAGCAACCCTCGGCAATCCACCCGTGATATCTCGAGTCTTAGAGGCTTCACGCGGAATACGAGCCAAAACATCACCTGCATTCACTTTCTTTCCATTCTCAACGCTCAAAATTGCGTCAACTGACATAAAATAGCGTGCCTCCATGCCATTTGGCAGTTTCAAGACCTTATTCTTGGCATCACGAAGTGTGATGCGCGGACGTAAATCTGTGCCCTTTGGCTGCTGCTTCCAATCAACCACAACCTTCGAGGAAATACCTGTCGCCTCATCTAAGACTTCGCGCATAGTGACACCTTCTTCTAAATCCATATAATTCGCTGTGCCCTCTTTTTCAGTAATAATCGGCAAAGTATATGGATCCCATTCAGCCAGTTTATCCCCCCTTTTGACTGAGACTTTGTCTTTAACTAACAACTTAGCACCATAAGGAATACGATGACGTGCACGTTCCCGGTCTTTATCATCAATTAGAAGAAGCTCCGCATTGCGGGTCATAACGATGTTCGTTCCAGAACTGTTTTTCACCACGTTACAATTGGCTAGACGAACTTTAGTATCCGCAGAAGCCTCTATATTGGATTGTTCAGCACCACGCTGCGCAGCACCGCCAATGTGGAACGTGCGCATCGTTAGTTGCGTTCCAGGCTCTCCAATTGACTGAGCCGCGATAACGCCAACAGCTTCCCCCATATTTACTTCTGTCCCCCGCGCAAGGTCTCGACCATAACAGGCGCCACAAATTCCAGATTTAGTTTCACACGTTAACACCGAACGAACACGCACCGACTCAATTTCAGCTTTTGATAACTTTTCTACCCCGTCTTCGTCCAGTAGAGTGTTTCGCTTTATAAGCACTTCGTTAGTTTCGGGATCATTTACTGGTTCAGCCAGCGTTCTCCCAAGTATCCTCTCTCCAAGTGTAACGATTGTTTCACCACCTTCTATTACAGAAGTGACCGCAATACTTTCATTTGAACCGCAATCTTTTTCGATTACGATACAATCTTGGGCCACGTCGACAAGCCGTCGGGTCAAATATCCGGAGTTTGCGGTTTTTAACGCTGTATCGGCCAACCCTTTCCTAGCGCCATGTGTGGAATTAAAATACTCAAGTACGGATAAGCCTTCCTTAAAATTTGAAATAATAGGAGTTTCAATTATCTCCCCGGATGGCTTTGCCATGAGGCCACGCATACCAGCTAATTGCTTCATTTGGGCAGCTGAACCCCGGGCACCAGAATCTGCCATCATGAAAATTGAATTCATAGGCTTGCCCACCTCATTTTTTGATATTTCTTCCATCATCTTGTCAGCAACTTCGTCAGTGCAATTAGACCAGGCATCAACTGCCTTATTATACTTCTCACCTTTTGTAATTAAACCGTCGAGGTATTGCCGTTCATATGATTCAACCTGTTTTTCGGTATTTTGAACCAAACTCTGCTTAGCACCAGGAACTACCAAGTCATCCTTCCCAAATGAAATTCCTGCTTTACAAGCATATCCAAATCCTAGTGCCATTATACGGTCTGCAAAAAGAACTGTTTCCTTCTGTCCGCAGTGGCGGTAGACCTCATCAATTACTGCAGAAACATCTTTCTTGGTGAGCAATTTGTTCACCATTTTGTAATGAACATTAGGATTTTTTGGTAACAAGTCGCTAAGCATCATACGTCCAGGGGTCGTCTCAATTCTAATAGTCTTGAAGTCACCATTGGCGGTTATTATCTGATATCGCGCTTTTATTTTTGAATGAAGGGATATGACCCCTTGTTCCATAGCTAGTTCGATTTCGCTAATATCGGTAAACGCCATCCCTTCACCCGGTTCGCCTTCACGTTCTATTGTCAAATAGTAAAGCCCTAACACTATGTCTTGGGATGGTACAATTATCGGCTTACCGTTAGCCGGACTGAGTATATTGTTAGTCGACATCATAAGCACACGTGATTCTAATTGCGCTTCAAGCGATAATGGCACGTGGACAGCCATTTGATCACCATCAAAATCAGCATTAAATGCCGTGCAAACTAACGGATGAAGTTGTATTGCTTTACCTTCAATTAAGACTGGCTCAAAAGCTTGAATACCAAGTCTATGCAATGTCGGGGCTCTATTTAGTAACACGGGGTGCTCCCGAATAACTTCTTCTAAAATATCCCAAACCTCTGGCCGTTCCTTTTCAACCATGCGCTTAGCGGCTTTTATTGTTGTGGCCATGCCATATTTTTCGAGTCGCGAATACACGAACGGTTTAAATAATTCTAAAGCCATTTTTTTTGGAAGGCCGCATTGATGAAGCATCAATTCTGGGCCCACAACAATCACGGAACGACCAGAATAGTCAACTCGTTTACCAAGTAGGTTCTGCCGAAAGCGACCTTGCTTACCTTTAAGCATGTCTGACATCGATTTCAACGGCCGCTTGTTTGCACCAGTAATGGCTCGCCCACGACGACCATTATCAAACAAGGCATCAACAGACTCCTGCAGCATCCGTTTTTCATTACGCACTATTATTTCAGGAGCTCTTAACTCAATTAGGCGCTTAAGGCGGTTGTTCCTATTAATGACGCGACGGTATAGGTCATTAAGGTCTGAAGTCGCAAAACGCCCGCCATCAAGAGGGACTAGTGGACGTAACTCTGGCGGGATAACAGGCACTACCTCTAAAATCATCCACTCAGGCCTGGCACCAGCGTTGATAAATGCCTCGACAAGCTTAAATCGTTTGACAAATTTTTTCCGTTTAGCCTCTGATTTTGTTTCTTTCAAATCACTTTTTAGTATTTCGTATTCTTCGGTTAGCACTAAACGTTCCAACATTAAGCGGATCGCTTCAGCTCCAATTCCTGCTTGAAAGGCGTCCTCACCATAATCATCGACGGCATCTTGGTACTCGTCCTCAGTTAAAAGTTGTTTTTCTATCAAAGGAGTAAGACCTGGCTCCGAGACAACGTAACTATCAAAATAGAGTACACGCTCCAGGTCCTTCAGTGTCATGTCTAATAGAAGACCAATACGTGATGGTAAAGACTTCATAAACCAAATATGAGCGACTGGTGCAGCCAACTCGATATGTCCCATTCGATCACGCCGCACTTTTGTAAGAGTGACTTCAACACCGCACTTTTCGCAGACAATACCCTTGTATTTCATACGCTTATACTTACCGCATAAGCACTCATAATCTTTAATCGGACCAAATATTCTGGCACAAAAAAGACCGTCACGTTCGGGTTTAAAAGTTCGATAATTTATAGTCTCTGGTTTTTTTATCTCACCAAATGACCAAGCGCGGATTCGTTCAGGACTAGCTATACTGATCCGAATATGATCAAATTGCTGGGTTGATTTTGCAGGTTCAAAGATCCGCATCAACTCGTTCATCTATTATCTCCTTAGGGCTATTACCTATGGCGGCATTTAATAAAACACGGTTAGTTAGTACTTTGTTTCAATTCAACATTCAGACAAAGGGCATGTAGTTCCTTAACCAAGACGTTAAAGGACTCTGGAATACCCGCTTCAAAGGTATCGTCACCCCTGACCACCGCTTCATAAACTTTGGTGCGACCAGATACGTCATCAGATTTAACAGTCAACATTTCTTGCAGCGTATACGCTGCCCCATATGCTTCGAGGGCCCAAACTTCCATTTCTCCGAAGCGCTGACCACCAAACTGGGCCTTGCCACCGAGCGGCTGTTGGGTGACCAAACTATATGGACCGATTGAACGGGCGTGAATCTTGTCGTCTACAAGATGGTGGAGTTTTAACATGTAAATGTAGCCCACTGTAACATCACGATCAAAATGTTCTCCAGTCCGCCCATCAAAAAGCTTTACTTGACCCGACACTTCAACGTTTGCCTTTTTCAGCATTTCGACAATATCATCTTCATGAGCACCGTCGAACACTGGCGTAGCAATAGGGATACCGTCCCTGAGATTCCCCGCGAGTTCGATTACTTCTCCTTCATCGAGGTCAACGATATCTGACTTATAGGTAGGTTCACCATAAACGTCTTTCAGTTTTTCGTGAAGATCTTCAATCACGGCCTCGCCATGATTGATTTTGTCCAATACATCGCCAATTTGCTGGCCAAGGCCTGCACATGCCCAACCTAGATGAGTTTCAAGGATTTGGCCAACGTTCATCCGCGAGGGAACACCTAATGGATTTAATACCAAATCTATAGGGGTACCATCTTCTAGAGTTGGCATATCCTCTATCGGCGTAATCCTAGAAATGACCCCCTTGTTGCCATGACGCCCGGCCATCTTGTCCCCTGGTTGGAGTTTACGCTTTACTGCAACAAATACCTTAACCAGTTTCATCACACCGGGTGGCAGTTCGTCTCCTCGTTCAAGCTTTTCAACTTTATCGTCAAAACGACGTTGATACTCTGCTACATCATCTTCGTGTCGAGTTTTTCTAGATTCTATCTCGCCCATTACTTTGTCGTTTCCGATCGTAATTTGGAGTTGCTGCCCCAGTGTCAAATTATCTAGAATTTCTTCGGTAATGAGAGTACCTGGTTTAAGGTCTTTTGCCCCACCCAGTAATTTTCGTTTGAGTAGTCTAGTCCTTATCTCCCGCTGAAAGCTTCTTTCTAAAATCGCTATCTCGTCGTCCCGGTCCTTGGCGTGACGTTCGATTTCCGCCCGTTCAATTGCAAGCGCCCGTTCATCTTTATCAACACCTCGACGAGAAAACACTCTTACCTCAACCACTGTACCCGCAACCCCCGGAGGAAGTTTGAGTGAGGTATCACGCACGTCGGAGGCCTTTTCCCCAAATATCGCTCGGAGAAGCTTTTCTTCCGGGGTCATCGGTGATTCGCCCTTAGGTGTAACTTTCCCAACTAGAATATCCCCTGGAGAGACCTCAGCACCAATGTAAACAATTCCCGCTTCATCCAGAGCTTTCAGAGCCTCTTCCCCAACGTTGGGGATATCACGTGTAATTTCTTCTTGGCCGAGTTTAGTGTCACGAGACATCACCTCAAGTTCCTCAATGTGTATCGAGGTAAAGACATCGTCCCGAACTATACGCTCTGAGATTAAAATTGAGTCTTCAAAATTGTAACCATTCCAAGGCATAAAAGCCGCCAGAACATTTCTGCCAAGGGCTAGTTCCCCAAGTTGAGTCGAAGGACCATCAGCAATTATATCGTCCACTTTTATTCGGTCACCCACTTTAACTAAAGGTCGTTGATTAATGCATGTATTTTGGTTCGAACGTTGAAACTTTTGAAGTGTGTAGGTATCAACGCCAGGCTTTTCGTGCCCTCCACTATCTCCATCTGCATGCACAACAATTCGCGTCCCATCAATCTGGTCGACCACCCCGTCACGAGTAGCGATCAGCGTTGCGCCTGAATCTCGAGCAACCGTCTCCTCCATACCGGTACCAACTAGAGGCGCTTCAGCCTGGATAAGCGGCACGGCTTGTCGCTGCATATTGGAACCCATAAGAGCTCGGTTGGCGTCATCATTCTCCAAAAATGGTATAAGTGCCGCGGCTACTGAAACGAGTTGCTTCGGAGACACGTCTATTAATTGAACATCTTCAGCGGGAACCAAGATGACTTCGTCGCTCTTCCGGCAGTTAACGAGTTCGTGAACAAACTTACCGTTGCTATCAAGCTCTTCATTTGCCTGAGCGATGGTAAATTTACCCTCGTCCATAGCTGACAGGTGTATAACCTCATTACTTACCTTACGGCTAATTACCTTACGATAAGGACTTTCGATAAAGCCATATTGATTAACTCGTGCATATGTAGCCAAGCTATTAATTAAGCCAATATTTGGGCCTTCTGGTGTTTCAATGGGACAAATTCTACCATAGTGAGTAGGATGTACATCCCGAACCTCAAACCCAGCGCGTTCCCTAGTTAAACCACCGGGACCTAGGGCCGATAATCGACGTTTGTGCGTGATTTCCGACAATGGATTAGTCTGATCCATAAACTGACTTAGCTGAGAAGACCCAAAGAATTCCCTGACAGCTGCCGCAGCCGGTTTCGCATTTATTAAATCATGCGGCATGATCGTATCAATATCTACCGAACTCATTCGCTCACGAATTGCCCTCTCCATACGAAGAAGACCAACACGATACTGGTTTTCCATTAACTCGCCCACTGATCTAACCCGGCGATTCCCGAGGTGGTCTATGTCGTCAATTTCTCCTCTTCCATCCTTTAAATCGACCAGAATCTTGACCACTTTTAGGATATCCTCGCGTCGCAGAACTCTAACCGAATCTTCCGTATCCAATTCCAATCGGGAATTCATTTTTACCCGCCCCACAGAAGACAGGTCGTAGCGATCAGAGTCAAAAAACAACCCCTGGAAAAGCGCATCAGCGGTATCAAGAATAGGCGGTTCACCCGGACGCATGACCCGGTACATGTCAATTAAGGCATCTTCGCGGCTGTTATTTTTATCTACAGCGAGCGTATTTCGAATATACGAACCTACCCTAATGTGATCGATGGAAAGAGTAGGCAAAATTTCAAACTTTGCTTCCTCCAGTTCCACTAATTTTTCCTCAGTAATCTCCTCACCTGCCTCCAAAAAAACCAAGCCCGAACTTTCGTCGATGACATCTTCTGCAGAAAATCGACCTATTATTTCTTCAACCGGAACAACAAATTCACTAATATTCTTTGTTTGCAACTCCTTGAGAACACGTGGCGTAAGCTTGGTTCCCGCCTCAACTGCAACTCGGTTTGACTTAGCATTTATAAGATTGTAGTCGAGCCTCAACCCACGAAGGCCATCAAAATCAACCTGAATTTTCCAGCCTTTCTTAACTCTGCTGTACACCACTTTGTCATAAAAATAGGAAAGAATACTTTCGGGGGTCATTCCCTCTGCATCCAGCGGATCAATTGCCTTTCCCTCGGACAATAGGTCTTGGCGTTTTTTTGCGGTTTCTGGGCTATCAAGGCCAAGAAGCAAAGTAGTAACCGGAAGTTTACGTCTTCGATCAATTCGAACGTAAAGGATGTCTTTGGCGTCAAATTCAAAATCAAGCCACGAACCTCGGTAAGGGATAACTCTCGCACCAAATAAAAATTTTCCTGACGAATGAGTTTTACCTTTGTCATGGTCAAAGAAGACACCTGGAGAACGATGCATTTGGGACACTATCACCCGCTCTGTACCATTAATAACAAACGTACCATTTCCGGTCATCAATGGCATTTCACCCATGTATACAACTTGTTCTTTAATATCTCTGACGGACCGCGCAGCTGATTCCTCGTCCACATCCCAAACAACCAGCCTCAACGTGACCTTAAGAGGGGCACCATATGTCATTCCTCTTTGCTGGCACTCCTCGACATCGTAAGAAGGATCCTCAAAGTCGTAATCTACAAATTCCAATGTCCCCTTCTCAGAGAAGTCTTGTATGGGAAATACAGACTTAAAAACTTCTTGCAAACCGGCATTCAAACGATCTTGGTGAGTGACATGTCGTTGAAGAAAATTTTCATATGAATTTTTTTGAACCTCTATAAGATTGGGCATAGGCACCACTTCAGGAAGACGTCCAAAGTTTTTTCTTACCCTTTTACGATTGGTAAAAGATCGAACAGCCATTTTAGCTCCTAATAAATTTCACTGTTTTATTACATCCGATGTAACAAGCACCACTTCTTACGCGCGCAGGTAACAACTACAATTTTCCAAAACCAATTCCAAAAAAAATCAACCGGCCCCAACCCGGAACCGGAGCCAAACACCTACTATCTCGACCGCAGCACAGTCTATTCTTCGCAGATGAATTCTTTTTTTGAAGGACAGCACAATTTAAATGCTCAAACTCATGCATTTTACCGCTAGTCCGTTTCCATCGTGGATTTAGCATTCACTTAAGTTCAACAGTAGCACCAGCTTCTTCGAGTTTAGTTTTAATCTTCTCTGCCTCATCCTTAGCCAAATCTTCTTTTATTGTATTCGGAGCACCTTCCACCAAGTCTTTAGC
>Ga0209403_10001531_pt1 | contig 29783 bp, 26 predicted proteins | sample ArcticOcean_MG_C_8_FD_187440 | JGI IMG/M metagenome (GOLD analysis project Ga0209403, IMG submission 187440) | Marine microbial communities from western Arctic Ocean - ArcticOcean_MG_CB11_86 (SPAdes) (version 2) | ecosystem: Environmental > Aquatic > Marine > Oceanic | place: Arctic Ocean...
GGTCTGGGTGGCAGGGTCGGCAACGGTAAGCAGCACATCAGTTGGGTGGCTATCGACGACGTTGTCGGAGTCATCCTGCATTCACTGGACAGGCCTGAGCTTTCCGGTCCGATAAACGTTACGTCACCCAATTCAGTGACCAACCTGGAGTTCGCCCAAGCCCTCTCAGCGGCCGTAGGGCGCCCCGCACTTGGTTGGATGCCCGGACCCATAGCCAATCTGGTGTTTGGCGAAATGGGCCGTGAACTGATTCTTACAGATCAGGATGTTCACCCTATTCGGATACTGGAGTCTGGGTATCAGTTCATCCACCCAAAATTGGAGTCGGCATTGCGTGCGGCGTTGGGGTCGCGCTAGGCGGATAATAACGCGTGGCCAAGCGCCTCCTGTACAAGCCAACCCCGTTAGCACGACAGGAGGACATATTCCGATACGCCACTATCATGTGATCACGCGCATCCCTTACCCCGCCTCGCCCGCCATTCGCCTCAGGACGTAGTGGAGGACGCCACCGTGGCGGTAGTAGTCCCACTCGATACCCGTGTCGATGCGGAGAATAGCGTCAAATTGCATGACCTTTCCGTCATCGGTCGTAGCGCTGACATGCACCGTCTGACGTGGCTCGAACTCACCGTCCAGTCCGCTGATTGCAAACGTCTCACGTCCAGTCAGGCCCAATGAGTCAGCACTGTCGCCAGGCATGAACGTGATCGGCAGTACCCCCATCCCAATCAGATTGCTGCGGTGAATTCGTTCGTAGCTCTCGACGATGACGGCGCGCACGCCCAACAGAGACGGACCTTTGGCCGCCCAGTCTCGGGAACTGCCAGTTCCGTACTCTTTTCCGCCAAGAACGATCAACGGCACCCCCTCGTCACCGTACTTGTTCGCTGCCTCAAACACCCGCATCTCTTCACCATCTGGCAAATGAAGGGTCCAGTCGCCTTCACGCCCCGGCGTCATCTGGTTCCTTAATCGGATATTCCCAAATGTGCCGCGCACAAGTACGTTGTGATTGCCTCGACGCGCGCCGTAAGTGTTGAATTCCCTTCGCGGAATGTCGTCGCCAAGCAATAGCTGTCCGGACGGAGCAGTTGGAGGGATAGCCCCTGCCGGAGATATGTGGTCTGTCGTCACACTATCGCCAAGCCTCAGAAGGACACGCGCCCCAGATATGTTCTCAACGGGCGGAGCATCGGTAGGCATACCGTCAAAGAATGGCACACGCTGTGCATACGAAGATCCCGGGTCCCAGGCAAACTGGACGCCTTCAGGTACTGGAAGTGCCTTCCATTCGTCCGAGCCCTCAAACACGCCGGAGAACCCTGCGGCGAACTCGTCTGCCGTCACTCCACTGTCCACTGCGTCTGCAATCTCCGACTGGGACGGCCAGATGTCTTTCAAATAAACCTCGTTGCCGTCTTCATCGGTTCCAAGCGGGTCTCGAACGAGGTCTACATCGACTCGACCGGCAAGAGCATAGCCCACGACCAGCATCGGGGATGCCAGATAGTTGGCTTTCAATTGCGGATGGATACGGCCTTCAAAGTTACGGTTGCCGCTCAGAACACCAGCCACAGTGAGGTCGTTGTCATCGATTGCCTGTGCTACAGGAGCCGGGAGCGGACCGGAGTTGCCAATGCACGACGTGCAGCCGTACCCGACGGTGTGGAACCCGAGTCGATTCAGGTCTTTAGTTAGGTCCAGGGAATCCAGGTATCCGGTCACCACTTTGGAGCCCGGAGCCAAACTGGTCTTGACCCAGGGCTTGCTCCGTAGCCCCTTCTCCACTGCGTTTCGGGCCAGAAGGCCTGCGCCGACCATCACATACGGGTTCGAGGTGTTCGTGCAGCTGGTGATGGCGGCAATGGCCACAGCGGCGTCACCTAGCTCCACCTGCTGGCCATCCATATCGATCGAAACGCCGTTCCTGAATGGGGCAGCCAATCCGGTCTCTCCCGGACGCACACCCTCCGGGAACGCATCAAAGAAGTTTTCTTCCACACCACTCAAACTGACACGATCCTGCGGCCGTCGCGGCCCCGCCAAGCTGGGCTCGATCGTTTTGAGATCAAGTTCAACCGTCGATGTGTATTCGGGGTCCGGCGTGTCGGTTGTGTAGAACAAACCTTGCGCACGGTAATAGGCATTTGCGAGGTCTGCCGCCTCCCCACGATTTGTCAGCCGCAGATACCGAAGTGTCTGTTCGTCTACCGGGAAGAAACCAGCGGTTGCTCCGTACTCAGGCGACATGTTCGATATGGTTGCGCGGTCAGCTACCGGCAGACTCTCCAAGCCGGGCCCGAAGAACTCGACCAGTTTCTCGACGACGCCGTGCGCTCGAAGCATCTCGGTCACGGTCAGCACAAGGTCAGTGGCCGTAGTGCCTTCCGGCAACGAGCCGGTCAACCTGACTCCGACGACCTCCGGCACCAGCATGTAGTACGGCTGGCCAAGCATCACAGCCTCTGCCTCGATGCCTCCCACACCCCATGCGAGCACACCTAGGCCATCGACCATCGTCGTGTGGGAGTCCGTACCGATGCAGGTGTCGGGGTAGGCAACACGTCCGTGTTGGCCATCCTTGGTCAAAACCGATGGCGACAGATACTCGAGGTTGACCTGGTGGACGATGCCCGTTCCTGGGGGTACGACCCGGAAGTTGTCGAACGCCCGTTGTGCCCACCGGAGCAACAGGTAACGCTCCCGGTTTCGCTCAAATTCACGCTCTATGTTCATTGCGAGAGCGCCTTCGTTTGCGAAATAGTCGACCTGAACCGAGTGGTCGATCACAAGATCGGTCCGGATGATCGGGTTCACGATCGCGGGGTCACCACCTGACTCGGCGACCGTGTCACGCATTGATGCCAGGTCAACGACCGTCGGAATTCCGGTGAAGTCCTGGAGGACGACTCGTCCTGGAAGGTAGGGGATTTCTTTGGTGGGGGTAGAAGATGACGTCCAGGACGCGATCGTCTCGACGTCTGAACGATCCGCCACTCCGCCGTCCGATTGTCGCAATGCGTTTTCGAGCAGGATGCGGATGCTGAACGGAAGTTTGTCTACATCGACTAGACCCTGTTCTTTAAGGGCCGACAGTCGGTAGTAAATGATTTCACCGGACGGGGTTTGAAGAGTAGTCCGGGCATCGAAAGGACCGTTACCGTTCGCCATTCGCTATCCACTTTCCAACTGTCTATCTTCGGTCGTAGGCGGCCGTATCACGCGCCGGACGTTATTTCGTGCCGCGACTTTACCAGCGAGAGACCGTGTCTGGTTCAATGCACACGTATTTACGCTGGCCCCCATCGCGATAGGACCAGCTACGTTGTAGCATCCCCGGGCCTCTGGCAAGTACAAATCGAATTCACACCACCTCGGAATTAACATGAACACAGGACAATCGCCAGAACAATTTAAGGAAGCGGCATCGTTGGATCTCCTTGCCGGATTACGGGTCGTCGAACTAGGCCACGGCCTGGCGGGGGCGGTGTGCGGCCAGTCGTTTGTCGAAGCAGGGGCACAGGTGGCCCGGCTATCCGCCGAGTCTGAAGACGGCAACGTCTGGCTTGCAGTTAACGACGGTAAGCAGCGCACTGGAAATCCTGCCGAGTTCGATAGATTTCTCAGTGCCGCCGACCTTGTGATCGTCGACAGAACGCCCTCTGGAGCATCAACGACCCAGGGTGTGATCGATAAAATACGATCGGGCAATTCCAGTGTATTGATCGTATCAATCACCCCATTCGGCCTGACAGGTCCAGATGCTGAATTCACCGGGGGCGATCTTGTTTCATTCCATGCCTCGGGCATGGGCCGGCTTCTGATAGGACAGGTCGAAGACCCGAAGACAGAACCTCCCGTGAGGGCTGCCGGAGATCAGTCGGCATTCGTGGCAGGTACCACAGCTGCGTGCGCAGCGATGCTTGCCCTCGCCGGAGAGCATCCCGATGACGGTAAGTTAATCGATGTATCAACCCAGGAAGCACTGGCGTGCATGGCCGTCCGCGAACTGGCAGCGCCGGCATATGGAGAGCCGTCTCAGCCGCGTCGTCGCGATGGAGACGGAAATGGTTCGACCGTCAGCATCATCCCGGCATCCGACGGTTTCGTTGCGATCTCCCCCCGTGAAGATCGGCAGTGGCGGGCGTGGCTCGGTGTTATGGGGGACCCGAGCTGGGGCGCAGATGAGCGATTCGGCACAAAGGCCGATCGTGCCAGGAACTGGGGTGAGCTTCACCCGTTAATCACCGAATGGAGCGTCATTCACCCCAAACAGTGGATCTACGAAACGGCACAGGACGCGCACGTACCGTCGTTTCCATTGGCGACGCCGGGCGATCTGCTCGAGTCTGCACAACTACTGCACCGTGGGTTTTTTACCGAATTCGAACACCCGACTGCTGGCCCACTCCGCCGACCTGGCGTGCCTTACACAGTGCACCGATCTTCGAATAGAAGATCTCCTGGGGCTTCCTATCAATCGTCCCGGATAATCCCCCGCACTCAAGGGTTGTCAGGTGTCCGAGTGTTGGATCTGAGTTGGGTGATCGCCGGGCCGACCAGTACCCGTTATCTGGCGGCCCTCGGGGCAGATGTCATTAAGGTCGAAACAAGTAGCCGATCTGACCCCGGACGTGCGTCCGCATTGCACGCAATTTTGGGCAAATCGAAGCGTGCCATCAACCTGAACTTGAAACAACCGGAAGCCCTTGAGATAGCACACCGGCTGGTCGCTGAATCCGATGTGGTGGTCGAGAACTTCGCGACCGGAGTGTTGGATCGGCTTGGGCTCGGCTATGAATCTCTCAGTGAGATACGACCCGACATCATTCTGTTGTCAGCATCAGGTTTGGGGCGTACCGGGCCGGATGCGGGCCGCGTCGCCTACGGAACACTTATCCAGTGCTACACCGGTTTTGCCGCACTCAATGGATACCCCGATACACCGCCTCGGGTGGGTTGGGCCTGGGCCGATCCCTTATGCGGCCTGAAGATGGCCTTCGCTATCGGAGCAGCGCTTCGGCATCGGGCCAGCACCCACGAGGGTTCGAATATCGACTTCTCGATGGTGGAGGCGTTGTTATCGACAATGCCGGGACCGTTGATCGATCACCAGTCGGGCCGGACATCACCGGGACAGATAGGCAACGATGACCCCGAAATCAGCCCACACGGCGTCTACGCCTGCGCTGGCGACGATCAGTGGGTTGCGATTAGCACCGCGTCACCGGGCGAATGGGAAGCCTTATGCACCATCATTCCGGAATTGGTTGCCCGGATGTCTGACAGCCTAAAAATTCGGATGCGGGATGCTGCACAGATTAACAGGGCAATTACTGCATGGACCTCAACACAGACAGCAAAGAAGGCGACTTTCACGCTCCAGAGCGCCGGTGTCTCCGCAGCACCGTCGCCAGACTCCACGGAGTTGTTCTGGGACGCACATCTGCAGGAACGTGGTTTCTATGCGAATTCTACGGACATGGACGGATCAACCCGCGGGTTGCCCGGATTGCCATGGCAATGGGCATCCGGAGAACGGCCTGTTCAAGCACCGGCTTCGGCGCTGGGCGCTGATACCGACGCCGTGTTAGTTGATGTGCTGGGTATGACCGATGTCGAAATTGCTGAGCTGCGGCAGACAGGCGCGTTGACATAGAGGGCCACCCTGGAATTACCGGACAGCGCCGATGCGACGATCGCTCCATGCAGGGGCGGTGTCCGCTAATAATGAGATTGCATTCCAGAGCAATATCATGCCAAGAGGCTCTCGAAGGTTTGGAACAATGACCAGTTGTTGGTGACGCGCGACCCACGTTCCTTTTATGCGGAAACAATGGAACCGGATGAGGGGCAAGCGTCTCCTCTACAAACTTGAATTGGTCTGATTTCGGTGCGCTATTCGAACGGGATGGGCGTATTGCCTTAGGCTCTCACAACACGATGACTTGGGTGATGGCCGTGTCCGTCAATACGCCCAGATAACTGCCCCACTCGGGTTAGTACTCCCCGGATTTGTATAGCTCTTCGAGTCGTTCCGCCTCTTCCAGTGTCGGGTCCGGGAACGCTTCTCCTTTCTTTCTTAGAGCTCCCGTGAAGTTCGCTGGACGCTTCTCGTTGAAAGCTTTTCGGCCCTCTTCTCCGTCCAGTGTGGTCTGGATGAGCAACGTATTCATCAGCGTCTGCACCTGCCACGCCGTGTCCACAGGAGTTTCTCGGAATCGGATTACGAACTCTTTCATCATCCGCACCGCCACCGGCGGCATCGACGCTAGGCGGTGTGCCAACTCATCCGCCCTATCCATCAGATTTTCGTGCGGCACCACCTCGTTGATAAGGCCGATTCGAAGCGCCTCTTCGGCGCCGAACGGTTCGTCCATGAGCAAAATCCGCATCGCATCCGCGTAGTTCACCTGTCGGGTGAGAAGCGTCGCACCCGGACCGTTCCCTACCCAGCCCTGTGATAGCAACGCGAACTTAAACCGGGCGTGCTCGGCACAGGCAATTCGAATATCGGTCGACCCGAGCACGAGGTAGAAGCCAGCGCCTGCGGCCCACCCGTTTACGGCGGCGACCACCGGCTTCCAGATCTGCGGGTAGTGATCACCCATTCGCCCATCAACGCCCGTTGTAGCCCCGTTGACCGTTCCCGAGAGGGGCCAGTAAGTGCGTTGCATCCGCAGTCTTTCACGCTCCTCGTCTGTGACATCCGGCCTTGGAGCCAGGTTGTGGCCTGCACAAAAGTACTTATCGCCTTCACCGGTCAGCACCGCAGCTCGGACATCACGATCCTCCCATACTTCTTTCCATGCATCCGAGAGAGCGTCCGAGCTGGCCTTGTCCAGGATGTTCGCCTTGTCCGGGTTGCTTATGGTGATGTAAGCGATCTGGTCACGCTTTTCGTAGATGATAGCCATGGTTGCGTTTCCTCTTATTCGTCGGGTGCGATTCTGATGAGTCTGGAATTTCAGGGGGCTGGATCGGGCCTTGTTCATAGGTCATATGAAAATTAAGTCGATGCACTGAACGCGAGTACGACGCCTTTTTGGTGCAATGACGTTGTAACATCGTGCGCCGCTGACCGCAGCATTCTCCAGAACATCGGGGGCCCTTGAACTCTCATAACTTCCGACATCGCATCGCTCGACACACGCCGTTTTTTTATGGCTGGGCGATCCTCTTCTCCGCCGGATCTGCGGTGTTCGTCCGTAACGCCGCCGCGGCCCTGACCCTCGGGGTCTTCATGTTCCCCATGGCCGAGGATCTCGGCTGGAGCAGGACTCTTCTAGCTGGATCTGCGAGCGCTGGCGGGATTGCAGCGATGTTCGCAGCTCCAATATCAGGATATTTGATCGACCGGTACGGTCCACGCGCCGTACTGCTTGGTGCGGCCCTCATTCTCGGGTTTACGACAATGGCTATCGGCTGGTGGATCACGCCCATCAGCTTCTACGTCCTGTTCGGCATCGGGCGAGTGATATTTGCGGCTCCTATTCAGATCGGGACCGGGACCGTGGTCTCTCAGTGGTTTATCCGTCGCCGTGGTCGAGCCAACGGGATCCTCGCGTCGTCGCACTCCGTTGGCATGGGGTTGATGCCGTTCTTCGCCCAGATACTCATCAACACCGTCGGTTGGCGAGAAGCGTGGTTCTGGCTGGGCATCGCCGTATGGGCAATCGCACTGGCGCCCCTGTGGTTCCTGATGGTCTCCAAACCAGAAGATGTCGGTATGTTGCCGGACGGCGACGGGGACACCGGAGCGCTCGCGAGTGCCTCGGGAGATGCGCCACAGGAAGACCGCCTGGCCGGGCCTGTCGAGATTGAAGGTTGGACACTGTCCGCGGCCATGCGAACCCCGACGCTGTGGGCCATCGGTTTGACCGGGGGGTTGCTGTTCTTCGTTCATGCAAGCGTTAACATCCACCAAGCGGCGTTTTTACGCGACCAGGGCATCAGTGCGACCGTCGCAGCGGCCGCGTTGACCTCCTTGGCGGCTGGGTCAGCGGTCGGCGCAATTTTCTGGGGCGTGGTCGCCGAAAAATTCCCGGTCAAAATCGCCTATGCGGCTGTCGCACTGTTCATGGGTGTGGTTGCGTTACTGTTCCTGACCGTGAACAACACGGCGCTGGCCTTCATCGTGGCGACGCTATTCGGTTTCGGATTGGGCGGCCTTCTAGTCATCCCTTCAGTGATCGTTGCCGATTATTTTGGCAGGCGTTCGTTGGGCGGTGTACGAGGTTTCGTAGAGCCGTGGGTGGGTGGAGGACAGGCGGCAGGAGCGCTTGGCGCAGGCCTGATATACGACATCACGGGCGACTATCGGGCAGTGTTTCCTATGCTCGCTGCATTCGCCATCCTCGCAGCGGCGTTGATCCTGTTCACACCGTCACCAGGCCCCCCCCCAGCGCGGGTCGCAGACCCTGACCATATGACAAGCGTCGCCCCGGCGGCGGACGATTAGCCCATTTCGGGTCGTCTGTATTCGGCCCGGTTGCTCGGATATGAATCTGCCATTACGCTTATTCCACGTTTGATATTTGGACTTATAGAGCCAAATCAGGAGGCATCCCAGATGACGACACAGGGGACGACCGAGGGCCTTACCGCTCGCTCCATGGTCGAGCACATCGCTGCGCAGGGGGTCACACACATGGTGACTCTGCCGGACAGCGAAACCAATTTCATGTACGACAACATGACCGAAAGCGGGATGGAGGTCGTTCCGATCGCCCGTGAAGGTGAGGCGATTGCCATCGCTGCCGGGTTGTGGATCGCCAACCAGAAGCCAGCCGTCATGATCCAGAACTCGGGTCTATTCGAGTCTGGAGATGCACTTCGTGGACTCGGGATCGGCATCGATTTGCCGCTCGTCATGTTCATCGGATACCGGGGTTACACACGACACGGCGACACCCCCGACAGCGCAGCCCAATTCCTGGAACCCTTCCTCCACACCTGGGGTACGCCGTACTGGATCATTGAGACGGACGCCGAGTTGGACAGGATCTCTCTGGCTTTTAAGAAGGCCGAAGAGACTTCAAAGCCCGTCGCTGTACTCATAGGCGCGGAGTACGTCAGCGTTTAGAAAGGCAATACCCGGAAATGTACTGACGCGGATTTCAGATCCGGTTAACGTCAGCTTTTTCTCCCTTTCCTGAGACTTCTTCCACCTGGAGAAGTTACCACCGTGTTGACACCGTCATGCCCTTGACCCTCACATCAGACGCATTCCGTAAAGCGAGCAACTTCATGAAGTTGCTCGCTCGACCGCTTGAACGCGCCATGTTCCAACATGAGGCAGAAGACGGCCCAGAACAGGCGATTGTCGATGCCCTTGCCGAGTTTCAGAACGACGACGGAGGTTTCGGACACGGAATCGATCCGGACATCTGGATGCCTGACTCGTCCCCTTTATCGACCACTATTGCGTTGCAACATATCAGCGCGTTGGGCCTGTCACATGACCATCCACTTATTACCGGTGCCGTCGCTTACCTGATCGATGACTACGACACCAAGCGGGCCGGGTGGAGCAAGGTTTCGTGGGAAGTTGAGGATGCTCCGCATGCCCCGTGGTGGAACTACAGCCCGAAACTGGACGGCCCGTTCGATCCCGCTGGTTGGGGCAATCCGTCTGCCGAGATAATCGGGTACTTACACGAATATCGATCGCTGGTTCCGCAGGAGTTTCTCGATAGCACAACGGCCCTCGCCCTTAACAATTTGGCAGAGCAACCGGCCGAGATCGAGATGCCCGTCTTGCTCTGTTACCTGCGTATGCAGGCGCGTCTCCCGGATGGCATCGCAGCGGGGTTGTCAGATCAGCTCACCACGGCGGGTCAAGCCGTAGTGGCAACAGACCCATCGGAGTGGAAGTCTTATCACGCACCACCCACTACGTTGGCCCCAAACCTTGATTCTCTGCTTTCGGGCAGCCTGCGGGCCACGACCGATAAATATCTCGATTACCTTATCGAATCACAATCAAGTGACGGGAGTTGGGCACCGTTATGGAATTGGGGCGAGCAATACACCCATGCGTGGGAGGTCGCCAAACGCCAGTGGGCCGGGTATTTGACACTGATCAACTTACGTGTCCTCAAGGCGCACAACCGCATCGAGAGCGCTTGAATATCTATACATGGACCGAATTACGTTTCCGGGGTATCGTCCCCGGCATCGCCGTTTCGAATCTGAGGAGAGCCCAATGATCGAGTACCAGGATGTCGCAACCGCAATTCAGCGGGAACGCGGTGAAGCAGTTGTAGTGACCGCCATGACCCAGTCAAAGTTCTGGAAAGAGGCGTCAGACCGGCCCGAATTGGACATACCGACGAATAATTCAATGGGCAAGGTATCGTCCATCGCGCTTGGCATCGCTCTCGGCGCTCCAGACCGGAAGGTCATTGCACTGGACGGCGATGGCAGTTTGATCATGAACATGGGCAGCCTAGTCACCGTCGGCAACAAGTCACCTAAAAACTTTGTCCACGTGGTGTATGACAACGGCGTTTACGCCATCACGGGCGGCCAGCCCATCGCAGGTGCCGGGGTTATCGACTGGCCCGCCATCGCGATGGGGAGCGGATATAAGGCCGCTTACTCGTTCGAAGATACGGAGGAGATGGCGACCGAGATGCCGCGCATCATGGCGGAGGATGGCCCCATCTTGATCCGGATCCAAGTGAAGCCGGTGATCACGACGAACCTCGGCGTTATCCAGACCTGGGAATCTAACGCCGTGATGCCACGGCAGATGCGCTCCGTGAAGGCACAACTGGCCGGGGATTAACCAGTGGGCACCATATGCCATAAGGGAATTGGATGCCGTTTTTAGTGACGTTTCGAATACGGGATATCAGGTTTGATTGCTCTCACCGACCCTGTGCCACAGGCCTACCTCTGGCGTTTCTACAGCCGCAGGACGCAATTAAACTCTCCGCCTAACTGAGATCCATCTTTGTTGCCGTCTCGGACTGCCAATCATCTCGTATTTTGAAGGTCGGTTGCCCGGAGATGTTCTCTTCCGTCTCCGCAAGAATCTATCGTCAGATTTCGCCCGATCCAGCGAGTCCGCTATTGGCTGCTCCACGTACCAGGGTGTGTCCACAAACGCTTCGATGTGGTTGCATTCAAGATCGTCGAAGTAACCTGAACCCGACGCTCGATGGTCGACAATACGTGGCCGGCTGAAGCCCATGCTCGCCTAGGCCTCACGAAGCTCCCGAAGGCCATCCATCGACTCGTAATGTAACGAGATTTGGTTGATGAATGTGACATTTCGATCGTCCATCCGGCCGTTGTACAGGACCAGCTGGTGGTGCTCCGAAGGATTCCTGCTGAGGAACCGGACCATCATCTCCTTGCCGTCTCGGTCATGCCCATGACTTTCGTATAAAAGTCGCACATCGGTTCCAGACCAAAACCGTGGATTCCCATGTGACTGAAACCGATAGGTCCTAGCATGCGTTGATCCTCTCAAACTGACGAGTGCAAGTTCGAGCGGTGAGCAAAGTTTAATCGGCCGCATCCGTTGCCGTCGGTTCGCCTTGGACCAGCTTTTCCACCTTCACGGAACAGGCCTTGAACTCCGGTGTTTCGGTGATGAAGTCGTATGCGTCGATCGTCAGCACGTTTGTTGGCACCGTATCTGGATGGGCGAACGCCATGAAGATTGCGCCCTTCGGCGAGCGATCCGTCACCTTGGCATGGACCTCCAGTGAACCGCGACGTGACGATACGCGCACCACCTCACCGTCTTCGATATCTAGCGCTAACGCGTCCATCGGGTTGATCTCCGCTAGCTCATGAGGCACGAGTTCCTCGAACCCTATCGCTCTGCCGGTCTGCGTACCCGTGTGATATGTGGAACGCCGGCGGCCCGTGGTCAGGAACAGCGGGTAATCATCGTCCGGCTCCTCGACCGGCGGGATGTGATCGACCGGAGCGAACTGGCCCGGCAGGCCGGAGTCCATCTCGTCCTGGTGTAGGAACACCGTGCCGGGGTGGTCTGACGTTGGGCAAGGCCATTGAATGCCGCCCTCCAGATCTAGGCGATCATATGAAATTCCACTCAGGATAGGAGCCAGTGCCGCTACCTCCTCCCACACCTCAGATGCCGAGTTAAGATCCTGGGGAACGCCCATGTAATCGAACAAATCCAGCAGAATTCGCCAGTCGGCCCTCGCCTCACCCGGTGGATCGACCGCTTTCCTCACCCGCTGTACCCGTCGCTCAGAGTTTGCGAATGTGCCTTCTACTTCCGCAAAGGCCGCCGCCGGTAGGACAACGTCCGCCAATCGAGCGGTGTCGTTCATGAATATGTCCTGGACCACGACAAATTCGGCCGCATCAAGAGCGCGTCTGCTATGGCCAGAACAGGGATCCGACACAACCGTGTTCTCGCCCATGATGAACACGGCCTTCACCTCACCTTTGATCATCTGGTCCATGGCCGTGATCTTGGTAATGCCTCGGCGCTTCGGAAGCGGCGTGCCCCACGCCTTCTCGAACTTCTCCCGGACCTCCGGCTTCTCAAGCTTCTGGTAGCCCGGCAGATCGGTCGGAAGTGCGCCCATGTCTGATACGCCCTGCACGTTGTTCTGTCCGCGCAATGGGTTCACGCCTGCGTTTTCCTTACCGAAATTTCCGCACAGCAATGCCAGGTTGGCGACCGCCTGAACGTTGTGCGTCCCGCAAGAGTGCTCTGTGATACCGAGCGTGTAGCAAATTGAGGCCTTTGGTGATGCCGCCGCATATTCACGAGCGGTTGCAACGATATGCTCCGCCGGGACACCCGAGATTTCCTCTACAAACTCCGGCGTGTACATGTCCAGGTGCTTCGAAAGCGCCTCAAAGCCTTCTGTACGGTGTTCGACATACTCGGCGTCGTAAAGCTTCTCTTTGATGATCACGTGGGCCATGGCATTCAAGACCGGGATGTCGGTGCCTATCCTCAGTTGTACGTGTCTTTTGGCCCAACGGGTCAACTCAATTTTCCGCGGGTCTATAACGACCAGGTTGGCGCCTCTCCGGACGGCTTTTTTCATCCGGAGCGATATAACGGGGTGCGCCTCTGTGGTGTTGGAACCGATCACGAGGAGCATGTCTGCGCCGGCGATTTCCTCGATTGAGTTGCTCATCGCACCTTTGCCAACCATGACCGCCAGACCGGCGACCGTCGGGGAGTGTCAGGTACGTGAACAGTTGTCTATGTTGTTGGTCCCAAGTGCCACCCGGGCGAATTTCTGAGCGAGGTAGTTCGATTCAGAGGTTGTCCGGGCAGAACTCCAGAACACCATCGAGTCAGGGCCGTCCACGTCCTTGTAGTGCTTGAGCTTGTCCGTAATCACCGTGAGCGCTCTATCCCAGCTTGCGGGTTCGAACTCACCCTGGACGTTCTTGATAAGTGGCGTCGTCAGGCGCTCATCACTGTTGATGAAGTCCCATGATCCAAACTGGCCTTTAACACAGAGGGATCCCTGGCTGGGGGCCGAAAAGTCGGGCTCGGACCCGATCAGTTCGCCGCCCTGCGTGATCAGGTTGATGCCACACCCGACCCCACAGTAAGGACAGATGGTGGATGTGCGATCTACTACGGTGTCCGGCCCGAGCGGCACGAAATCGCCTGAGGGGCCCGGGACGCTGTGCAGCATCTCTTCCACCGAGTCACCGTTCCACACCATCGACGTCGGCGTCGGGATAATGGCATCGGCCAGTTTCCGATTCGTGAGCGCCCCTGTAGGACAAGTGTTTACGCACTGGCCGCAGAAGGTGCATGGACTCTCCATCAGCAGGTTGTTGAACTTGCTGAAGATGGTCGAGTCCTGCCCTCGTCCTGTAACCGTTATGGCAGACGCCTGTTCCCAGTCATTACAGATATTCGTGCATCGGAAACAGGCGATACACAGATCGTAATCCCGCTTGATAAACGGGTTCGGGTCGGCCACCTTACTGCGTCGGTCCAACGGATTGAACGCGTCGGGCTGAGCGCCGTACTCACGTACCGCCGCCTGGAATTCGTAATCGCCAAGCGCTTCCGTCTGCCCAATCTTGGTGGGATCTTCGATCTCAGACAGAAGCATTTCGAGTAAGGTCTTCCGGTACTGAACGATCTCGTCCGTGTGCGTCCGGATACTCATACCCGGTTCTGAAAACGCCGTACAGGAGGCGACCGTCTCTTTACGGCCGTTTACCTCGACCTCAACCAGGCACATTCGGCAGGTACCCTGCGGCTCGAGTCGATCGTCGAAACACAAGGTCGGAACACTGGCACCTGCGTCGCGCAGCACAGCCAACACCCGCCCACCAGGACGGTTTGGAACAGTTACCCCGTTAACGTCGATCGGGGCCTCGATAGCGATAGAGGTCATGGTCTGAAATATGTCCATGCGGGATTAACGTGAGTCGAACCCGTACGGCCCTATTCAGGTTCCCAACACGCCGACAATTTGGCCATCATCGGCCAGATCAATATCCAGCGCATTAGGCTTCGCAGGAAGTCCCGGCAGAGTCATTATGTCACCTGCAAGGGCGACGATCTGTCGAGCGCCTGCAGAAATGCGGAGTTCATGTATCGGAAGAACGTGGCCGGTGGGGACATTACGCAGGCGGGCATTGGCCGAAACCGAAAGGTGAGTCTTGGCCATACAGATGGGAAATTTCCAGCCGTTTGCCTCGAACCGGCGCGCCGTCGTACGTGTCATTCGACCCCACACAACACGATCGGCACGATAAAGCTGGTCTGCCATCAACTCGATCTTGTCGATGGTCGAAATTGCGTCGTCGTAAATCAGAGAAATATCGGACCCAGAGTCAGCCACTGCGACCACCATTTCCGCTAATTCTTTCATACCGTCGCCACCCTCGGCGAACCCGTTTGCCTCGGCAACGCCTTTCGCTCCGGCGTCCAGAGCGGCAGCCTTAATCGCCTTCAACTCCTCCGGCGTATCTTCAGGAAATCGATTTATCGCCACCACGGCGTTTAACCCGAACAGGCTCGTGATTCGCAGGGCATTCCGAAGGTTATCCGTGCCGATTTTGACCGCATCAGCGTTCGGCGTTGCCAGTTCTTTAAGATCGACTCCGCCGTGATACTTCAGACCTCGCACCGTGCATACAACCACCGCCGCATCGGGCTTCGGTCCGCCCTGCCTGACCTTGATATCCATAAATTTCTCGAACCCGAGGTCCGCACCGAAACCAGCCTCGGTGACCACGTAATCAGCGGCCGCAACCGCAAGCTGATCCGCAAGGATGGAGCTGCAGCCGTGGGCGATGTTTCCGAACGGTCCCATGTGAACGATCGCGGGTTGACCCTCAAGGGTCTGGCACAGGTTGGGCTTCAGAGCGTCTTTCAGGAGAGCCATCAACGAGCCTACTCCGCCGATTTGATCTGCCGTTACGGGAGTTCGGTCGCGAGTCCATCCAACAACGATGTCCCCCAGCCGTTTACGCAGGTCTTCGTATCCGTCGGCGAGTGCCAGAATCGCCATGATCTCTGATGCGGCACTGATGTCATAACCGGTCTCCCGCATAGGGCCATCACCGTTCAGGCCCACCACTGCGTTGCGGAGGGCACGATCCTCGGCATCGGTCACACGACGCCAGGTAATGCCTTCAGCCTCAAACCCATCGATTTGATTTCGGTACACCACGTTGTCGGTCATTGCAGCAAGAAGGTTGTGGGCGGACATCATGGCGTGGAAATCGCCCGTGAGATGGAGGTTGATCTCCTCCGCCGGCTGCACCGTCGCCTTACCGCCCCCGGTGCCACCACCCTTGGCGCCGAATACCGGGCCCAGCGAAGGTTGCCGAATTGTGAGAGCCGGTCGCTTTCCAATCTTCGCCAATCCTTGAACCAGCCCAACGGCGGTCGTGGACTTGCCTTCACCAGCGGGCGTCGGTGTAATCGCGGTGACAACGATCAACTTGCCAATGGAACCGTTGGAAGGAAATGAGTCCAACGGGATCTTCGCTTTATCACTCCCATACGGCTCTATATCACTAGCGGAAATCCCAAGATCGGACGCAACGTCAACTATCGGTCTCAATCAGTTCCTCCGAGATATTAGCGAGGTGTTGGCGCGAGATGCGCGGGAGTTTAAAGGGCCGGGTTCATCGGTGCCAGAACCACTCTCCGACATCCGCGTACGATTGATCCAGCTTTAGGAGAACCGCGTTTTAGCCAATCCCTCAACACTGCGGGGACGTTTTAAACCCGAAGGAGGGTACTAGATGACGTCGCGTCGGCGCGCTCGTACGGTTCGCGCAGAATCAAAAACCAGCATCAATGCCACTGACTACCAGTAGGTTTCCCCATTGGGAATGACCGAATTGGTCACCTCCACAAACGTGAGCATCGTTCCTGCAAGTACAACCACCCATGTCACCGAACCAGTCCATGATCTTTGGCGATTGTGCGGGTCTGGGACGCTTTTCTATTGCTGTACAAGACGGTTTTACGGCAGGAAGAAAGGTCCAAGCGCTGTGACATATGGAGTAATTGGTGTTGCCAAATAACTCCGATCCTTCGTGAGCCTCGGGCAACGTGTTTTGGACTCAGGACGTCTTCACGACCGATCAAACACACAGCGACACCAGAATATGGAGGTCCAGAAAATCCAGGTCCCATGATTACACATCAATCGCGCAGACCGTCTCTGGATACCCAAACACTCGGGAATAACGGAGTGATCCGAGCCGGAACGCAACAGCCATTAACGCGAAGAGGGGCCGCGCAAAAAGCGCCGCCCCTCTTCGCGTTTCCTGTGAATCCCTAGATAAACAGGGGGCCGAAGATAACCGACACCACAGCCATCAACTTCAACAGAATGTTGATAGCCGGGCCCGAAGTGTCTTTGAATGGGTCGCCGACCGTGTCACCGGCGACCGCAGCAGCGTGTGCATCAGTGCCCTTGCCGCCGTGGTGACCGAGTTCCACGTACTTCTTGGCGTTGTCCCATGCGCCGCCCGCATTTGCCATAAAGATGGCGAGCAGGAAGCCGGACACGATGGAACCGATCAATAGCCCGCCCAGCGCTTCGGCGGAGACCAGAGCGCCAACGAGGATCGGCGACACAACCGCGATAAGTCCGGGCAGGAACATCGCCTTGAGCGCGCCCTGCGTGCTGATGTCCACGGCGCGAGCGGCGTCCGGCTTGACGCCTTCTTTGCCCTCACGCAGTCCGGGGATTTCACGGAACTGACGCCGGACTTCGACGATCATAGCGTTCGCCGCTGTCCCGACCGCCTGCATCGTCAAAGCAGCGAACAGGAACGGCAGCATCCCGCCGATGATCATTCCGACCAGAACCTCTGGTTCGATGATGGACAGGTCTTTCGGATCAATGCCCGTCACAGTCACGTAAACCACCATCAGGGCCAGCGCCGTCAGGACGGCGGAACCGATCGCGAAACCTTTTCCGGTAGCCGCTGTCGTGTTGCCCAGGGCGTCCAGGGCGTCGGTGCGCTCACGGACCTCTGGGTCTAGGTGACCCTGTTCAGCGATACCGCCAGCGTTGTCTGCGACAGGTCCGTATGCATCGGTCGCAAGGGTGATTCCGAGCGTGGAGAGCATCCCTACGGCCGCCAGCGCAACACCGTAAAGCCCGGCGAGTTCGTCGGCAATGAGGATTCCGGACACGATAGCGAACGCCGGGATCACGGTGCTGAGAAGGCCCATCGCTACTCCAGCGATGACCACCGACCCGGCCCCGGTCTCTGACTGTTTCGCTATCCACTGGGTCGGTTTATTCTCGTAGGAGGTGAAGTACTCCGTGGCGGTGCCGATCACCTGACCGACAACCAGACCCGTGACCACCACCCAGAACAACTCGAACGGCAGTTCAAGCCTGATGATCACGAGGGCCGTGGCGGCGAGCGCCAGGATTCCGGCCCCGAAAATGCCCGTGCGAAGCGACCAGAGCAGTCTGCCCATGGTGGCATCCGGTCCGGTTCGTACGAGGAAGGTTCCGATGATCGAGGCGATAATCCCGATACCGGCGATAGCCATCGGCAGAACCAGCAACGCGGAATCGAATCCGCCCTCTTCGAGTGAGAAGAACCCGGCACCGACCGCGGCCAGAGCCAGAGAGGCGATCATCGCCCCGACGTAAGACTCAAACAGGTCAGCGCCCATACCCGCCACATCGCCTACGTTATCGCCTACGTTGTCTGCGATCGTAGCCGGGTTGCGTGGATCGTCTTCAGGGATGCCGGCTTCCACCTTGCCCACGAGGTCAGCGCCTACGTCCGCCGCTTTCGTGTAAATTCCACCGCCGACACGTGCAAACAGAGCAATCGAGGATGCTCCGAAGGCGAAACCGGCAACGATGTTCGGGTCCCGGAATATGGACCATAAAATCACGATTCCGAGGAGTCCGATCCCGGTGACGGTCAGGCCCATCACCGTGCCGCTGCCGAACGCAACTCGAAGTGCCGGGTTAAGACCGTCCTGTGCCGCCGTCGCGGTCCGTGTGTTGGCCCGCACGGCGATGCTCATCCCAATGTATCCGGCAAGTCCGGAACCGATGGCGCCGAAGAGGTACGCAATAGCCGTCCACGGCCCTTTAGCGTCCACTCCAGCGGTACGAGCGGTGTCATTCAGTTCACCGATCTTGTCGTTGTCCAGAAGGTTGAAGTCAACGAATACGCCGATGATTACGGCGACAATGATGACGAAAACTGACAGGATCAGGTATTCACGTTTAAGAAAAGCATTTGCGCCTTCCTTAATGAGATTCCCGATCTCCCGGACTTCGCCCGAGCCCTGGTCTTTCCGAAGCACTCCAATCGCCGTTATGGCGGCGGCAATCAGCCCGATAATTCCGGCGCCTATGGCGAACCAGAGGAGCTCGGGAGCGTCTTTCATCGGATCCAAATTTCTTACTCCTTGAGCGAATTGAACATCAGATAAGAGCGATCAGGAGTCACTCTCAGAACGTTCCTAACATCGGGTTGATTCCCCGTGCCGAAGCATGTGTGATTTACAGCACATAACGCTATCACCCGTCCGGGAAAAGGGTCAATGGAAATGAGGGGTTATTACGAAATTCGAAGCCAGAGGGGGCCAAGTTCTATCGTGGATTAACTTCCCCCGTCCACAACAACGGACATGTTTGGGAGCATTGGAACTCCCATCGCAGTCTGGTAGGCCGTCTTACCATGACCAAAACACCCGGTGTCTTTAGGTCTTGCATACTCCATTTGACTCGGTGACAGTTCCGGCTGCAGGGTCAAATATCCAGGTGTGCGAGTTAAGTCCGATTGACGCGACGAGCTCCCATGTATCACCGACGACCGTGACCGAGCTGTATCCGCCGGCAGGGGCATCGCAATCGTTTGCCTTAATAATCTGTTTGGCGCGGTCGCCGGCTTGCTCTTCGGTCAAACCACCAGGGGTCGGGCCAGCGTCTTCACCGTCACCGCCGCAGGCGCCAAGTATGGTCAGCGAGGCTATGCTGACCATAATCAAGATTATCCACGTAGATCGCATATGTTTCCCTTTTGAAATGTGTGTCCCCGATTGTTCGGGGAAACGCGGCCAAGACACTCGTTCACCAATCACGGTAACAGACCCCCACGACAGTCGTAGAGGGCTTACGACATCCCGAGAGCGCAATCTCCAAGTTGCGACATCTCTACGATCCTTTCGTTATCAGATTGCGCCGTGTCAGGGCATTAACCGGACGCGTTATGCGCTGATAAGAGAGACCAGTTCACGCGTCGCCGCCTCGGGATCCACCGCCATTCCCACAGCGCTGATCACACACGCCATCTCGGCACCGGCAGCGATCACCGGTCCGATATTAGAAGCGTTAATACCACCGATTGCTGCGATTGGGCCGTCGATTTCACCACGGATCTTCGCCAGAGTCTCCAGCCCGGCAGAGACCGTAACTTCTTTGGTCGCCGTTCCGTAGATGGCACCTACGGCCACATAGTCGACTTCTTCCGAGATCGAAACCAGCGCCTCTTGCATGGCGTGATTGGACGTCCCGATCATCTGGCCAGGCGCGAGCACTATCCTTGCGGCAGCCACAGGCAGGTCCGTCTGTCCGACGTGGAGGCCGTGCGCTCCACTCAGAACGGCAACATCAGCGTGGTCGTTCATGAAGAACAACGCGCCGGCTTCCTTGCAAAGTGCGCTCACCTTCATCGCCGTCTCGAGCATCGGTCCTTTGTCAGATATCTTGTCCCTGAGCTGGATCACGGTCGCACCGCCGGCCAGTGCAGCGCGGGTTATGTCCTCAGGCGAGCGGCCCGCTGTGTGTTCAGGATCTACGATCACGTACAGACCCCTGAGGCGGCTCGTGTTGTCATTGGAACCCATTTGTCGAAATTACCTTTGTGGAGGCAGACGCGCTGAGGTGATACTGGGATTGCTCTGAAGGGCGGGGAGTGTAGCATGTGGTGACCGTCAATTCGCCGCCTGGAAAGATTTCACACGCGCCGAAATACCGGATTTATTGGACCCCACACCAGCCCATATCGGACCCCAAAAAATGCCTGACTACGCCGTTAATGAGGATCAACTACTCGGATGGGTCGATTCCCTCTCCAACTGGGGACGCTGGGGTGACGACGATGAGCTTGGAACCCTCAACAATTTGTCTCCTGAGTTGACCAAACGTGCGTTAGCACTTGTCGAAGACGGCATGACCGTAAGTTGCGCCGCCCCGCTCACCTTCAACCAGGCTGAGTTGGACGTCCCCCGCCCTCCAGTCCACTATATGGTCGGTGCCGGCGAGGCGTACCGCCCGGGCGACGGCCCTGGTCGGCAAGTGGCCATGGATTTCTTCGGACTCATCTTCCACGGCCACACCGTGACTCATCTGGACAGCCATGCTCACTTTATGTGGGACGGGCACCTGTACAACGGACGACCGTCTTCATCCGTCAAGATCAGCGAAGGCGCGACGGAGGGCGATATCACGGTCGCCCACAAAGGCATCGTCACGCGTGGAATCCTTGTGGACGCTGCCCGAGGAAGAGGGGTTGATTTCATTGAGCGCGGAGATGGGGTCAGCCTCGCGGATATCGAGAAGGCTGAAAAAGACGGCGGATTTACGGTCGGCAAGGGCGACGTGTTATTTCTCCGCACCGGCCAATTCGGAGAGCGCCAGAGAAGCGGCCCGGTGGATGTAAACCTCGCCGGCTCATCCGGCCCTCTTCCTGAGTTGCTTCCGTTCTTCAAAGAACGCGACATCGCCGTCATGGGCTCGGACACAGGGAACGACGTGACACCGACTCAGTCAAAAATCTTCACTAACCCAGTACACCAGGTGTTCATCCCGGCGATGGGCGGTTGGATCCTGGACAACGCATGGCTGGACGATCTCGCAGACGAATGCGCACGACGGGGCCGGTGGGAGTTCTTGATCAATATCCTGCCACTAAGGCTGAACAACGTGACAGGATCCCCAGTAAACCCGGTGGCGGTGTTTTAAAGGGGACGCCGTAAGGGCCTGTCTTGCTCCGACCGCACGATTGATAGGCCATTTCACTCTTTCCCGCGCTATCCATCTAATGCGGCTTTTTGGTTTTCCCGCGGACGATAGCTTCCGATCTATTCAGCGCTACCAGTGCGTGGACAAACGTTCAGTTGCGCCCCCCTCGCCGCGCCGACCAACGACACAACGTTCAGGGTCGGCGGTGTCGGAGTTACGAGAATCATCACTGCCATCAAAACCCGGGTTCATCAACCGGTGCTAACCGGGATCCCGTAAATGGCGACCGCTTCGCGGACGGGAGCGAACGTCAGCCGGTGCCCGAAGACGGGGCCACGTTCGCGCAGAGCTTCAAGGTGCGTAACCGTGCCGTATCCCTTGTGCGCAGCAAACCCGTATGCGGGAAATTTCGTGTCCCACACCGTAGCCATAAGTCGATCACGTGTGACCTTGGCGATGATGGAAGCAGCCGCGATACTCCGGCATCTCGCATCGCCCTTGATGATCGATGTCTGTGGAAGGGATATCCCCGGCAGTTCCAACGCATCTATCAGGAGGTGGTCTGGAACCGGTTCAAGTAGATCTATCGCCCGGCCCATCGCGATGCGTGTGGCTGCGACGATCCCAAACTTGTCTATCTCGGCCGCATCCGCTGCCCCACACGCGTGACCGATGGCGTGCTGTTCGATATAGACCGCGGCCCGATCACGTTGATCGGGCGTGAGTTGCTTGCTATCACGTATCAGCTCTAGACCCTCTTCCGGCAATACCGAAGGAAGAATCACGGCGCCGGCCACTACCGGTCCTGCAAGTGTTCCGCGTCCGACCTCATCAACACCGGCCACAGTGTTGTATCCCTGCTGTCTAAGGGCCGACTCGAAAGAGTCATCAGGGAGGCTGCGTTTGATCGTTTTGGTCAACGTGTAGCCATACCTTTTAATCTACTTCAAGCTTCAGTGAACGCGTCATGGCTGCGTGATTTACGGTTGCCGGAGCATACGCGTTCCCCGGTGTTTCGACAGCGTGGGAATTCAGTTTTACGCGCCCTGTAGACCGCATCAGTCAAAGTCTAATTATTCAGGCCTCGAAGCATGCCGCGCAAATAGGCGATCTGTCCGAAGTGTTGAGCCTCCTCGATGAGGACATGCCCTAACACCCAGGCGATCGTCGGCGGTTCGCCGCGTGCGCCCTCTCGCGTTTGCCCCAGGTCAGATGACGTGACTTTATCCAAATTCTTCAGGCTCTGGGCGCGGACGGCATCGAAGTATTCCAGGATGTCTGCCATGTCTAACTGCGGAAACGCGGCGACCGTCTCGGCGCTGTCTCCGGCGCCGCTTCGCTCGGCTGGCAATCGCAACTTCGCGCAGAAATCACCGGCCGTCCACACGGGCTCGCCCTGGCCGATATAACGGTTGTACCAGTGATCCTCCGCCCTTGCCATGTGCCATACGGTCCACGCGATATGATTCGAGTTCGGTGTGGGTTGCCAGTACAACTCCGCAGGGGTCAGGCCATCTAGGGCCGATTTCACGCCGGTCAGGTACTCATCTAGGCCGTTTCGAGCTACATCCCTGTGGTCCATGCGAATTACCTTTTACTTTCAGTGGTACGGGCAGAAACAGAAGGCTACCCGTCGTCATGTAGTCGGACAACTCGAAAGACGAAGTAAATCCATCCGGTTCACCGTGATGATCCGATGTCGCGTCTTTCAGACGAGACTGAGCCGCCGATTTGACGCAATGTAAAGCAATGCACGGAGCTGGTGTTACGAGGTCTGATCGCGTTGGGCTTGGGAGGAATGAATCGCTTTGCCCGGATCTTCAGGCCGGTGTATCCAGGCATCCGACATGCCGGCGTGGGCGTATGCCATACCCCCTACAGCGTTTTAGCCGAAGCGCCCTCGAATGCGTGTCCACGTCCAGCAGCGCGTAGCGAGATCCTGCCAGGAAAACGATCGGAAGTGTCTACCTCGGGAAGAGCTCGATCTATCATTCCCCCGCCCAGGACCCGATCGCCGTCATAGAACACGACCGCCTGGCCTGGCGTAATGGCGCGCTGTGGCGACTCGAACTCGACGACGGCTCCATCGCCTTCCGGTATGACAAATGCAGGGATATCTGCGCCGTGATATCTGATGCGCGCCTCAACGCGTGCGCCACTATCAGGAGCAACTCCAGATACCCATTTCACGCCACCCGCGGCAAGCCGGTGACGCAAAAGCTCCTCAGCGTATCCGACAGTTATACGGCCCTTGTCCGCGTCAATGTCTGTCACGAATAAGGGCCTAGGCGACCCACCGGGTAACGGCAGGCCCTTGCGCTGCCCGACCGTAAACCGATGCACCCCGTCATGCCGGGCGAGCACGACTCCGTCAGAATCGACGATATTTCCGGGCGTCTTAACCGTCAGTCGCGGCTCCACAAACGCCTTGTAGTCTCCACTGGGAATGAAGCAGATGTCCTGGCTATCAGGCTTATCTGCTACTGGAAGTCCAGCTTTGGAGGCAATACGTCGAATCTCATCCTTGTCGAATTCGCCGATCGGCAACAACAGCTGCGAGAGCTGCTCCTGGCCGAGCGTGAACAGAACGTACGACTGATCCTTGCTAGGATCGACTCCACGGTTGAGATGCCATTCGTCTTCATGTTGCTCGATACGAGCATAGTGGCCGGTCGCAACGAAATCGGCGTCCATGAATTGCGCCCGGCGGAGCAAAAATTCGAACTTGAGTTTGTCGTTGCAAGCGAGACACGGGTGAGGTGTTCGGCCGCGCTCGTACTCGGACACGAAGTAGTCCACAACGTACTTTTTGAACTCTTTTTCAAAGTTCATAAAGTAGTGTTTTGCCCCGATCGCCCGGCAGACGTCACGGGCATCATCGACGTCTTCTATCGAACAGCAAGAGCGATTTAGCCGTGCCGCATTTTCATCGGTGACGGCGAACAAACGCATGGTCACTCCGATAACCTCGTAACCCTGTTCTGCGAGCAGGTATGCGGCGACCGATGAGTCAACGCCGCCGGACATTGCTACTACAACGCGCTTGCCTCGACCGGGGCCGTCGGAACGGCTCGGAGCAGCCCTGTTACCTAGTATTGAATGTATTTCGCCCATCAAAATAGCGTAGCACGCAAACCTGCATTCCACGCCAATACGGCCCCGGTTCAGGGTCGTATTGTGTTTGAATGTTAGGGATGACCGTAAACGAATCCGAAAAACAGCTTCTCGAACTCGAGGATTACGCACGGATGGCTCTCGACGAGGCGTCCGAAGCGCTCGGGTCTGACATAGCGCTTCTCGATCTTCGAGGGATCAGCCAGTTCGCTGATTTTTTCGTAATCGGCAGCGGCGAGACGGCACGCCACCTCGAAAGCATGGCGGATGACGTCGTGCGCGCACTGCGTAACAACGGGCTTCGAGTCCACCACCGTGAAGGGACCGGAGCCGGTGGCTGGGTCCTACTCGATTTTCCCGGCGTGGTGGTCCACTTTTTCTCACGATCGGCTCGCGAGTTCTACGGCCTGGAGCAACTCTGGGCGAGGGCGCCGGAGATCGTGCGAGTTCAGTAAGACCACGAGGCTTATGTAGGGAATACGGCGAAAGCGTATCCGGTAGCTGTTGGACGGCACGTACTACATCGCCACGAGGCTCTCGAAGGACCGGATCACGCACTTGACCCCAAGCGCGAATGCAGTCCGCACCGACATCCTTCCTACACCTGCTACTCGACGATCCAACCGTCGATTGCCCGAGCGTAGTCCACCAGCTCAACGTCACTGAAGTAAAGCGCAACTTCACGCGCAGCGTCTTCCTCGTTAGCCGACCCGTGGATGACGTTTCGGCCGATGTCGATGGCGAGATCGCCACGTACGGTGCCAGGGTCGGCCTCCGCAGGGTTTGTCGATCCCATCACCTTGCGCGCTATCGCAATTGCGTTCGGGCCGTCAAGGCAGATCGCTACTACGGGGCCGGATGTGATGAACGCTACGAGTCCCGGGTAGAACGGCTTGCCCTCGTGTTCACCGTAGTGCTCCGCCGCAAGCCCATCCGAGATCTGGAGCAACTTCATTCCTGCGATCCGGAGACCCGTGGCTTCAAGGCGAGCGATAACTTGTCCGGCGATGCCCCGCTGAACACCGTCTGGTTTTACCAGGATCAGCGTCTTTTCGTTGGCCATATGAGTTCGATTCCTTCTAGTTATTCGGTTATTGGATTGGTTAAGTAATTGATTAGTTGTCTGTCTACGCAGACATAACAATTATTTCGCCCTGCTCCCGTCTGGAAGCCGTGGTTTTGGTGTCGAGATGTTCGGAGCGCGGGCGTATGTAATTTCAACTTTTGACGGGTCACTAGATTCGCCGCTTTCTAACTTCCGCACAGCGAGGCGTATCAATGAGTCAGCCCTGCGCGTGGGCGCATCACAAGAGAGGATACGCGTGCCGGGGACATAATCGGCTAATTTCTGCGCCGATTCGCCACAGAAAACAGCGTCCGCAGGGATCGCCTCGGCGAGTTCGGCAGGCGTGCCAATACCCTTCTTTTCCAAATTGTAGCCGTTCTGACCGGGGCTAAAGAGTCCCCATGCGAGTCCTGTGGACCCGGCATCTATCGCAGCGCAGATCGGGCGGTCACAATCGATCCACGGCTCTATCTCAAGTTCAAATGTTGGGATTGGTAAAAGCTGAACGTCTCTGGCCAGCGCCATCCCTTGCGCCGTGGCCAACCCGACCCGAAGCGCTGAGAAGCTGCCGGGGCCGATAACGACGGCGATGTTGGTGATATCCGAGGTAGAGCTGCCAGCGTCCGAAAGGGTCTCGTTGATCCTCGGAAGTAGCTCGACCCCGTGATTGTGTTGCGAAAACCAGGTTCTACTGAAAAGACTCCCGTCCACAGACACAGCAACCGTTGCATATCGCGTCGCAGTGTCGATCGCCAAAAGGCAGGTCACCGGTCACCCCCGGTGTGCTGCCCGATTCCGGCTGCGGTGCGCATCGCCTCCAGCAGCCGATTTGCGGCGTCTCCGATTGCGGTCGCTATGAGCACCCGGTCGTCCGGCGCTTCGCCAAACCCCAGGTGCATCTCCAGCGCCTCTCGTGGAAACTCACCCCTCGCTCGCACCGGCCACTCCACAGCCAGTGCAGCACCGCGTTCCAGGTAGTCATCAAGTCCCAATTCGCCGATCTCCTCCGGCCCAGAGAGCCTGTACAGGTCGCAGTGGGCGAGCATGATGCGCCCGACGTATTCATTTACCAGTACAAATGTGGGGCTTCGCGTTTCCGCAGCCGACCCTATACCTTGGGTCATTCCTTGGACGAACCTAGTCTTGCCGGCGCCGAGTTCTCCACTCAGCAGCACCACGTCACGCGACTGCATTGCTGTGCCGACGGCGATTCCGATGCTTACTGTCTCTTCTTCTGACCGGGAGTTTATGGTCAACGAATCAGACCCAGGATCAACCATTCAAGTGATCCCACCCGCCGCCTGACATCTCCAGCGGTAAGCCGCGCTCATCAAGCACTGTGACTGATCCAACGTCGCCTTCGATCACTTCGCCGATAACCGAAACCGGCACGCCAAGAGTTGGGGCGATTGCGGCCATCACCGGTGGTGGTGCCGTGAACAGGAGTTCGTAATCTTCGCCTCCAGCGAGCGCAATCTCTATGTGATCGTCTGGGAAGCAAGCCTTTAGCGCATCGCTAATGGGGACCGCCGGCATTCTCACCCTTGCTGCGACTCCACTTGCCCGGCACATCTTGCCCAGATCGTCGGCAAATCCGTCGCTCACATCCATTGCCGTAAGCACGCCTTGGGTCACAAGCCCTATCCCCGCGGCCATTCGCGGAGTTGGCCTGAAATGCGCTCGCTTCAAAGCGTCGGCCTCTTCGCCCGACAGCCCATCTGCAAGAACTCGAACACCGCCACCGGAATCGCCGATGGTGCCCGTAACGGCGATCAAATCACCAACCGACACCGCGTCGCGTCGTAATAGTGCCGCTCCTGCGGGGTCCTGTTTCGCATCGGCATCGAATTTCAGTTGAGATGCAGCGGTCGGGTACCCCGCCCCTGCGGTCGTTCCCGTCATTGAACCGGCCATAAGCCGAGCGCGATTGAACGCTGCGCCGCCGGCAGTGGCAGCCGCCTCGCCTGTCATTGCGACCGTGATGAAGAGTGTCGGGGAACGCACGATATCGCCACCCACCACCGCTCCACCGAATTCGTTCGTGATATCCGCTATTCCCCGGTATAACTCTTCTAGGTCGTTCACGGACTCCTCACCCGTCAACCCCAGAGTCACGAGGGACATAACGGGCCGCGCGCCCATGGATGCGATATCGCTTAGATTGACGGCCATCGATTTCCAGCCGAGGTCCCGGCACGAGATTTGCCCCATGCGGAAGTGCACACCGTCGACCATCGTGTCCGTGGTGTATACATCCGTGACCGACCCGCGACGGACCGCAGCGCAGTCGTCACCAATGTCCAGAACGAGTCCTGGAACACCAATACCATCCTCCGCCGATTCGGAGAGTACTTTGGCGAGGTGCTCAATCAGCCCGAATTCACCCAGAGATGAGGCTGGCTTGTTCCTTCCATCAGAAGACATCGTCTGATTATAGTTTCGGGACCGACGTCGCACCGTCCGGATACGGTTCGATTAGTCATGCCCCTGTACTGGTGAACTGAGCAATAACGACCGATGCAGCACGATATCCCACCTGCGCAGGCACATATTCGTTCGTGGGTTCATGGTGTCCGAGTTTTTAACTGAGCGACTGAAATTCGCGCAGTAGGTCCGGATAACACACAGCGAGCGGCCGCCGACCGGCGGCCGTGTTTATAATTCGGCTCTGGTATCCACACAGAGGACATTGCGCCGTCCGCATTCCTCTCGATAATTCCTGACCACGACCGAGGAGCACATATCGATATGCCAAGCATCCACGTCTACATGCATGAAGGCCGCACCGTTGAGCAGAAGCGCGGGCTCGCCGAGGACATCACGGCGGCAATCTTGAAGAACACCGGGGCGCCGGCCGAGGCGACGGAAGTCGTGATCCACGACGTACCGAAGACCAACTGGGCGACCGCTGGCAAGCTCGCCTCGGACGCATAGTTGCCAGACGAGAAGGACGTCGTCCGCGTTTTGGACGCTCTCGGCGTGTCGTACGAGATGGTGGAGTGCGACCCTGAGTTCGCGGATACGGCGGCGTTTTGCGAGAAGTACGGCTTTGCACCAGAACAGTCCGGAAACACCATCCTCATCGCTTCCAAGCGGGGCGAGAAAAAGTACTCCGCTTGCATTGCACTGGCACACACGCGCCTGGACGTAAATCACTCGGTGCGTGACCTTATGGGGATCAGACGACTGTCGTTTGCGTCGGCCGACGAAACTGCAGATGTCACCGGAATGATGATCGGCGGAGTAACGCCCTTCTGCCTGCCGGATGACCTACCCGTCTACGTAGATAGCCGAATCATGGCGCTCGACTACGTGATCTTAGGCGGGGGCAGCCGGTCAGCAAAAGTGAAAATCGATCCCGATGTCTTCAACAAAATGCCGACAGCAACCGTGGTGGTGGACCTTGCGAACTAACCAGGAACGAATACCCTCGTTCATCCAAGAATAGCCTGCGACAAACCCGCGTCCTTAGGATCTCGAACAACGGTTCCCTCAAGACCATCAGATCCGCCGACAACACACCTTGAGACACATAGAATCAGCCGGAGGATATCGAACGGTCAGTCCAACAGCGGCATCTGCCATTACCTCTTTCCTCCCGGCGCGAACGGGGCCGTATGAAGGGCTTCCCAGACATTCCACCTGTTGACACACCCGCAACCCTGCGATTGAATTAAACGTCGGCCATGTTAGGTCGAACGCACAGATGGTCCGCTAGCTCAATGGCAGAGCAACTGACTCTTAATCAGTAGGTTCCCGGTTCGAGTCCGGGGCGGATCACCAAACGCAAATTACTCGCAAAGAAAGACCCCGGTTAATCCGGGGTCTTTTCGCGCTATCGAGAAGCCGGCTTAGATCAGTCACATGAGAAGCGACCGTCTCAAGGTGTGTTCTGACAATTACCCAGTCGCCGTTCTTAGCATCGGGTGTACCCTTTGATCCGTTCCGTCGGGATCCGATCCAAGCCACATAAATTGGAGATATATCAGATGACCACGAGCGGCACGGACTCCTTCGACATGTCCGGTTTCAAGGGAGTATTCCCGGCCATCCCGACCCCGATACAGGCCGATGGGTCAATCCATGAGGAGGCGCTTCGAGCAATCCTCGAGGACAACATGTCCCACGGTGTTCATGGCTTCTGGCTGGCG
>Ga0209403_10001533_pt1 | contig 29774 bp, 26 predicted proteins | sample ArcticOcean_MG_C_8_FD_187440 | JGI IMG/M metagenome (GOLD analysis project Ga0209403, IMG submission 187440) | Marine microbial communities from western Arctic Ocean - ArcticOcean_MG_CB11_86 (SPAdes) (version 2) | ecosystem: Environmental > Aquatic > Marine > Oceanic | place: Arctic Ocean...
CGGGTCGCCGCTGGGCCATGGATCCGTCGGCCTTCGACTCCGCCGACGATCCCGACGGTCGGACGTCGTCGACCACCATGGACGTCCCGGAACTCCCCGCCGACCTACGGACCCGCGTGGAGGTGCTGGACGGGCGCACGGGGCTGGGGCCGCTGATCGGCCTGCTGGCCGCCGATCTCGTCGGATACCAGGACGCCCGCTGCGCGTCCGGTTACCTCGACCTGGTCGAGGCCGCCTCGACGGCTGAACAGGGAGCGTCGGCCGGTTCGGTGCGACTCACAGAGGCCGTGGCACGCGGGCTGCACAAGCTGACCGCCTACAAGGACGAGTACGAGGTCGCCCGGCTTCTCATCGGACCGGAAGGTCGGTCGGCGGCGGCGTCCATCGGTGGCCCGGGAGCCGCCGTGACATGGCGGCTCCACCCGCCGTTCCTCCGGACGCTCGGCATGACGAAGAAGCTGGCCATCCCCGCAACCATCGGACGCCCGGCAATGTGGCTGCTCTCGAAGGGCAGGCGGCTGCGTGGTACCGCACTGGATCCGTTCGGCCGGGCCGAGGTCCGCCGCCTCGAACGCACCCTGGTAACCGAGTACCGCTCCGCCATCGGCCGGGTCCTGGACGGCCTGACCGTCGACGGCCTGGAGGACGCCGTGGCGACAGCCGCCCTGGCCATGGACGTGCGCGGCTACGAGGAGATCAAGATGGCACGAGGCCGGACGGTCCTCGACCAACTCCGGGATCGGGCCACGGACGACCGGTAGCCGAGCACCCTGGCCGTCACGAAACTGCGGCTACACTCCCGCCGCGGTCTGGAGACCGAAGTCCGGTGTGATCCCGGCACTGTCCCGCAGCGGTGATGCCGTCCCCCGAGGGTGACGGCTAGTCCGAACCAGCTCTGTGCCGTACGAACCAGACACCCTCGAGGCAAGGGATTCGGTTCGGCCGATAGCCGGCGAACGGCCTGTCGATCGAGCGATGACACCTCGACGACAGGAGGAATCCGTTTCCATGCTGCGCAAGGTCCTGATACCTCTTCTGGCTGCCATGACACTGGCCGCCTGTGGAGGCGTCGACTCCTCGATCGCCATGTCGGGCTCGCCCGGTGTCGACCATGGGACGGCCGACGGACCGGCCCGCATCGTCTCGATCTCGACGGTTGCGACCGAGATGCTGTTCGCCATCGGCGCCGGTGACCAGGTGGTGGCTGTCGACTCCCTCTCCACCTTCCCGGCAGATGCCCCGGTCACCGACCTCAGCGGCTTCGAACCGAACATCGAGGCGATCCTGGGCTTCCGGCCCGACCTCGTCGTCCTCTCCTACGACCCGGGTGACGTGGTGGCCGGCCTCGAGGCCGCCGGAGTCCAGTCCATGCTCCAGGGGGCCTCGATGACCATTGCGGACACGTACAGCCAGATCCTGGCGCTCGGGGAGATCACCGCACACGCGGCCGAGGCGACAGCCCTGGTGGAGGCCATGAGGGCCGAGATCACCGACCTGGCAGCCTCGGTCGTCGGGCGCGAGGAGCCGCTCAGCTACTACCACGAGTTGGATGACACCCTGTACACCGTCACCTCATCGACCTTCATCGGCGAGGTCTACGCCCTGGCCGGCCTGGTCAACGCCGCCGACCCGGCCGATGCCGACAGCTCCTCCTGGGGCTACCCGCAGCTGTCAGCCGAATACCTACTGGACGCCGATCCGGACATCATCTTCCTGGCCGACACGAAGTGCTGCGCCCAGACTGCGGCGACCGTCGCGAAACGCCCCGGCTGGGGGACCCTCACAGCCGTCTCCGCCGGCCGCATCATCGAACTGGACGACGACGTGGCGTCCCGTTGGGGGCCGCGCATCGTCGACTTCCTGCGGGCCATCGTCGACTCCGTGAACTCCGTCGACTGACCCGGCCCGAGGTGACCAGATGACGTCTCCGCCAGCCGGACCAGGTGTGGCCCGCGACAGGCCGACCGGGTCCGACAGGTCCCGGCTCGGAGGGCGCTGGCTGTCCGCTGGAATCCTCTCTGTCCTGGTCGCCGCGGTCATAGGCGTGGCCACCGGGCCCGTTCCCATCCCCATCTGGCAGGTCGTCCTGGAGTTGGCCGACCGGCTCCCGCTCATCGACGTCGACTCATCGCTGTCGCCTGCCGACCAGGCGATCGTCTGGGACCTGCGGGCGCCGCGGGTGGTGCTCGGCCTCCTCGTCGGGGCCCTCCTGGCCGGATCGGGAGCGGCCTACCAGGGGGTGTTCCGCAACCCATTGGCCGACCCCTACCTCCTGGGAATCGCCGCCGGGGCCGGCCTGGGCGCCACCATCGCCATCGTGACCCGACTCAGGGACGCAGTCGGCTTCATGGACCCGGTCCCACTGGCAGCCTTCGTCGGAGCCCTCCTGGCGGTGGCTGCAGCCGGAACCCTGAGCACCCGCCGAGGCAGCACCGGGTCGTCGGCCACCCTCATCCTCGCCGGCGTGGCCGTAGCCAACTTTTTCACCGCCATCCAGACCTACATCCAACAGCAGAACTCGGAAACCCTGCAGCAGATATTCGCCTGGATCCTCGGGCGCCTCTCGACCGCCGGCTGGGGCGAGGTACGCCTCCTGGCCCCCTACGCCGTCATCTGCGTGGTGGGCCTGCTGCTGTCGGTCGGGCCCCTGGACGTCCTGGCCGTCGGTGACGAGGAAGCCACCACCCTCGGCCTCAGGCCCCGGACCATCCGAAGGCTCGTGCTCATGGCGGCCTCGCTGGGTGCGGCTGCCGCCGTTGCCGTCAGCGGGCTCATCGGCTTCGTCGGGCTGGTAGTGCCCCACGCCGTACGCATGCTCGCCGGAACCAGCCACCGACGCGTCGTGCCACTCTCACTGCTGTTCGGTGCGGCCTTCCTGACCCTGGCCGACGTGCTGGCCCGAACGGTCCGCTCACCCGCCGAACTGCCCATAGGGGTGATCACCGCATTCATAGGCGCCCCGTTCTTCCTGCTCATCCTGCGACGACAGGCAACGTCTTGACCGCCACGAACCGGTCAGTGCAGGTTGCATGGTCCGATGTCTCGGTGGTACTCGGTGGCAGGACGGTCCTGGACGGCTTCGACCTGTCCGTCGCCGGTGGGTCCTGGCTGGTGGTGATCGGTCCCAACGGAGCAGGAAAGACATCCCTCATGCGGACCCTGGCAGGCACCGTGGGCCATACCGGGACGGTCCGGATCGGTGGGGAGGACGCCGGCGGCATACCCGGTCGAGAACGCGCCCGTCGCCTCGCCGTGGTCCCCCAGCATCCCGTCATTCCCCCCGGGATCGATGTGTTCGACTATGCCCTACTGGGTCGCTCCCCCCATCAGGGCCTGCGGTTCTCGCCCTCGGAGAGAGACCGCAGGCAGACCCTGGAGGTACTGCACCGGCTGGAGTTGGGTGGCTTCATCGGCCGCAAGGTGGACACGTTGTCCGGCGGCGAACGACAGCGGGTGGTGGTGGCCCGGGCCCTGGTCCAGGACACGCCGATACTCGTCCTGGACGAACCCACGTCGTTCCTGGACCTCGGGCACCAACTGGAGGTCCTGGAGCTCATCGCCGAACTCCGCACCGAGCGGTCCCTGACCGTCGTCAGCACCCTCCACGACCTGACGGTCGCTGGCCAGTTCGCCGACCGTATGGCCCTGCTCGACCATGGTCGCCTGATAACCCATGGGTCGCCGGCGGAGGTCCTCACCCCCGAGATGATCGCCAGCCACTGGGGGGTCCACGCCCATACCGAGGTCGACGGGGAGGCGGTGACGGTGACGGTCCGCCGGAGGCAGCAGGCCTCGGCTCAGGCGTCCAGCCGGTCGATCCGGGGACAGTCGGACCAGAGCCGTTCCAGGTCGTAGAAGGCCCGGTACTCGTCGTCCAGGATGTGGACGACGAATCCCCCGAAGTCCATGAGGATCCACCGGTTGTCGCCACGACCCTCCACCCTGATCGGCTTCGGGCCATCCAGGATCGTCAACTGCTCCTCGATCTCCTCGGCGATCGCCCGCACCTGTCGGGAGGTCGGAGCGCTGGAGATGACGAAGAAATCGGTAATCGACAGCACGTCACCCACGTCGATGATGATCGTGTCGCGCCCCAACTTGTCGTCCGCAGCACGAGCCGCGTGACGGGCCCAGTCGGCCAGCGTCACGTTGGAGACGTCGGCTCCTGTCGTGGCGCTGCCTGGGGAGGATTGTGGCATTGGGTGGCCGAGGCTATCCGCCGAGGCGGAAGTCGGCTCCGATGACGACCGTCAGGTCGGTCACCGGGCTGGCCATCTCGTCGAACAGGACGCGGGCACCGAGAGCCGCCGCAAGGGCATTGGCCTCCTCGGCAAGGGCCGGATCCCGGTGGATCACACGGGTCTGGATTGCTCCGTCGTTGCGGAAGTTGCCCACCACGGCCAGCTCCACGCCGGAGCGAAGGACCGCTTCACGCGCCGGTGCGTCGAGCGTCGGATCGCCCGTGCCGTTCAGGAGTCGGACCGTCGGCCTCCGGCCCAGGAGCAGCGGAACGGGGAACGGGAACATCGAGACCACCAGGTCGTCGAGCGCCGTGGCGTCCACCACCACCGAGGATCCCTCGAGCATCCACGGCCCCGTGACGACGCTGACCTGTCCACCGGCCACCGTTGCCAGAAGGTGGACGATGTCCAGGTCCAGGGCGGGGAGGTTCCCCACGGGATCGCCGGTCCCGACCAGCTCCATCCAGGCGCTCCACCAGTCGCGTTGCCTGGCGAGGCGTTCCATGCCACCGCCATCGTCGGTGAAGCCGAGCAGGTCGGCCACCTCGGCCGGAGCGATCCGAACCCTCCCCGCGGGGAACCGCACGACCGTCGTGCCGTCAGACGCCGTGGAGACGAGGTCTCCGGGCAGTTCCACCACGGCTGCCGGCGAGGCGCCGGCAAGGTTCTCCCAACGGCCCGGCGTCAGGAGGGCTGTGCCGGTGACCCCCACGTCCAGAAGGCCGGTGACAGATGTCCTGACCATGTCCACGCCGCCCTCCCGGTGGCGGTCAAGGAGGGTGCACGGCTGGACGGCACAGCCGGTCACGGCGACCTCCGGGGGCACCAGCAGCACCGTGCCCCCGCCACCGGCCCGGTCCGCGACGGCCAGGACGGCGACCTGCACGAGCTCGCCGGCGTCGTCCTCCGTGGCCACCAGGATGGACCAGGTCTGTTCCACGAATGCCTCGAAGCCCGGTGCCGACGGGTCGGTGACCGCCTCGCGGATCGTGCCCTGCTCGCTGTCCAGGATCATTTGCAGGCCATCGGCCAGAAGCCACCCGGACCATAGGACCACCAGCACGAGTACCGCCGGGAAGCCCCATCGCCAGGCGGTCGCCAGGGCCGGTGCGGGCTGTCGTCGCTGGCTGGGTGGGGCGCCCTCCCCGACCGGCTCCCGGCGGGAGTCCGGCTCCACGTCGCTCACCGGCCCACCCCGTAGAGGCCGTGCGCCCGGATGATCTCAGCCACACCGACCGAGACGGCACCGTCGGGTTCGCCTGTGGCGGCAAAGCGGTCCCTCAGGTGGTTGCTGGCCAGGTCCGGGAAGGATCCGTCCAGTACCTGGTGCTCCCAGCCGATCGGCGGGCGGCCTTCCTCGAACCCGGGGCGCTGCATGACCACGATCGTCGCACGTCGACGTACCTCGTCGGGGCGCACCCACGTGTCCAGGCCCGGTGCGATGTCGCTGCCCAGGAGGAGGAACAGTTCGGCACCGGGGTGGACATCGACGTAGTGGGCCAGCGTCTCCGCCGTGTGGGAGGGACCACCCCGTCGTATCTCCAGGTCGTCCACGTGGACACCGTCCATGCCGACCACCGCCGCTCGGGTCATGGCCAGGCGCACCTCGGCCGGCGAGACGACGTCGACATTTCCGATCCTCGCATCGGCGGTCTTCTGCCAGGGATCGTTGGCGACCACCAGGACCACCAGGTCGAGGGCCAGCGACCGACGGGCCTCCAGGACGGCGGCGGCGTGCCCCAGATGCGGTGGGTCGAATGTCCCCCCGAGGAGGCCGATCCGGCGCGGAGCGACGGTGGGCTCGGAGCCTGGCACGGCTCGATGATACTGACCACAGGGCGGTCCTGACGCCTGTAGGGCCGCTGCAGCCGGCTGTCACACAGGAGGTACATGCCTGTTGACCTGCACATATGACAGGAATCTGGAGTATGAAGCCGATGTATGACGGACGTCATAGAATTCAGGCTTCACTCCGCGGGCCATCTGTGCTTGACTATTGGTCAGACGAAGCCACCTGAAAGATCCAGATCAAGATTTCAGACGGTACGTCTAATCCCCCTGAAATCCCTTCCCGGTCGCGGCGCGCGTCGTGGGCCAAGACGAATGAGATGTGAACAAAGATGAGTGATTCCGTAGGACAGTACCTGAACGAGATCGGCATGGTCCCCCTCCTGAACGCCCAGGAGGAGCGTGAGCTGTCCCAGATCATCGAGCGCGGCGCCGAGGCCCGTGCCAAGAAGGAGGCCGGCGAGGTCGACCGCCAGGTCGAACGCGCCATCAGGGCCGCAGCCCGCGCCAAGGACCGCTTCATCCGGGCGAACCTGCGCCTGGTCGTGAGCGTCGCCCGCCGCTATCCCCTGCCGCCCGGCATGGAGCTGCTCGACCTCATCCAGGAGGGCAACCTCGGCCTCGAGCACGCTGTCGACAAGTTCGACTGGCGCAAGGGCTTCAAGTTCTCGACCTATGCCACCTTCTGGATCCGTCAGGCCATCGGTCGGGCGCTCGACCAGAAGGCCAGCCTGGTGCGCCTCCCCGGCGACCGTTCGGCCAGCCTCCGTGCAGCCCTTCGGGCCGTCTCCGGCAACGGCGATGAGTTGGACGAGGAGCACGCAAGGCTGCACCGCCTGACCACCCCCACCTCGCTTGACCGGACAATCGGTGACGACGACAGCAACGAGTTGGTGGACCTCCTCCCCGACGCCGCTCCCGGCCCGGAGCTGGAGGTCATGGCGATCGCCGAGAACGAGATGGCCACCCGACTGCTGGACGTCCTGGACACCCGTGCCCGCTACGCCGTCGAGCAGCGCTTCGGCCTGACCGATGGCCGCAAGCGCAGCTACCGCGAGGTCGGCGAGGAGCTGGGTGTCACAGCCGAGGCGGCCCGCCGTCTGGTCAAGCGTGCGGTGACCATCGTCAGGGACCGGGCCACCGAGGTCATCGACGCAGCCTGAGAGCGCCGGTCCATCGCCCGAAAGGGCGGACCATCCAAATGCAGGGCGGCCCCGTAACGGGTCGCACGTAGGCTGGATCCGTGAGCACGAGCACCGACCCGCGCGCCTCCACCGACTGGGATCCCCGATCCTGGCGTGACCGAGTCGCCCTCCAGCAGCCCCAGTGGCCGGACGCCGACGCCCATGCGCGGGTGCTCGAGCAGCTCGGGGTGCTCCCGCCGCTGGTCTTCGCAGGCGAGTCACGCGAGCTGACCGAGAGCCTCGCCGCCGTGGCAGAGGGGAAGGCCTTCCTCCTGCAGGCCGGCGACTGCGCCGAATCGTTCGATACCGTCGCCGACTCGATCCGCGACCGGTTGCGGGTGATCCTCCAGATGGCCGTGGTGCTCACCTACTTCACCGGGGTGCCGGTGGTCAAGATCGGCCGTATCGCCGGGCAGTTCGCCAAGCCGCGGTCCAGCGACACCGAGACCATCGACGGCGTGGAGCTCCCGGCGTTCCGGGGCCACATCGTCAACGACGTCGGCTTCACGGCCGGGGAGCGCACCGCCGACCCCCAGCGCCTCCTCACCGCCTACAACAGGGCCGCAGCCACCCTGAACCTCCTGCGGGCCTTCACGAAGGGTGGCTTCGCCTCCCTCTCCCGGGTCCACCAGTGGAACCGGGAGTTCGTGGCCTCCAGCCCCGCCGGCCAGCGCTACGAAGCCCTGGCCGACGAGATCGACAGGGCCGTGCAGTTCATGTCCGCCTGCGGCATCAACAGCGAGACCCTCATCGACCTTCGCCAGGTCGACTTCTACACGAGCCACGAGGCCCTCCTACTGGATTACGAGGAGGCTCTCACGCGTCAGGACTCGCTCACCGGCGACTGGTACGACTGCTCGGCCCACATGCTCTGGATCGGCGAGCGCACCCGCCAGCTGGACGGAGCCCACGTTGAGTTCCTCCGAGGGGTCCGCAACCCACTGGGATGCAAGATCGGACCGACGGCGACCCCCGACGAGGTCCTGGCCCTCTGCGAGGCCCTCAACCCGGACCGCCAGCCCGGCCGGCTCACGCTCATCACCCGAATGGGTGCCACGAAGGTCGTGGACCTCCTTCCTCCCCTGCTGACTGCGGTCCGCGACGCCGGCCACCCCGTGGTGTGGGTCTGCGATCCGATGCACGGCAACACCTTCACGGCCGACGACGGACGCAAGACCAGGCACTTCGAGGACGTGCTGGCCGAGGTGTTCGGCTTCTTCGCCGCCCACAGGTACACCGGCACGCACCCGGGTGGCGTCCACCTGGAGCTGACCGGCGACGACGTGACCGAATGCCTGGGCGGGGGGTCAGACCTGGTCACCGCCAACCTGGGTGACCGCTACGAGACGATGTGTGATCCCCGGCTGAACGGCAGCCAGAGCATCGACCTGGCGTTCCGCCTGGCCGAGCTCCTGCGCAACGCAGGTCACTGACCAGCCCGGAGCGGCACCACGGTCCGGTGGCCGGCCCTGCTCAGACCAGGTTCTCCACGAAGCCTTCCAACTGGCGGAGGTTTCGCACCTCGTGCACCCCGTCGCACCAGGTCCCGTACTCCCCCACGATCGAGTCTCCGGTGTCCCAGTAGGCCTTCGGCTCGGGGTTCAGCCAGAACACCTTGCGTGACCTGTGCTGGAGCTCCTTGAGGATCCACGACTGCGAGGCGTGGTAGTTGTTCCGGGCATCGCCCAGGATCAGGACCGTTGTCTTGGGGCCGACGTCCTTGCCGTACCTCTCCCAGAAGACACCGAAGGCATGCCCGTAGTCCGAATGGCCATCCACCCAGACCACGTCGGCCTCCATATTGACCCTGTGAACCGCATGGCCGATGTCCTCCACGCCCTCGAAGAACCCGGTCACCTCGTCCAGGCCGTCGATGAACACGAAGGACCTGACCTTCGAGAACTGGCCGCTGAGGGCGTACACGAGGTGCAGGGTGAAGCGTGCGAACGCGGCCACCGATCCCGAGATGTCCGCCACCACCATGATCTCCGGCTTGGCCGGGCGGGGAAACTTGAACTTCGGCTCGGCCGGCACGCCGCCGTAGCTCAGGGAATGGCGCATCGTGTTGCGGAAGTCCAGCGGGCCCTTCCGACCGTGCCTCCGCTTGCGTGCCAGACGGACGGCCAGCTTGCGCGTCAGCGGGTAGATGGCCTTCTTGAGGTTGGCCATCTCCTCGCGTGAGGCGTGCATGAAGTCGACGTCCTCGGGAAGCGGCTTGCGCAGAGTCCTGGCCATCGCCTCGACCCCGCGGTCCGCCACCAGGCGCCGTCGGATCTCCGCCTCGATCTCGAGCTTCAGGCGGTCCAGGCGGTCGCTGAACTCGTCCCTCTCGAGTCGTTCCTCCAACTGCGTCAGCTTGGCGGGAGCATCGGCCCGGGCGGCCTCCATGAGGCGGTCCAGCATCTCGTCCAATTCCAGGTTCCGGAGCGTGCGGTACAGGTAGTAGGTGCCACCGACCGGCCGTCCGGGCTCCATTCCGGCGAACCGCATGACGGCCTGCCGGGCCAGGGCCCGGAGCATCGCCTCGTCTCCGTTCATGAGTGCCCTGAAGAGCATCTCGGCCAACTGCTCCGGCGTGAGGGCCGACATTCCACCGCCGCCACCGCCCTGCGCCCGGCCCTCGCCCGGCATCGTGGCGTCCTCGTCGTCCGAGGGGTCACCCGAAGCGGCCCCGTCCACGATCTCGTACTCGGGGCCCCGAAGGGAGAAGTAGACCTCGAACACCACCTCGAAGGCCCGCCAGTGGCTGTGGTTCTTGACGAGCGTGGCACCCAGGGCGTACTTGAACGCCTCGCGGTCCTCGATGGGAATGTGGGTCACCGCCTCCATGGCGTCCAGGTTCTCGGTGAGGCTGACCGGGAGTCCCGCGTTTCGGAGCTCGATGATGAAGCCGCTGACGAGGCCCAGCAGCGGCTGGTCCGACGACGGTGCGGTAGTCGGATCGGTGACGGTCACTTCGAGGGCCCGAACTTCCGGCTCAGGTGTCGGTGCCGGTCAACTCCACCGGATTGTCGGCGAACTCCTTGACCACCTTCTCGATGTCCGTGCGGTACTTGAGGAGCACGTTGGCGGTGTCGATGGCGGTCTTGGCGTCGATCTGCTCGATCCCAAGCAGGACGAGGGTCCTGGCCCAGTCCAGCGTCTCGGACACCGACGGGTTCTTCTTGAGGTCCAGTTGGCGGATCGACCGCACGATGCGGGCCACCTGGTCGGCCAGGTTCTCGTCCACCCCGGGCACCTTCATCGACACGATCTCCCGCTCGCGCTCCAGGTCCGGGTAGTCGATGTAGAGGTAGAGGCAACGGCGCTTCAGCGCCTCGGACAGCTCCCTCGTGCCGTTCGACGTGAGGAACACCAGCGGAATCTGGCGGGCCTCGACGGTGCCCAGCTCGGGTATGGACACCTGGTACTCGGAGAGGATCTCCAGCAGCAGGGCCTCGGTCTCCACCTCCACCCGATCCACCTCGTCGATGAGCAGCACCACAGGGTCCTCCGACCTGATGGCCTCCAGCAGGGGTCGGGTCAGCAGGAACTCCTCTGAGAAGAGGTCGTCCTCGACCTCGTTCCAACTGGCACCGTCGCCCTCGGTCTGGATGCGCAGCAACTGCTTCTTGTAGTTCCACTCGTAGAGGGCCTTGGACTCGTCGAGGCCCTCGTAGCACTGCAGCCGTATGAGCCTGGCGCCGGCGATCTCGGCCACGCTCTTGGCCAACTGGGTCTTGCCGGTTCCTGCCGGACCTTCCACCAGCACCGGCTTGCCGAGCCGGTCAGCCAGGTAGACGACGCCGGCGATCCCGTCGTCTGCGAGGTAGTTGACGTCAGCGAGGGAGCTGCGGACCGATTCGAGGTCGGAGAACCGTGGGGGCTGTTCGATCATGTGGCGAGGCTACCGACCGGCCAGTTGCGCTCCGGCATCCGGAGTACGGGATCAGGCTCGGATCTGGCCGTCGCCCCTGACCACGTACTTCTGGGTGGTCAGCTGCTCGAGGCCCATCGGGCCACGGGCGTGCAACTTCTGTGTGCTTATGCCGATCTCGGCGCCGAAGCCGAACTCCTCGCCGTCCACGAACCTGGTGGAGGCGTTGACCAGGACGGCTGCGGCGTCCACCTCGGTCGTGAAGCGGGCGGCGGCCAGGTCGTCGGCGGTCACGATGGCCTCACTGTGGCCGGAACCCGTCTCGTTGATGTGGCTGATCGCCTCGTCCAGGTCATCGACCACCCGCACGGAGAGCTTCAGGTCGCCGTACTCCGTCGACCAGTCGGCATCGGTCGCCACCCCGATGCCGGGCACGACCTCACGGGCCCGCTCGTCACCCACGAGCTCCACGCCCTCCAGGGCGGCGACCACCATGGGGAGGAATCGCCCGGCCACACCGGCGTGCACGACCAGGCTCTCAGCTGCATTGCACACAGATGGCCGCTGCATCTTGGCGTTCACCACGATCGACGCCGCCATTTCCAGGTCGGCCGCTTCGTCCACGTAGACGTGGCAGTTGCCGTCGCCGTCGATCACGTAGGGCACGGTGGCGTTGTCCAGGATGGAGCGGATCAGGGAGGGGCCGCCCCGGGGAATGAGGCAGTCGATATGACCGCGCTGCTGCATGAATTCGACGGCCGACTCACGGCTGGCGTCGTCGACGAGGACGAGGGCATCGGCGGGCAGGCCGACGTCGACCAACGCCGCCCGGATGCTGGAGGCGATCGCCATGTTGGAGGCCAGGGCGGCCGAGGAACCCCGCAGGAAGGCGACGTTCCCGGACTTCAGGCAGAGGCCGAAGGCATCGCTGGTCACGTTGGGTCGGTTCTCGTAGATGATCGCCACGACTCCGAGTGGAACCCGGACCCGGGTGATCTCCAGCCCGTTGGGGCGGGTCCACCCATCGGTGACAAGGCCCACTGGATCCTCCAGACCTGCCACCTGCCTCAGCCCGGACGCCATGCCGGCGATCCGACCCGGGTCCAGGCGAAGGCGGTCCAGCAAGCCCTGTGCCATGCCGGCGGCTTCGCCACGGGCCACGTCATCGGCGTTGGCCCCGAGGAGCTTCGCCACGTCGGCTTCCAGCCGGTCGGCGGCCCCGCGGAGGGCCGCGTCCTTCTGGTCTGTCGGCGTCCGGGCCAGGATCGGGGCCACAGAGCTGGCCCGCCGTGCCAGCTCGGGTATCGAGGTCGGTGTCCCGGACATGGTCCGCAGGCTACCGAGTGCCCCCGGGGCGTCGGTCGGCGGGGTCGGGCCGCGGGTACCGTGGCACCGGTGGCGCCGGATACCGACGATCAGTCGAACCGACCGGGCGGTAGTGGCTCGTCGGCGGTCGCCGCGGGAATCACCCTGTCCCGCATTGCCGGCCTGGTCCGTGAGTCGCTCCTGAGGTCGGTGCTGGGCCTCGGCCCGGCCGCGGATGCCTTCGCCGCCGCCCTCCGGATCCCCAACCTGCTGCAGAACCTCCTCGGCGAGGGTTCCCTCTCGGCGTCGTTCATACCCGTGTACAGCCGCCTGCTCGGCGAAGGCCGGGACGACGAGGCTGGCCGGGTGGCCGGTGCCGTGGCGGGGCTGCTCACCGCCATGGCAGGCGTCCTCGTCGTGGCCTCCATCGTGCTGGCCAGACCACTCGCCGTGCTCCTGGCGCCGGGCTTCGAGGGCCATCGCCTGGACATGACCGTGGACCTGCTGCGAATCACCACCGGCGGCCTGGGACTCCTCGTGCTCTCCGCCTGGTGCCTGGGCGTCCTGAACAGCCACCGCAGGTTCTTCCTGCCCTACGTGGCGCCTGTCCTCTGGAACGCCGCCCAGGTGGCGGTCCTGGCAGTGGCGGCGTTCGGCGACTGGTCGCCCCGACGGGCCGCCACGGCCCTCGCATGGGGGCTCGTGGCGGGTGGATTCCTCCAGTTCGGCGTACAGGCCATAGCCGTCTGGCGTCTCGCGCCCGACATCCGTCCCTCCTTCGGCCGAGGCAACGCAGCCGTGGCCGACGTCCGGAGGCGCTTCGGACCGGCAGTCCTGGGTCGTGGCGTGCTGCAGCTCTCCGGATACCTGGACCTGGTGCTGGCTTCCCTGCTGGTCACGGGAGCCGTTGCCGGGCTGCTGTCCGCCCAGATCCTCTACGCACTACCGGTGGCCCTGTTCGCCACCAGCGTGGCGGCAGCCGAACTTCCCGAGATGTCCCGCCTGACCTCCACAGCCGGCCTGGCAGACCGTGCCCTGGCCGCCCGACGCAGGACCGCATTCTTCGTGGCCTTCTGCACGGTCGCATACCTGGTGCTCGGCGAATCCATAGTTGGTGCGCTGTTCGGATGGGGAGCATTCGACGCTGACGACACGCGGACGGTCGCCCTGGTGCTGGCCGCCTACTCACTGGGCCTACCGGCTGTCGCCTCGTCGAGGATCTTCCAGAACACCCTCTATGCGATCGGCGACACCAGAGGCCCCGCCCGCATCGCCGCCCTACGCGTGGGACTGGCGGCCATAGTGGGGGTCACGCTGATGTTTCCGCTGGACAGGCTGGCGGTCCACGGCGGAGAGCTGTTGGCGCTCGACGGCATCGGCTGGTTCGGACCGCTGGGCAGCGGCATCCGGAGTGGATCACCGGACCCGCACCTGGGTGCGGTCGGCCTTGCCCTCGGCTCGGCCTGCGCCGCGTGGCTGGAGTTGGCGTTGCTCAGCCGTCGTTGCCGCCGATCGATCGACGGAACCTCAGGGCCTTCAGCGGTCATGTCCCGCCTGGCGCCCGCCACCGGCGCCGCCGTGATCGTGGCCCTTCTGGCCAGGTGGGCCACCGACGGCCTTCCTGCGATCGCCGTGGCGCCGATAGGGCTGGCCTTCGCCGGCGGCGCCTACGTCCTGGTGGCTGCAGCCACCGGGGTGGCCGAGGCCGGCCTGGTCACAGGCCCGGTCCGGCGTCGGCTCCGTCGCTGACTCCAGAGCGCCGCGAACGCGGCCGTCAGGCCGGAAGCACGACCAGGTCGTCGGCGTGGATCACCTCGTGGGCCATGCCTTCAGGCAGGTCCGGGGTGCGTACTCCCATGTGTGCACGCAGCAGGGCGGAGTCGTGGCGGACCATGCCCTTGGCGAACACCGTGCCGGTGGGGTCACATACCTCCACCGCCGAGCCGGCCTCCCAGGTGCCGTCCACCTGCACCACGCCGGCCGGGAGCAGCGAGACCCTCCGCCCCTCCAGGGCCCGTCGGGCTCCCGCATCCACGACGATGCGTCCAGCCGAGCCGACGGCGAAGGCGATCCAGAGGCGCCTCGCCCCCAGGTCGGATTCCCGCGCGTGGACGACCGTCCCGACACCCGCAACGCCATCGCAGGCGTCGACCATCACGCCGTCCCGGCCCGCATCGGCTATCACGGTCCGGACCCCCGACCAACTGGCGATCTTGGCGGCGGCCAGCTTGGATGCCATGCCCCCGCTGCCCCGGACAGATCCGGCCGATCCGGCGAGGCCCTCGAGCTCCTTGTCGATCTCGATGATCTCCTCGATGAGCGAAGCCTCGGCGTCCATCCTCGGGTCGGCCGTGAAGAGACCCGGGGTGTCGGTCAGGAGCACCAGGGTGGCTGCGTCAACCAGGTGCGCCACCAGGGCGGCGATGCGGTCGTTGTCTCCGAACCGGATCTCGTCGTCGGCGATGGCATCGTTCTCGTTGACCACCGGCACCACGCCCAGGTCCAGCAGGCGGTTCAGGGTCCCCCGGGCGTGCAGGTACTGGGCCCGTACGAAGAAGTCCAACGGGGCCAGCAGTACCTGGCCGGCTACCAGCCCGTGACGACCCAACTCCTCGCGGTAGGTGCGTATGAGGGCGCCCTGCCCGACGGCGGACACCGCCTGGAGGGTCACCGGATCCCTGGGGCGCCTGGACCCGCCCATGCCCAACTCCGGCAGCCCGGCGGCTATCGCCCCTGATGTGACCACCACGACGCGTCGGCCGCTGGAACGCAGGGCCGCCACCTCGTCGCAGAGCTTGGCGACCATGGAACGATCCACGACACCCTCGTCGTCGGTGATGGACGAGGTGCCGATCTTCACGACGGCGGTGTCACTCCTGCGTGCCATCAGTCCTCTTCGTAGGTGAACTCGAGCCGACCGATACGCACAGGCTCGCCGTCGCGCACCCCGGCCCGCTTGAGTGCCCTGTCGACGCCCATTCGCTTCAGACGGTCCTGTAGGTAGTAGAGCGCGTCCGGGTTCGTCAGGTCGTTCAGGTTCGCCACCCGTGCCACCCTCCGGTCCGTGACCTCCCAGGTCCCGTCCTCACCCCGCTCCACGTTCACGTCCTCCGTGGTGGGCCTGTGGACCACCACGACCGGCCCCTCGGGCGGCACCTCCCTGGCATCCACGACCAGGTCCACCAGGCGGTGGACCAGCGGATCCAGGCCCTCGCCGGTCATGGCCGAGATCCTCTCGCCATCGAAAACGACGTCGGCTTCGGCCACGTCGGATCGCGATCCGACCGTCAGACGTGGTCGGTCCAGGAGCTCCGGCCGGTATGCACCCAGCTCGCCGAGCAGGACCTCGAGCTGGCGCTCGGGCGCCTCCAGGGCGGTGGGTGCCAGGTCGATCATCACCAGGAGGACGTGCGCACGTTCGATGTGGCGTAGGAACCGGTGGCCCAGTCCCCTCCCCTCGCTGGCGCCCTCGATGAGGCCGGGAATGTCGGCTACCACGAACTCGGGTCGTTCCTCCGGCCGAACCACCCCCAGGTTGGGTTCCAACGTCGTGAAGGGGTAGTCGGCTATCCGGGGCTTCGCCGCCGAAATCCTCGAGATGAGTGTGCTCTTGCCGACGTTCGGATATCCCACGAGGGCCACATCTGCCATGAGGCGCAACTCGAGGTGCAGCCACCGCTCCTCGCCCTCCTCTCCCTGCTCGGCGAAGGTAGGTGCCCGGCGCCTGTTGCTCAGGAACTTGGCGTTGCCACGGCCACCCTGGCCCGCCTCGGCGGCCAACCAACGGTCACCGTTGTGGAGCAGGTCGGCGAGCAGCTCGCCTGAGTAGAGGTCGTGCACCGTGGTCCCCTCGGGGACCTTCACGATCAGGTCATCTGCGGCCCTCCCGTGGCGCTTGGCGCCCGACCCGTGGGTGCCGCTGCCGGCGCGCCGGTGGGGATGGTCGCGGAACGACAGGAGGGATGCGACGTTGTGGTCGGCCTCCATCCAGATGCCGCCACCGTCGCCACCGTCGCCGCCGTCAGGTCCGCCCTTGGGGACGTGGGCCTCCCTACGGAATGACACGGCTCCCGCCCCTCCGTCGCCGCCGCGTACGTTGAGCCCGCATTCGTCGACGAACTGGGACATGGGAACGAGCCTACTGAGGTGGTTGGTCCGGCCCGTTGGACTTCCAGCCTCTCTAGGGTGACCCGGTGGAAAATTGGGACCCCCCCACCGGGGAGCACGACCAGACCGAGCGGACAAGGGCATGGGCGTCGACGATGGACGGCCACGCCACCCACCACCTACGGACCGCCCACCGTGACAGCCACGCGGCCATCGCAATCGCCCCGCCCGTCGAGCGCAGGGATCGGGAGGGCCCCGACGGCCTGGTCCCGGCCGAGGGGGCCACGCTGGCCATCGGCGCCGGCGACCGCCATGTCGCCGAGGAACCCGACCCGTTCCGGACCTGCTTCGAGCGCGACCGCGACCGGATCCTCCACGCCACGGCATTTCGACGCCTGGCCGGCAAGACCCAGGTCTTCGTATTCCCCGAGGACCACCAGCGGTCCCGGCTGACGCATGCCCTTGAAGTCGCCCAGGTGGCCCGGGCCATCGCCACCAGCCTCGGCCTGAACGTGCCCCTCACCGAGGCCATCGCCCTGGGCCACGACTGCGGACACGGTCCGGGTGGACATGCGAGCGAGGACGCCCTGACCCCGTACGTGGAGGGTGGCTACGACCACGCACGTTGGGGAGCCGACGTGACCCTGGAGCCGCTCAACCTCTGCCGCGAGACCCTGGACGGCATCCGGAACCATTCCTGGTCGCGCCCCGCCCCGTCCACGCCGGAGGGAGAGGTCGTGAGCTGGGCCGACAGGATCGCCTACGTCTGCCACGACTTCGAGGATGCCGAGCACACCGGGATCGTGGCCGCACACGAGCTTCCGGACCTGGTAAGGGAGCGCTGTGGAACCACCCGCCGCGAGCAGTTGGCGGCCTTCATAGGCGGCGTGGTGACGGCGTCGGCCCGGTGCGGTCGCATCGGCATGGACGCCGACGCCGCGGACGCCCTGAGCGCCTTCCGGAGCTTCGACTACGAGAGGATCTACCTCCGCCCGGAATCGGTCGACCAGGCGGCAAGGGTGGTCGATCTGCTGCGGGCCCTCGTGGACCACTTCACGGCACGCCCCACGGACCTGCCATCAGATGCGCTCCCAGAACCGGATGCCTCGGGCAGCGACGCGGTCCGCCTCGCTGCGGTCCGGCACGTCAGCGGGATGACGGACCGCTACGCCTGCAGGAGCGCCATGCGACTCCTGGACTGGGAGGTGGACCGACTCCCCGCTGCCCTGGACTTCGGTCCCTAGGGCCGGACGGGCCTACGGCAGCGACGCAGTGTCGCCTACCGAGATGCTCAGTCGGTGAGGATGTCGACCAGCTTGCGACCGGCACGGCGACCGAACTTCACGACGCCGTCGGCGGTTGCGAACAGGGTGTCGTCATTGCCTCGACCCACGTTCGCACCGGGGTGGATCTTGGTGCCACGCTGGCGGATGATGATGCTCCCGGCGGTCACCCGACCACCGTCGTAGACCTTGACGCCAAGACGCTGTGCGTTGGAGTCCCGGCCGTTGCGGCTTGAGCCGCCGCCCTTGGTCTTTGACATGTCCTCAGCCCCTCGTGATCCCGGTGATCTCGATCTCGGCCAGGTGCTGGCGGTGTCCCCACCGGCGACGCTGGTTGGTCTTGTTCTTGTAGGTGAAGGCCCTGATCTTGGGGCCCTTCACGTCGGCCACGATGCGGGCCGAGACGTTCGCACCTGCGAGGGCCTCGGGGGTGGCGAGTACCTCGTCACCGTCTACGACCATCACGGTAGTCAACTCGACCTCGGTGTCTACGGCGCCGAGGCGCTCGACGACGACCCGCTGGCCTTCCTCGACCCGATACTGCTTTCCACCTGTGGCGATTACTGCGTACATAGTGTCCTCACGATATCCGGGGCCGCCTGTGGCGCCACCGCCCACCACCAACCGGAGGTGTGACGGTTACCCACTGGTCGGACCTCAGATCCGGTGTCCCTCCGTTCAACGCTGCCCGGCCCGGCCCGAACCGGCCAGCAGCTCGTCGTCCAGGATCCGACCACTGCTCGCGCAGTCGGCGCACGCCGTGCTGAACGACTCCAACAGGCCCTCGCCGATGCGCTTCCGGGTCATCTCGACGATGCCCAGCTCCGAGATGTCGAACACCTGCGTCCTCGTCTTGTCCCTACCCAGGGCGTCACGCAGCGTGGTTGCCACCGCCTCCCGGTTGGCCCTCACCTCCATGTCCACGAAGTCGATCACGATGATGCCGCCGATGTCCCTCAACCTCAGCTGCCGGGCAGTCTCCTCAGCAGCCTCCAGGTTGTTCCTGAACACGGTCTCCTCGAGGCTGGACCGACCGACGTTCTTTCCGGTGTTCACGTCGATGACCGTCAGGGCCTCGGTGTGCTCGATGATGAGGGAACCTCCGGAAGGCAGCCAGACCTTGCGATCCAGTGCCTTGCGTAGCTGCTCGTGCACATGGTGCCTCTCGAACAGCGGAAGTGACTCGGTCTCCGGGTCGTGGTAGGAGATGCGTGACACCAGCGCCGGGTTGACGCTCTCCACGTAGGTGCGTACCCGTTCGTACATGTCGGCATCGTCGATGACGACCCCACGGAAGTCCTTGTTGAACTCCTCACGGACGAACCGGAAGGCCATCTCAGGCTCCCTGTAGAGAAGGCTCGGCGCCTGCGAGCGCTTCGCCAGGGCCTCGATCTCGTCCCACTGCGTGAGGAGCCGACCAACGTCGCGCTCGACCTCCTCGGCGGTGATGTTCTCCGCCGCCGTACGCACGATGATGCCGTGCTGCTTGGGCTTGACCCGGTCCAGGATCGACCGCAGTCGCTTCCGCTCCGACTCTGGCAGGCGCTTCGAGATCCCGAAGGTGGAGCTGTTCGGAACCAGCACGACGAACCTCCCGGGGAGGGAGACCTCCTGGGTCAACCGGGCGCCCTTGTGGGCAATCGGGTTCTTGGTGACCTGGGCGGTGATCGTCTGCCGTGCCCTCAGCACCTGCTCGATCCGCGGCCTCCCCTTGCCATCGAAGTCGGCATCCGAATACTGGATGTCACCCCGGTAGAGGACCGCGTTCTTGGGAGTGCCTATGTCCACGAAGGCGGCCTCCATGCCCGGGAGGACGTTCTGGACCTTCGAGAGGTACACGTTTCCGTGGATCTCGCTGACGTCGTCGGCCGGGCGCGACAGGTAGTGCTCTATGAGCTGTCGCCCCTCCATCACCGCGATCTGGGTGACGCCACCGCTCACGCTGACGCACATGAGGTAGCGGCCAATGGGCTTCCCGCGGCGTTCGCGACCACGACGACTCCTGAGGGTGTCCTCGTCCAGCTCCAACGGAGCGTCGTCGGTTATGGCCTCCACGGGACGGTTGCCCTGTCCCTTGCGGCGACCCTGGTCCTGCCGGCCCCCACCGGAGGACCCACCCTCACCGCCATTACCGGATCGGCCACGACCACCGCGCCTGCGCCCGCGTCGGCGTCCGCCACCCGATCCGGGCTGGTCCTGACCGCCGCCGCCATCCGCTGCCGGTCGACTGTCGCCGATCTGCGGGGCCGGACGGCTGTCGCCGATCTGCGGCTTCCTGGCGCCTTCCGGCGATGCTCGACCATCGCCGACGCTCGGGGCGGCAGGGGCCTCAGCGACCTCTGGCCTGGTTGTGTCCATGCGACCCGTATCGGACCGCGTTTCGTTGCCCGTGTTCTCGGACATATCTGGTTTCCCTTCTAATCACGCCGGCACCGTGGCCGACGGGGCAGGGATGATCGGGGCCGTCAACGGCTCCTCGCGATCGTCTCCCTGCGACATCCATTGGTGCATCCTGCACACAGTCCCAGCCTTCAACGGCGGATCCACCGCCGTCAACAACTCGCTGGGCCTGAGTGCTCGGGGCTGGGTACCCAGGTCGGCCAACAGCCGAACCCCGGTTTCCGTGGTCCCGGTGACGTCCAGCGCCAGAACATGGGGCCGGAGGTCTTCGACCACCGGCTTGCCCTTGCGTTCACGCTCGACGACGATCTCATCGCGGGCCAGCACGTCGGCCACCCACGCATTCATCTGTTCCATGTCCACGCCGTCCACCTCGATAGACCAGGTGCATGACGTGACGGCCTGCTGGAGCGACTCGCCCTTCTCCACCGGAGCGACAGCCACGACGTCCAGTCCTATGGGCAGTGCCTCCGTGAGTCGCTCCGCCAGGTCCACCGACCGCTCTGTGCTCCAACCTGCGGCCTCGCCCTCCTCGTCGGAGAGTTCGAGTTCCAGGAACTCGGCCTCCGACTCGTGCCCGGTCGAGAGTGCCAACCCGAAGGACAACTTGGGACGGGGTGAGAAGCCCTGGCTGTAGGCCATCCCCAGGCCGACCCGACGCAGTGCCCGTTCCCAGATCCGGGCGACGTCCCGGTGACTGGTGAAGCGCACCTTGCCCTTCTTGGAGTACCGGACCCGAAGGCGCATCACGCCACCACCATCTCGGAGCCCTGCTCCGCGACGGGACGCGACGTCAACACCACCGGCACATCGCCACCGGCGCTCAGATCCTGTCCGGTCCCCTGGCTCCCGCCAGCCGGCGGCACGGCCGACGCCACGACATGCTCGATCCCGAAGCCGGTGCAGGCCCCGCAGTCGTAGCAGGGAATCCACCGGCAGTCCTCCAGGCCCAGCTCGTCGAGGGCATCGCGCCAGTCCTGCCACAGGAAGTCCTTGTGGAGGCCCGCCGAGAGGTGGTCCCATGGAAGGGCCTCCTCGGAGGTCCGATGTCGGTATACGAGGTCCTCGAAGGTAATGCCGTGGGCTTCCATGGCGGTCTCCCACAGACGGATGTCGAAGTGCTCGCCCCATTCCTGGAACACCCCACCGGCCCGCCACACGTCCTCTATGACCGGACCAAGGCGTCTGTCGCCGCGGCTCATCATCCCCTCCACGACAGAGGCCCGGGCATCGTGCCACTTCAACTGCACACCCCGGTAGGCCTTCGGTTGGCGCTTCAACTCGTCGCGCAGCAACCCGATCTTGCGGCGCAGCTCATCCTCGGTGTTCTGTCCGAACCACTGGAAGGGCGTGAACGGCTTGGGCACGAAGCCACCCACCGACACCGTCACGGAGGGGCCGCTCTGGTATCGCCGCCCGACCTCGACGCACTTCCGGGCCATCTCCAGGATCGCCAGGGTGTCCTGATCGGTCTCCGTCGGAAGGCCGGTCAGGAAGTACAACTTCACCCGACGCCAGCCCTGCGAGTACGCAGACTCGACGGCCGCATACAGGTCTTCTTCGCTGATGAGCTTGTTGATGACCTGGCGCATGCGCCACGTTCCCGCCTCGGGAGCAAAGGTGAGGCCGGTGCGACGGCCCCTCTGGACCTCCGCAGCGATCCCCACGGTGAAGGCGTCCACCCGGAGACTGGGCAGGGAGACGGAGACCTGGCCACAGGAGTTGTCGGCCACCGTGGCCGCCACCACCTCCTGGATTCCGCTGAAGTCCGCCGTGCTCAGGGAGGTGAGCGAGACCTCGTCGTAACCGGTCCGTCTGAGGCCCTCGGCAATCATCGTCCGGACCTGTTCGGCAGGACGCTCGCGAACCGGGCGGGTGATCATTCCCGCCTGGCAGAACCGGCAACCCCGGGTGCAACCCCTGAACACCTCGACGTTGAGACGGTCGTGGATCACCTCGGTGAGGGGCACCAGCTGGTTCTTCGGATACGGCCAGTCCGCCAGATCGGCCACGGTGCGCTTCTCCACCACCGGTGGGGCATCATCGATCGGCACCACCCCGGTGAGCTGGCCGCCATCGAATTCCGCCCGGTATAGCGAGGGAACGTAGACACCGGTGACCCCGGAGAGGGCTCGCAGCAGCTCCGCCCGGGAACCTGAACCGGTGGCCTTCCAGGCCGCCACGACCTCGGTGATCTCCCCGACCACCTCTTCACCATCCCCGAGGACCGCAGCGTCGACGAAGTCGGCCATCGGCTCAGGGTTGTAGGAGCAGTGTCCGCCGATGAGGACCAGCGGGTGGTCGGGTCCACGATCCGCAGCCCGGACCGGCAGGCCTGCCAGGTCGAGGCATTCCAGGACGTTCGTGTAGACGAGCTCCGCTGCCAGGTTGAAGGCCAGGATGTCGAACTCCCCGGCAGGCTTGTGGGTATCCACCGAGAACAGCGGTAGGCCCTCGCGGCGCAGCACCTCGGCCATGTCGGTCCACGGCGCGTAGCTCCGTTCGGCCACGGCGTCGGGCCGTTCGTTCAGAATCTCGTACAGGATCTGGAGACCCTGGTTTGGAAGGCCTACCTCGTAGGTGTCCGGGTAGAGGAGGAGCCAGGCCACCGCGTCGGGGTGGTGGTCCGGGACGGTCATCCCGTCCTCACATCCGATGTAGCGGGCCGGTTTCTGCACCTCGCCCAGGACACGTTCGAGTTCAGACCAGAGCGAACTCATGATGCAACCATCGTACCGACCCACCCGGGGTTCGGCGCCGTCGGGTCATCCCGGGGCGGAATCCCGTGGCTCAGGCCCGCGTCGGACGCTCGTGACGGCGCATGTGGACACTCTGGACGAGGCCGACAGCGACGAACGTGGTCAGCAGGGAGGAACCCCCGTAGCTCACGAGCGGGAAGGGAATTCCGGTGATGGGCATGATGCCGGTCGCCATGCCGACGCTCTGGAAGACCTGGAAGAGCAGCATCGAGAAGACCCCGGCGGAGATGAGGAGTCCGAACCGGTCCTCGGCCATCTGCCCTATTCGCCAGATCCGCAGGAGCAGGAGGCCGACGAGGCCAAGGAGGGTCGCGCCACCGACGAAGCCGGTCTCCTCCGCGACCACGGTGAAGATGAAATCGGTCTGCTGCTCCGGCACCAGGGCAGAGTTGTTCTGGGTGCCCTGGAAGAGGCCCCTGCCGGTGAGACCACCGTTGCCGATGGCCACCTGCGCCTGCTCCAGGTTGTAGCTGGCCGTGGTATCGGGCTCGTCGTCTACGAAGACGAGCAGGCGCCTCACCTGGTACTCCTCGAGGACATCCGACTGCAGGACCCCAACCAGGCCTGTCACGAGGAGCAGGCCGAGGATGGCCAGGTGTCTGCCCTTCACCCCGGCCACGAGCGCCATTCCGGCCGCAATCGCCCCGTAGACCAGCACGGTTCCGAGGTCTGGCTGGAGGATGATGAGGCCGACGGGTGCAGCCACGAGGAGCACACCGACGACCACCCGGGGCGCCGATGGCTCATCTCCACGGGCCAGCCACGCCGCCAGGGCCAGGACGAGGACCACCTTGCCGAGCTCCGAGGGTTGGAACTGGATCCCGCCGAACTGGAGCCAGGCCCTGGCGCCCCTGACCTCGGCCCCCACCAGGAGGACGGCTCCGAGCAGGCCCAGCATGCCCAGGTACACCAGGGGTACGAAGCGGTGGAGGCGTCGGTGGCCGAACCAACCTGCCACCACCATGACCACCACCCCGAGGGCAGCCAGCCTGGCTTGGCGGACCAGGTGGAACGTCTCGGCCGGCCGCAGGTCGGTGGCCGGGCCACGGGTGGCCGAATAGACCATGACCACCCCGATGAGGGCAACCATGACGGTAAGCAGGGGAAGGGCCAGGTCAACGTGCCGGAGCATCCGGGGTCGGTCGTAGTCGGGCCTGCGGAGGTCGACCATCAGCCACCCGCCCCCGTCCCGACACGATCCTCGAAGACCGCCAGAACCTCATCGATGAGGTCGTCGCAGTCCACCCGTATGCCTCGGACCCTCACGGTGCCCGAGGCGTCCAGTTCAGGTCCGCCGGTCGCAGCCGAGGACGGGTCGGCTGCCTCGAGACGGTCCAGGGTGTTGCCGGACCTCCATTCGTACCACTCCAGGCAGAGCGGCAGTGCCACTGAACGGGCGTACCGGACGGAAGCCAGCGGCGCTTCCGGCACGGTCCCCTCGGCCACCTTCTCCATGATCCTGGCGACAAGCGGTGCGGCGACCGAGCTGCCGAATCCCGCCTCCTCCAGAATGGCGACTATCGCGAACGTGGGCTCCCGGGCCGGCCCGAAGGCAGCGAACAACGACGTGTCCGCCTTGCCACGGACCTCCGCCGTGCCGGTCTTGCCGGCCACCGGATACGTCTCCAGGGGAAAGTAGGCGCCGCCGGTGGCCATCGAGTTGAACGCCTGGTAGGCGGTTCCCTCCTCGTCTGCGGTAACGCCGCCCAGGCCCTCGAGCACACGCCACCTGAAGCCCGGATCCATCTCCACCTCGGAGAGGACCCTCGGGCCGAACTGGCGCACCACCGAACCGTCACGTGCCACCACCCGGGAGACGACGTTGGGCGAGAGGCGAACCCCACCATTGGCGAACGTGGCGAAGGCGTTCGCCAACTGCAGCGGCGTAACGAGGACCTCGCCCTGGCCGATTGCCGTGATCACGTTGTCGCCGGTGGACCAACCCCACTCTGGGAAGGCCACCGGATTCAGCTCGTTGCGATACCTCCGGCTGGCCGGTGTCGGCAGGTAGCCGGCCTGCTCGAACGGCAGCGTGATTCCGGTCTCCAGGCCGAGGCCGTAGGCGCCAGCGGCATCCTGGATGGCCGTGTCCCGGTGGTTGGGGTTCACGTAGATCGACTCGCCGATCCGGTAGTAGTAGACGTCGCTGGACACCGTGAGGCTACGGATCAGGTCCACGTCGTCGTAGGGCTTCTCGCCGGCGTTGATGTACCGACAGCCTGGCGGCGGGTCGCGGGGGTCCACGTCACCACAGCCGCGCAGGATGTAGGCGCCGGGATCGTCCCAGAGTTCGTCGGCCCGCGGGATGGCGCCGACGCCGAACACGCCCTCGTGCCATGCGGCATGGGCGGTGAACAGCTTGAAGGTGGAGCCGGGGGCGTACTCGCCCTGGATCGCCCGGTTGAACATGGGCAGGTCGCTGGCGGGGTCGTTCAGTTCCGCCCACTGCTCAAGGCTGAACCCACCAATGGACATGTTGGGGTCGTACGACGGGAAGGACGCCATCGCCACCACGTCGCCGTTGCCGGGATCCAGGATCACGACCGCCCCACCCGGTACGTCGAACGGTGGCAGGAGCAGGCCGGGTCTCCGCGGGTCGGCCTCCGGTTCCTTGGCCCTGGCACGGTGGACCGACCTCTCCAGCTCCGTCTCCACGAGGAACTGCACGTCGACGTCTATCGAGAGGACCAGGTCGGCTCCGGGGATCGGCGCCAGGTACAGGTCGTCGCGTTCCCGCAGGATCTCGCCGAGGCGGTCGACCTCCACCACCTTGCGGCCGGCCACCCCCCGGAGGTCGTCCTCGAACATCAACTCCACTCCGGCCTTCCCGATCTCGTCGCGGCGCCTGTACTCCTTGCCCGCCTGGGGGCGACGGCTTTCGAGTTCCCGGTCGTTGATCGAACCCACCCAACCCAGCAGGTGGGTGGCGAGGTTCCCGTAGAGGTACGACCGGACCGTGGCCTCGGCCACCCGCACGCCGGGAAAGCGTTCCGGTCGCTCACCGAAGAAGACGAGGAGGTCCTCGCCGACGTCGTGTGCGACCGGAATGTCGTCGTAGAGCCCGTATGAGGGATCTGCCAGGGCCCGCTGCACGCCAACGACCTTCATCAGCCTGCCCGACCGGTTGATCTCGATCGCTATCTCCGTGAGCATGTCGAGCAACTCGTCCTCGCCGAGCTCCGCCTTGGTCAGCTCGTAGCGGTTCATGGTGAGCACGGTGGTGAGGCGGTTGCCGACGAGGGTCCTGCCCTTCACGTCCAGGATCTGCCCACGTGGTGCGGGCACGGAAATCACCCGGGTGATGTTGCTGCGCGCCGTGACGACCGCCTGCTCGCTGATCATCACCTGCAGGTACCAGAGGCGCGCACCCAGTGCGACGAACATCGAGAGCCCGATGATGGCGAGAAGGCGCATCCGGTAGCGGCTGGCCTCGTTCACCCCCGTGACTCCAATCCTGAACCCTTTACGGCCACGTCGACCGGCAGTCCCCCGGTGACGGCCCAGCGCACCGCCCGACTGGTCGGCGCCGCCATGGCCATCGACATCAGCGAGGCCACGACAGCGGTACGTGCCAACCTCGCTGCGTCCACCTCATGCAGGCCGAAGAGTCCGCCGGCGAGCATGGTGGCGAGCACTCCCACGGCCATCGCCACCGCCAGCCCGGCCGCAAGGAACGGCCGGGTGGAGCGGGCCAGTCGTACCTCCAGGTGGCTGGTCGCAACGGCCAGGGGGGCGTATACGAGCGCATGCAGCCCCATGGGGGTGGCGGTAACCGAGTCCTGCAGGAGCCCCGCACAGAAGGCGACCACCGCTCCCCTGTGGGGCCCCCCGTGGAACCCGGCCAGGACCGACACCATCAGCAGCAGCTCCACGGACACCCCGTTGATCCGTATCTCCTCGAAGACCGTGACCTGGGCCGTCATGGCGGTGAGGAGGATCGCCACGACCCTCAACCTGCCGGTCATCGGTACCTCATCCCCGCTCCAGCGGGCCGGCGTCGGCCTGGCGCGGATCCAGCACGACGTTCAGGAAGCTGAGGTGTTCGAGCGACGCAGCCGGCTCTACGAGGATCTCCCTGTCCAGGTCGGCGTCCGGATCGGGATCCAGCACACGACCGACCGGAATGTCGGCGGGGAAGCGGCTCCGCCCACCGGACGTGACCACGACCTCGCCGAGCGCCACCTCCACGTCGGGCCTGATGCCGGCATCGATGACGAGGTAACCGCTGGCACCGCCGCCCCGCGCCAGCCCCTCGTCCTGGGACCCGACAAGGCGGATTCCGACCCGGAAGGCCGGATGGGTCGCCAGCCTCACGATGGACCGGGACCGGTCCACCACCTCGAGGCGCCCGACGAGGCCGGCACCTGTCACGACCGCCATTCCCTCGGAGAGGCCGTCGTCCAGGCCCTTGTCCACCTCGATGGTGTGGCTGGAGAAGTTCCCAGGGGGCGTACCGAGTATCCGCACCACGACCGTGTCCAACGTTGTGTAGTCGATGCCCACCTCTCCCATGAGGCGCATCAGCAGCTCCCTGTCGGCCTCCGAGGAGAGCTGGCGCCCACGCATTCGGGCCAGTTCCTTCTCCAGGCGCTCGGTCCTGTCCCGTAGGTCGTCGTAATCGAAGACGCCCAGCCATGCCGATCGGAGCGGTCTCGCTGCGGTCTCCGAGATCGAGCGAACCGGGTCCAGGAGGTCCCGCATTCCCCGCTGGAACGAGTCCAACGGCTCAAAGCCCCTGAATTGCAGGGTGAGTAGCGTCAGGGCGGCTGCGATGAGGAGGAGGAGCGTCGGCCGGGAACGCCCCGTGGGTCGCGGGACCGACATCGGCTAGTTCCCGTCGTCGCCGAAGATCATCTCTCCGTACCTGGAGAAGTTCTCCAGGATTATGCCAGCACCCTCCACGACGACTCCGAGCGGGTCGGCGACAACCCGTGTCGGCATGCCGGTCTCGGCCCGGATCCTGTCGGGCAGGCCGATCAGTAGCGACCCGCCGCCCGCCAGGTGGATCCCCTGCTCCAGGATGTCGGTGACCAGTTCGGGTGGCGTCCTGTCCAGGGTCACCTTCACGGTGTCGATGATGGCCTCCACCGGCTCCTCGAGGGCCTCGCGGATCTCCCGGGTGGAGAACTCCACGGTCTCGGGAAGACCGGTCAGCAGGCTCCTGCCCGTTACCGCCGCCCTGAACTCCCGGGTCAGCGGGTGTGCGGAGCCGAGGCGGACCTTGATGGCCTCGGCGGTCCGATCGCCAACGTCCACTCCCTTGCCCTTCTTCAGGAACTGCTTGATGGCGTCGTCCATCTCGTCGCCGCCAACACGCGACGACTGGCAGGCGACCACTCCCCCGAGGGAGATGACGGCCACCTCGGAGGTTCCGCCGCCCACGTCCACCACCATTGAGCCGGTCGGATCGGCCACCGGCAGGCCGGCACCGATTGCCGCGGCCATGGGTTCGTCGATTATGTAGACAGGCGGACGGGCACCAGCGAACTCAGCCGCCTCCTGCACCGCCCGGCGCTCCACCCCCGTCACGCCCGACGGGACGCAGATGACCATGCGTGGCTTGGCCCAGCGTCGGCTGTGGACCTGCTGGATGAAGTAGCGGAGCATCTTCTCGCAGTTCTCGAAGTCGGCGATGACACCGTCCTTGAGTGGTCGGACCGCCCGGATGTGGGGCGGCGTCCGGCCGATCATCCGCTTCGCCTCCCTGCCCACGGCCAGCAGGGTCTCGTCCATCGAGTTCACTGCGACCACCGACGGCTCGTCCAGGACGACCCCCTCGCCAAGGACGAGGACCAGCGTGTTCGCGGTTCCGAGGTCCACAGCGATGTCCCGCGTACCGAAGGCGGCACGTCTGGGTGCCCGTCCGCGGGCCCGTCGAACTACGTCTTCGGCCATCGACCGGGTGCTCCGTCAGATTTCGCGGGGAGTCTGGAGTGCCCGCCCGCTCGCCGCGGAGAAGGTAACGCGTTCGTCACCCGATTGCCACTCTGGGTGCATGCACCACCACCCTGCGCGAGCAGTTCGTTCGTCGAGCCTCAGCCCTCCAGACCCGGAAAGAAGATCCCGATCTCGCGATCAGCTGACGACTGGGAATCCGATCCGTGGACCAGGTTCTCGGTGAAGAGGGTCCCGAGGTCACCGCGGATGGTGCCGGGGGCGGCCTCACGGGGGTTTGTGGTCCCCATCATCGAGCGGACGACGGCGAACGTCTCCTCCGGACCCTCGATGACCATCACCATCGCCGGCGACCGGGACATGAAGGAAACCAGGCCGTCGTAGAAGCCCTTTCCGACATGCTCCTCGTAGTGCCGGGCCAGTGTCTCGCCGTCCAGGTGGCGCAACTCGGCTGCCACCACCTTCAGGCCCTTGCGTTCGAAGCGGCCGACTATCTCCCCGACGAGGCCACGTTCGACGGCATCGGGCTTGCAGATTACGAGGGTTCGATCCATGGCGGGAGGCTACGGCCACCCGACTCCCGAGGGCGCGGATCAGGCGTCGAAACCATCCTCGTCCAGGTCCACCACGTCGCTGAGGGCGGCCCGGGCGGCCGACAACACGTAGAACGAACCCGTAACCAGCACAAGGTCGGATTCATCGGCGGCGGCCACGGCCAGGCGGACCGCATCAACGGCATCGGGCACCACCTCGACCTCGATGCGACGCTCGCGCAGCAGCACCGCCAGGTCTGCAGCCGGTACCGCCCTCGGCGAGGGCGCCGTGCAGGCCACGACCAGGTCCGGGGACAGGGCCGACAACTCGTCGAGGAACTCCGTCGGCTCCCGTGGACCCAGGGTTCCGACCACCAGGATCCTCCGACCGGTGGGAAAGACCGTCGGAACCGCCGCCACCAG
>Ga0209403_10001537_pt1 | contig 29725 bp, 20 predicted proteins | sample ArcticOcean_MG_C_8_FD_187440 | JGI IMG/M metagenome (GOLD analysis project Ga0209403, IMG submission 187440) | Marine microbial communities from western Arctic Ocean - ArcticOcean_MG_CB11_86 (SPAdes) (version 2) | ecosystem: Environmental > Aquatic > Marine > Oceanic | place: Arctic Ocean...
GTCGCAATAACCAGGTGGATGTGTCGCAGAGTTCCGCTTCGGAGCTGCTTCTGAGTGACGGGGTGGGCACGATCACGATCGAGGATTCGATCACCCGCGTGGTGATCGACGCCGGTGCCGGCCGCGACACGGTCACGATTGGGACAGTGGACCGGGTGCCGACGGTGATGTTGGTCGTCAACGGGCAGGGCAGTGGCGACACGATCGACGCTGGTGGCCGACAGATCGGGGCCGTCCGGTTGTTTGTTGACGGAGGCAGCGGCAACGACACGATCACCGGCAGTGGCGAGGACGATTCACTGTTGGGTGGGGACGGTGCGGACGTGATCATCGGATCCGGTGGTGACGACACGATGGCGGGCGGATCGGGCAACGACAGTCTTGCGGGCGGTGACGGCGACGACGAGTTGTCCGGCGGCATCGGCAACGACACTCTCGATGGCAACGACGGCCGCGACGACCTGGACGGCGACGACGGTCACGACCGGTTGTCTGGGCACTCGGGTGACGACACCCTGAGCGGTTCGGCGGGCAACGATTGGTTGAACGGTTCTGGCGGCCACGACCGCCTGAACGGCGACGCGGGCCGCGACACGTTATTGGGTGGAGGTGGCAACGACACGTTGGATGGCAGCACGGACGACGATTTCCTGGTCGGCAATGCTGGAAATGATGTGATACTGGCTGGCCACGGCAACGACCGAGCCAGCGGTGGGAGCGGCGACGATTCGATTCTTGGCGACGACGGCCTGGACACTCTCGATGGCGGCAGCGGAGACGATCTTCTTGCTGGAGGCGATGGCAGCGACCGGTTGAATTCCCGTACCGGTGATGACACGCTGCTGGGCGGCGACGGCGAGGACTCGTTGTTTGGTGGTGGAGGCAACGATCTGCTGCTGGGTGGCGACAACGATGATTTCCTGACTGGCCAGGGCGGCACCGACACGCTGGCCAGCGGATTGGGGGACGACAACTTCGGCAGCGGCAGCGGATCGGATGTGATCAACGAGGCCTTCAGCGAGGATGCGTTCGAGTCGCTGCTCGAGGACCTGGACGCGTTGTAGAGCGTGCCGTCTACAATGTGGCTGGAGGTGATGTGGGTGGTGTGTTGCCATCCAGGTACATCCGATGCCAGACCTCCAGGCAGACCAGGCACCACAGCCGGTAGCTGTGGTCCCAGCGGTTGCTGACGTGTTCGTCGACGAGTTGCCGAACGGCTTCGGGCCGGAAGTAGCCTCGTGCGATCGCCACCGGATCGAGCAGTACGTCTTCCAGCAGCGGTCTCAACTCGTTGCGGAACCACTGATCCAACGGCACGCCGAACCCCATTTTGGGTCGAGACTGGATCGAGTCGGGCAGCAGATCGGCGAAGGTGTCGACGAGGATGGTTTTGCCGCGTCGTCCCTGGCGTTTTTGGGACATCGGCATCCTGGCGGCCAGTTCGACGACGTGGTGATCCAGCAGCGGGCTGCGGCATTCCAGGCTGTAGGCCATGCTGGCGATGTCGACCTTGTTGAGAATATCGCAGGGCAGGTAGGTCATCACATCGGCACAGGTGGTGCGTGTGACGAAGCCACGTTCGGGGCATTCGTCGTAGGCATCGATCAGGAAACTGGCGGCGTTGGAGGATCCGAGTTGTTCGCGGAATTCGTTGGTCCAGAGGTCCGAGCGTCGTCGCGCATCGAAGATGCCGATCCACTTCAGGTAGCGGTGTTCGGGCGATTCGCCCAGGGCTTCGGCAAACCGTTTGCCTCGTCTGAACAACGATTTCTGGCGAGTCGAGGCGGGCAGCAGTCGCCAGGCGGGCGAGGTGGCGATGGCTCGCAACGGGCCGGGCATCCGATCGATGCGTGAGGCGAGATGGACGGCACGGTAGCGGTCGTAGCCGGCAAACAGTTCGTCGCCACCGTCTCCCGAGAGTGCCACGGTGACGTCGTTTCGGGTCATTTCCGAGAGGTACATGGTGGGGATGGCCGACGGGTCGCCGAAGGGTTCGTCGTAGTGCCAGGCCAGTCGAGGCAGGATCTCGAGTGCCTTGGGTTCGACGACCGATTCGTGGTGAATCGTTCCCAGGTGTTTTGCTGCCAACCGGGCGTATTGCCGTTCGTCGAACTGCTCGACGGGGAACCCGATCGAGAAGGTATGTACGGGTGTCTGGCTCTGTTCCTGCATCAGCCCGGCGATGATGGTCGAGTCGACTCCGCCGGAGAGGAAGGCTCCGAGCGGGACATCACTGCGGAGCCGCAGTCGAACTGCCTCGGTCAATGTTTCACGCAACGCCTCTTTCCATTCACCCCGGCTGCGGCCGGTGATGGGTTGCTGGTAGCCTGGCTTCCAGTAGCGGGTGACTTCGAGTCGACCGTCGTGGTAGACGGCCATGTGTGCCGGAGGCAGTTTGCAGTATCCGGCGAGCATGGTGCGTGGGTGGGGGACGTACTGGTAGGTGAGGAACTGGTCGAGTGCAACGGGGTCGAGTTGGCGGGGTGCGTTGGGGACCTGGAGCAGGGCTTTCAGTTCGCTGGCGAACAGCAGCCGACCGGGTTCCTGGCGATAGATGAGAGGCTTTTGTCCCATGCGATCCCGAGCGAGCATCAGTCTCTGTCGTCTGACGTCCCAGACGGCCAGTGCGAACATGCCTCGCAGGTGTTCCAGGCAGCTGTCACCGTACTCTTCGTACAGGTGCACGATCACTTCGGTGTCGGATTGTGTGGCGAAGTGGTGTCCTCGGCGTTTCAGGTCGTTTCGCAGTTCGCGGTAGTTGTAGATTTCGCCGTTGAAGACGACCTGCAGGCTGCCGTCTTCGTTGGCGAGCGGTTGTCGTCCCGAGTCGAGGTCGATGATCGAGAGTCGACGGTGTCCCAGAGCGGTGTGCGAATCGAACCACGATCCTGCCTGATCGGGGCCTCGATGTTCGAGCACGCGGGTCATCGCGTCGAGTGTATCCGCGTCGATCGCGAATCGCGGTTCGATCCAACTGGCTCCGGCGAATCCACACATGGCTTCAGGCGATGCTCCTGTTGAGGGGATCCGGTTGTCGAGCGGTTTTGCGATAGAGCCGGGCGTGGGCGTCGATGTTGGCTTCGATGCTGTGGTGTTCGAGAATTCTGTTTCGAGCGGCCTGTCCCAGTTGTGTGGCCCGTTCGGGGTCTTCCAGGAGTCGTGCCGTCCGTTTGGCGAACTCGGCAGCGTCACCGACGGGGACGAGGTGACCGGTGATTCCGTCCTGGACCAGTTCGGCGTTGGCGGGGATATCGCTGGCGACGACGGGTAGCCCGGCGGCCATGGCTTCCATCAGGCTGTTGGATTGACCTTCGAATTCGCTGGCCAGCCAGGCCACATTGCTGGCAGCGTAGATCCGGGGCACGTCGTCACGGTGTCCGGCGAAGTGGACTCGATCCTGGCAGCCTGCCTGCTGGGCGTACTGTTGGAGAGCTTGGCGGCGTGGTCCGTCTCCGACGATCAGCAGGTGAGCAGTCTTGGCGAGATGTCCGAGCAGTTCGATGGCCCAGATCAGGTCATCGATTCGTTTCTGAGCTGCGAGACGTCCGACTGTGGTCACGAGGGCGGTATCGTGAGGCAGGTGAAACTCGTCGCGGACTTCGCGTCTCAGGCTGGCATGATCCGGTCCGTTGCCAGCGAGCGGTACGGACCGCGCGTCGATCCCGTTGGGGATCACGTCGATCCGCTCGGCCTCCACTCCCACCGAACGATAGAACTCGGCAACCGCCTGCGAGTTGGCCAGGAACTGGTCGGTTCGAGTGATCAGTCGCCGGTCGATCCACAATTGCCAGCGTCGTTTCCAGCTGTCGACGCATCGTTCCGAGACGATGACACGGGTCGTTGGGCTGGCGGTCCGTGCGATTCGACCGTAGGCGTTGGCGGCAAACAGCCAGGTGTGCAGCAGGTCGGGGCGAGTGCTGGCGAGGTGTTGTCGGAGTCGTCTGAGTGCCTGGAGGTCGAGCCGGTGTCGTTTGCCGATGATCGTCAGTGGGATCTGGTGTTGTGTCAGCTCGGTTTCCAGCGGCCCGCCGCGCGTGAGCGCAATGACCTCGACCTGGAATTCGTCTCGAGACAGGCCACAGGCGAGTGAGACGAGTTGCTTTTCGGCACCCGAGCGATCGAGTGTCGGGATGAGCAGCGATACGGTGATGGGTGTGTGGTTGGTCACGGTACGAGTTGGCGTGGCTGGATGTACGAGGATGTGGCGAGAAGTATACTGAAGGAGCGGTATCGAGGGAGCCTCGAACTGTGGCCCCAGCACCAGGTTTCGTGAGTACCTACGTCTACGATGCTGATCATGGTGGAAGAGTGTCGTCTTCAGTTGGTGCGGGGCGACATCGCGTTGCAGGAAGTTGACGCGATTGCCAATGCAGCGAACTCCGAGTTGGCTGGTGGTGGCGGGGTGGATGGTGCGATTCACCTCGCGGCGGGTCCGTCGGTAATGGAGGAAACCGAGCGGGAGTTTCCTGATGGATGTCACCCGGGAACCGCCGTCCCGACCTCTGCCGGTGCCCTTTCGGCTCAGTTCATCTTCCACACGGTCGGTCCGATTTGGCGTGGTGGAGGTGAAGGTGAGGAGGAGTTGTTGCGGGGCTGTTACCGGAGTTGTCTGGAGTTGACGGTTGAGAGGGGACTCGAGAGTGTGGCGTTTCCGTCGATCAGCACGGGTGTGTACGGGTACCCGGTCGACCTGGCGGCCGAGGCGTCGTTGGACGAGGTGCGGCGCTTTCTGGAAACTCAACGGCGTCCATCCCTGGTTCGGTTCGTATTATTCAGTGACGGCGATTACGGAGCGTACTCGCGGGTCCTGGAAGAGATGATTGGTTAGCGAGATGAGGATCGAGGCCGAGCATCACGAGATGGTTGTCTCTGACGGTCGCCGTCTGGCCTGGCAGCGGTGGCCGTCGGTGGGGTCGACGGTGCGGGGTTACGTGGTGGCGTTGCACGGGATCCAGAGTCACTCGGGATGGTACGAGGCTTCGAGTCGCCGTCTGGCGGAAGCGGGGTTCGAAGTCTGTTTTCTGGACCGTCGCGGTTCGGGACGTAACCCCGACTCGCGTGGCGATGCGTTGCACGCGGATCGGCTGGTGCACGACGTGACACAGTTCCTGGCCGAGGCCGGTCATCGCCGCGACCAGGAGAATCCGAACAGCCCGGTGGTGCTCCAGGCCGTCAGCTGGGGTGGCAAGCTGGCGACGATCGTGGCGTCGCGGCGTCCCGACCTGGTCGACGCCTTGGCGTTGCTGTACCCGGGGCTCAGAGCTCGAGTTGGTCCGGGTTGGTGGGCGAGGTTTCGTTTGGGGTTGGCCAGGCGGTTGGAGATCCGCGACAAGCTGGTCGAGATTCCTCTGCAGGATCCTGCTCTTTTTACGAGGAACCGGGATTGGCAGCGGTTCATCCGCAACGACCCATTGACGTTGCGAGACGTGACCGTTGGTTTCCTGCTGGCCAATCAGGACCTGGATCGAGAGCTCGACGAGGCGGTGGCTCGTGTCGTCTGCCCTTCGCTGTTGATGCTCGCCGGTGGCGACAGGATTCTCGACAATGCCGCAGTTGGCGAGTTGTTCGAGCGGTTTGCTTCGGAGACGAGACGGCGGCTGGAGTATCCGACTGCCGAGCACACGTTGGAGTTTGAAGACTGTCGGGACGAGTTCATCGCGGATCTTCTGGGTTGGCTGGACGAGTTGTGTGGTGGCGTGGTGGCCGGACGCTGACATCGGGATCAGGCCCGCGTGTTGAGACTTGTTGGTAGACTGTCTGTTAGATTGGGTGTCGACGAAGTGGTTGAGGAGGTCGAGCAATGAGTCGTTGGCTGGCGGGGTTGTGTGCGGTGTCGGTTTTGCAATCGGCGTGTCTGGTTGCTCAGCCCAAGCCGACACCGAAGACGGTCTCGACGAAACCCGTCGCTCTGAATCCTCAGGGCACCGTACTGCTGGATCGGGCTGGCAAGCGATTGCTGTTGCGGGCCCGCGTTTGTGCTCGGGACCGTGTGCTCGAGATGCTGTGCTGTTTGAAGCAGACGAAGGAACACGAATCGATTCTGACTTTGGACGCCAAGGCGGCGGTGGTTCACGCCGGGCTGCTGGCATTGGGTGCCAGGCAGGGGACTCCGGTCCGTCATTACAAGCGGTTGAAGGGAGGCGAACTGGTGCCCGACTTCAAGGCTCCGACCGGACAGCGCATCGAGATCTACTTGCAGTGGAAGGACAAGTCGGGGACGCCTCGTCGGGTCCGTGCCCAGCGGTGGCTCCGACGGGCCACCGGGCGTTACTTCAGCGTCCCGCTGGCCAAGCTGCCCGCTGGCCTGGTTCTGCCAGAGGAAAAGCCGAAGCTGGTCTTTGACGAGAAGAATGCGGAACTGGTCTGGTTCGGGCCGATGCGGGCCGCCCGACGCGACGCGTTCTTGAAGCTGAGCAGCGACCGGGTGTTCGGCAAGGCGGTGGAGTTGTTGTTTGCTCAGAGTCAACCGACGCAGATGACGGCTCACTGGGTCTTTGCCGGCAGCGGTTTTGTGACCGACATGAAGACGGGCAAGAAGGTTTACCGGGCCGAGAACGGCAACCTGGTCTGCGTAGCCAATTTTCCGACCGCGACGCTCGACATCGCTCGGGCCAGCAGCTCGCAGGAAACCGGTCTCTTGTACGAAGCATTCATGGAAAGGATCCCTCCGGTCGATACGGACGTGTTGATCGAGCTGGTCCCGCTGATCCCGAAGAGTGATCCGACTGGGAAGACCTCGCGAGCCAAGCCGCAACAGACTCGCCGTCCGAAGCCGTAGGCGGCTCGCGGCGTTGAGAAGCTGGGGAAGCTGCCGAGTCTGTCGGGGCTCTTCGGGTCAGGTTGTCGTTGCGAGGTCCGCCGTTGGGGCCGGACATCTGAGTTGTCTGCCGTGGCGCGGTTCTTCGTGCCGTGGTCGCCGGGCTGGGTTTCACAAACCCGTACAGCCGATCTCAAGGAGTGCTACTCCCGAAGATTCGCAACACAGGTGCCGTAATGTCCAAGTTGATGCAATCGGTCCAAAAACTCGTTTCGGTTTCGCTGCGATTCACGTCTCGTCTAATCCAACAGATTCCCCGGTTGGTTCGGGGCCTGTTGTGGCCAGTGACGTGGGGAGTGGGGCAGGCGATGCGTCCTGTACGCTGGACGGGCCGAGTCACGGTGTCTCAGTTCCCCAATGTCCTGGCCGCTTCGATTGCGGTGGTCTCATTTGCCTTCATTTCGGCCAGTTTTGATTCGTCGTCTGCAGACGCTGACGTGGTGGGTGTTCAGCAGGCGGTGCCGACGGTGAGCTTGGAGCCGATGTTGGTTTCGAGCGATCAGGCTGGTGAATCGGTCGAGTCGGGCGTGGTGGCTGCAGGTGCTCAGTCCGAGTCTTCGGCCGGGGATCCGTCATCGCGGATCGGCCTGTTGATGCACGTGTTGATGCTCGAGAAGGCCGAAGCGGTGCTGTCGGCGTTGCCGGGTTACACGGCGACGTTCAGCAAGCAAGAGGTTGTGGCGGACGAGTTGAGTGACGAGCAGGTGATGGAGATCAAGATTCGTCACGAGCCATTTTCGGTCTACCTGAAGTGGTCGACTGGGCACAAGGGGCGTCAATTGTTGTATGTGACCGGCGAGAACAAGGGTCGGATGCTGGTGAAGCTGAGTGGATGGAAGAGGCGATTGCCGGCGTTGAAGTTGGATCCGAGCGGCAGCATGGCGATGAAGGAGTCGCGGTACCCGATCACGAAGGCGGGTTTGCTGGAGTTGGTTCGCGAATCGCTGGCGATCCGGCACGGTGACCTGGCCAAGACTGCGGGAGTGCGATGCCAGTTGATCGAGAACCACGAATTCGACGGTCGGCCGTGTTATGCGTTCGTGGTCGAGTATGCAGACCGATCGGCGTCGCAGCGGTACCGCAAGTCCGTGATGCTGATCGACCGAGAACTGGGCGTGCCGGTCGTGGTTCGCAATTTCGGCTGGCCGGTCGAGGGGTCTACGGAGAAGCCGACCGACGAGTCGACCTTGGTCGAGTTCTACACTTATCGCGACATCAGGTTCCTGAGTGAGGTGGCTGGTGGCGACTTTGATCGCGGGAACAAGTCGTACCGGTTTTAGAGTCTGAGGTGTTCGATGGCTTCGGCTGGCGACTTGATGTAGCCGATGTAGAACGGTCCGAACTCGGCGTAGCGCGCCGAGGCTTCGTCGAACCGCATGGTGTAGACGATTTCCTTGATGTGTTCGGGTGCTCGTCCCCACAGCGTGACGCCCCATTCCCAGTCGTCGAAACCGGTCGACGCGGTGATCAACTGGCTGACTCGGCCGGCGAACTTGATCCCGCTGGTGGCGTGTTCGGCCATCAGGCCGGATCGGTATTCAAACGACTCGGTGAACCAGTTGGCCTGCGGGTGCCGGATCTTGTTCATCGGGTAGAAGCACTGGATCGGCAGTTCGGGGAAGTCGGGGTAGAGACGTTGCTGGTTCATGGCTGGCAAGCGTCCGCTGTAGGCGTTCAGCTTGGCCTCGAACGTCGGATCGTCTTCGGCCAGTCCTTCGGCCTTGAGCCGTTCGGCGTACTGTTCGGCCGTCGGGACGTACTCGGACACTTCGGTGATCGACACGAACGACCAGGCGGGTTTGAGCACGGTGCCGAGGCTGGTCGAGCGGACTGCTTGCTGGACGCGGTCGATGACTAGTGGGTCGGGGTCGAGGATCATCAGGCCCAGGTCGGCTCGGTGCCCCGAGATGACCGAGGTTTGCAGTCGTTTGGGGGCCAGGTCGGCGTCGGGGTCGAGTGCCGCGATCAGTTCGTCTCGACCTCGAGCCCGGGTGTCGGAATCGAGTTGAGCCAGTGCGGCGGCGTCGACCTGGTAGTAGAGATGCAGGCAGTGCCATCCTTCGCTCATTTGGATCGTCGGGTCGGGCAGCGAGGCGGTGGTGTGTTGCGGGCGATTCACGGAGTCGGGTCCTGCTGGTGGGCTTTTGATTGTCTGGGTTGTTTTGGAAGAGGACTGATTTTAGAGAGTGGTGTGAGGGTGGCGGAAGGGGGTGGAGTGGCGGAAGGCGGTTGGTTGGAGAGGATCAGGGTGTGGAGTCGGCGGTTGAGCCATCGAGTCTTCGGAGGACCAGTTGTTTCTTGTCCCATTTCAGGCTCTTGGCGACCTGTTGCGGGTATTCCCAGCTCTCGGCCGTGTCTTCGCCACTCAGGTAGATTCTCACTTGGGCATGTTCAGCGGCCATGGCAACGGCTTGTGGGAGATCGAGGAAGCGAAGCACGTTGAGGTAGATGGGACCGTTGCGGTGTGACTGGGGCAGTTGGTGCAGGTCGATGCGATGGACATCGGGCACGAAGAGTGACGCATAGAGTGTGATGCCAGCCATGGTCTGTTCTCCCTGCATCCACAGCGGCACCTTGGCGAGTCCGTCGATCTGTCGCAGGGCGGTAGCCGCCCGGATCACGTCCCAGGTTCTCATCCCATCGAGCGTCTGCCCCAGCAGCATGAAGCGTCGCCGGACCTGTGTTTGTCGTTTCTGGTCCTGTCCCCAGGCCGTGGGGCCGATGCCTCGCGGCGGCACATAGGCCAAGCCCCACTTCATCGCCTTGAGCATCTTCTCGACCTGGGCGAACGCGGCCTTGTCAGGTTCGGTTTTGGTGAGACCCTCGAGGCCGGGCAGGGTGATTCCTCCGCCTGCGATGGTCTGGATCAGAGAGTTCCAACCGCGGTCATCGACGCTGTTGAGCACGAGCAGGTCGAGCGATTTGAGATCGAGTCCCTTGCGGTGGAGGACGACCAGCGGCAGGCGGATGCCCTGTTGAGAGGTAAACCGCCAGGTGCTGATGGCGAGGTCGCCTGAGTTGGCTTTGGGGCCAGGTTCGAGTTCGAGCGGGGCCGTTTTTTGGTGAGGCGAGGGCCAACCGCGAAACGACTTGTGGACTAGAGCGTCTCGCCAGGCAGCTGTCTGCCTGGCCCAGTCGTCGCGGGATCCTGGCACGCTGGGCTTGGCGGCTCGGGCGGTGAACGTCTCGCTGATCCTGGTGTTCACTTCGTCTTCGGGCAGAGTCTTGGCAAAGACTTTCAGTTGTTGCGGTGAGAAGAACTTGACGGCGGTGGAGCTGATCAGCGGGTCTTGCTTCTTGAGGAAGCGATTGAACCAGTGGAAGGCGTGGATGCGAAGTTCCTGCGTATCGCGATGCGGGCCTTCGGTGATTTGCAGACCGAGTTGTTTGGCTTGTCCGTGGAGTTCGTAGATGCGACGGACCTGCGAGTGAATGCGGACGACTCCATCGAGAGGAAAGATACCGTCCTTGTCGGAATTGGAGATCAGCAGCGGTCGCGGTGCGAGCAGCGCGGCGACCTGGGCATAGTCCCAGCCGTAGGTGTTGACCTGGAACATGCAGTCGCAGTGTCCTTCGACGCAGCCGTCGACGACATGATTGGTCAGGTCGGTGATCCCGGCGACCGGGACGGCGACCTGGATCCGATCGTCGAGAGCGGCGACCCACCAGCTGTAGGCTCCGCCACCGGATCGTCCGGTCACACCGATCCGGCTGCCGTCGATTTCGGGTCGCGATTGCAGGTAGTCCAAAGCCCGGATGCAGTTCCACGCCTCGACTCCAGCCGGCGAGTAGCCTCGAGCATTCCACCACCACTTGCCATAGCGATAGGTGCCGTGGTGGATGCCTTCGATCTCGCCCAGTTGCAGCGTGTCGATCGTCAGGCAGGCGTAGCCATTGCGAGCGAACCAGGCACCGTGGTGTTGGTAGTGCACCTTGTTGCCGTAGCTGACTCCGTCTTGCTTCACCCGTCCGTGGCCGCAGACGTAGAGGATGGTCGGCAGGGGCTCCTGGCGTGTTTTGTTGTCGTTTCGGGGCAGGTAGAGATTCCCGGTGACGTAGAGACCGGGGCGGGACTGGAACTGGAGGTTTTCGACGACGAAGTCCGGGTGGTCGATTCGACCGGTGACGACCGGTTTGAGTGGTGTTTTTTTCGGTCGAGGCGAGAGCCCGAGCATTTCGAAGAGTTGTTCTCGATACTTGCCACGCTTTGCCTTCCAGTCGTCGAGCGATTGGATATCTGCCAGGCAGCGATCGGCCAGTCGAGTGGTTTCGGCCCGGAAGTAGGTGTCGATGGTGCGATCGCCTGTTGATGTGTCGGCGGCCGATGCCGAGGACACGGTTGTCAGAATCGCGAGGGAGATGGCAAGTCGATTCATCGTTTGTTCCTGAAATGTTCCCGGAGTGCGATATCGGTTTGGCCCGGATCAACCAGCTTATCGGTGTCGCGGTGTGCAAGCGAACCTCTTGGCTCGGTTTTGGTTTCGGTTCTGGTATAGTCCTCAGCAACCTGCACCGATGCGGGCGGGTTTCGGGTGTGCGGAGCGAGGAGACGAGATGGACCGACTCGAGCAGATCGACGAATTCGAATCGATGTTTCGTCGTTCGGAGCGTGAGTCGTTTGTTTATGTGGATCTTGGGATCGAATCGGTGGCGGTGGTCACCGGTGACGAGTCGAACGAGTCGGTTCCGGGCGAGTTGCGGAGTTTTTTGCCACGGATCGGCGACTCGACGCGATGGCACACCCTGGGCAGCGGCGACTACCACAACGTGGCCGAGTTGCTCGAGCGGATTGATGCTCAGCAGGTCGACCTGCTGGTGACTCGCCGTCATCTCGGCGAAGAGTCGCTATCGCCTCAGCATTCACTCGGCGTTTATCTCGACGAGTTGACTCAGCGAACTTCGATCCCGGTGCTGGTATTGCCTGGCACATCGCGTTCGCCATTGCCGTTGCCGTCGGCACCGTGCCGTCGGGCGATGGTGGTGGCCGATCACATCAGCGGAGACCATCGGCTGGTGAATTACGGAGTGCGGATGTGCGGTGACGGAGGCAGTGTCTGGTTGTGTCATGTCGAGGACGAGTTGGTCTTCGGGCGATTCGTCGATGTGATCGAGCGAATCCCCGAGATCGCGACCGAGCCGGGAGCGGCCTTGCTGAAGGCTCAGCTGTTGAAGGAAGCCGAGGATTTCATCGCGTCGTGCATCGAGACATTGCTCGAGACGGATCGCAACCTGTCGTTGCACAGCCACGTGGGGATGGGTCATCACGTGAAGGAATACCGTCGGTTGGTCGACGGGCATGACATCGAATTGCTGGTGGCCAACACGAAGGACGACGACCAGTTGGCGATGCACGGGATGGCCTACTCGTTGTCGGTCGAACTGATCGACGTACCGATGCTGTTGTTGTGAGGCGAGCGGACACCGAAGGGCGTTATTGATGCAGTGCGTGTTGTTGGCGAGTGCCGAGGCGTTGGACGAGGCGGCTGAGCATGCCGTCTCGGGTGGCGTGACGGCTTTGTTCGCCGGGTTGTTGCTGGCGATGATCATCGCATTGGCGTTGGAGGAGAAGATCCACGCCAAGAAGTCGGTGATCGTGGGTGTATTTGCCGGAGTCTGCCTGATCCTGGCGACGGCGTTTCAGTTGCTGCCACTGGGTGGTGTGACGTTGCCCAACGGTCACGAGATCGAGATGCCGGTCTACATCCCGGCGATTGACTGGGGCGTGATCACGATCATCCTGGGTGCGAGTTTGTTCGTCGAGGTGACCAGTCGATCGGGAGTCTTCACGTGGATGGCGATCAGTTTGACGAAGAAGTCGGGCGGCGATCCGTGGAAATTATTGTTGGCCTACGGCATCCTGACTGTGCTGTTTTCGGCGATGCTGAACAACGTGACGGCGATGATCATCATCGGCAGCCTGACCGGAGTTTCGCTGTCGAAGCTGAGGCGAACCGACCTGTTGCTCGGTTTTTTGGTCGTCGAGGGTCTGTTGACCAATGTCGGCGGGCTGCTGACTTTGATTTCCAGTGTCCCCAACATCATCGTCGGCAACGTGGCCGGGATCGGCTTTGTGGACTTCTTCCTGGTGGCGGCTCCCTACGTGGTGGTGGCGACGGCGGTGACGTTGTGGATGGGTCGACGTCGGTTTGACATCCGGGGACTCGAGAACGACGAGGAACGGAGTGCGGCGGCGGGGTTGGTGGCGGGTTTTGACGAGAACGAGAGTGTCACGAGTGTGAAGTTCTTCTGGTTTTCGATCGCTTCGCTGCTGTTGTTCGTGGTGTTCCTGGCCGGCCAGAGCAAGATTCCGGTGCTCCAGGATCTGGGCATGGGTTTCGTGGCGTTGGCGTTTGCGGGCATCGTATTGCTGGCTTACAAGCACGAGGTCGACAAGTTCTACAGTGCCGTGGACTGGGACCTGTTGGCGTTCTTTGCCGCGTTGTTCGTGGTGATCAACACGATGGAGCACGCTCAGGTCCTGGCGTTGATCGGGAGTGGCCTCGAGGTGTTGATTGGTGCGGGCGAGAATCTGGGTACGGGTTTGTTGCTGGTTGCTTCGGCGTTGGCCAGTTCGGTGACCGATAACATTCCCCTGGCGGCGATGCTGGCCAAGATTCTAGGGAGTCACGAACCGGCCTACACGTCGTCGACTCCGTACTGGTGGAGCGTCATTTTCGGAGCCAATCTTGGTGGCAACATCACTCCGATCGGTTCGGCTTCGACGGTCGTGGCGATGACGATCATTAGCAAGTACAAGTTGCCATTGTCGTTCGTCGGTTTCGTGAAGGTGGCCGTGCCATTTGCGGCCGTGCAGATCGTGCTCGCTGTGGTCTACGTGGTCGGGTTGACCTGGGCCGGTTTCCTCGGCGGCGTTTGATCCAGTTGTGTGCGTTGATCCAGTTGTGTGACTCGTTTCACGGTCTTCCCGTAACAGCCAGACATGTCGACGTCGTCTCTCCGCCAGCGGATCGCCTGCGAGGCAGCTCGATTGCTTTCGGTGCGTCGCAGTGGCGATTTCTTCGACGCCAAGCGAGCGGCGGCCCGAGCGGTCTGTGGCGGGTGGGCCCGGTCGAGCGACTTACCGACCGATCTTGAGGTCCGCGAAGCGTTACAGAGGCTGGTGCCGTTGGAGGTGTTGGAGGCGGGTGCTTCGGAGGCATCGCACAGATATGCGGCGTTGGGCAGTTTGCTCGAACCTCTTGAGTCGATCAACCAGCCGCGACACAGTCATCCCGAGGGCGACGTGCTGTTCCACAGCCTGCAGGTTTATGAACTAGTTCGCGGGCACCGTCCCTATGACATCGACCTGCAGTTGGCAGCGTTGTTGCACGACGTGGGCAAGGGCATCGATCCGGCCGACCATGTGGCCGCCGGATTGGCGGTGCTCGAAGGGTTGATCAGCGAGCGAACCACGTGGCTGATCGAACACCATCTCGAAGCCCGGCAGCGTCGCGAAGGGACGTTGGGGGTTCGAGCGGCTCGGCGGTTGCGGAATCATGAGAGTTACGAAGAGTTGGACCTGTTGTGTGAGTGTGATCGAGACGGTCGGGTGCCTGGAGCGGTGGTGCCGGAACTTGACGAGGCCTTGGAGGCGATCCTGGAGTTGGAAGTTTCGCTGGGAGACGTGACATGAGACGTGGCATGAGATGCTGGTTTGTGGGTTGTTTGCTGATCGTGGTCTGTTGCCTGCAGGCGTCCGTGTTGTCTGCTGCAGATGATGCGAGGTTGGCTTCGGTGATCAAGCGGTTGGTCAGTGGTCACAAGGGCCAGGTATCGGTCGTTATCAGGCACATCGATTCGAGGCGTGGTTTCACCTGGCAGGCCGAGCGCCCGATGCCGACGGCCAGCCTGATCAAGTTGGCGGTATTGGTGGAAGTGTGTCGTCAGGTCGAGGGGAAGCGGATCGACTGGGACGATCGTCTGAAGCTGACCGACGATGACACGGTGCCGGGTTCGGGGTTGTTGCGCACATACTTCACCAGCGGATCGCGATTGGCGTTGCGTGATGCGGTGCGGCTGATGATCGCGGTGTCGGACAACACGGCCACGAACCTGGTACTGGATCGTATCGGGTTGAAGTCGACGAACCGCACGATGGCACGGCTGGGTCATACGAACACTCGGATTTACGCCAAGGTGTTTCGCCGCGAGACGTCGATCGACGTTGAGCGGAGTCGTCAGTTCGGGTTGGGCAGTACGACCGCGGCCGAGACTGCCAGTTTGCTCGAAGCGATTCGCGGTGGTCGCCTGATCAGCAAGCGGGCATCGAGCCTGATGCTCGAGCACCTGCGGGCGTGCGAGAGCACCGAGCGGATTCCGAGGTATCTACCCGAGGGGACAGTGGTGGCTCACAAGACGGGGTCGGTGTCGCGAGTCCGAACCGATGCGGGGATCGTGGAGTCTCCATCGGGGCCGATTATCGTCGTGGTGCTGACTGCCGAGAACACGGACCGGAGGTATGGTCCTGAAAACGCTGCCGGGCGTCTGATTGCCGACATATCTCGCGAGGCGTGGCTGTATTTTAATCCGGCCGGGACCGAGACGCGACCGGTGACACTGGCCGCGGGTGCCAGCGGGTGGTTGGTCGAGGCGTTGCAAAGAACGCTCAATGCCCGTCTGGATCCATCGCCGAAACTTTCGATCGACGGAGAATTCGGCCCGGCGACCGTCAAGGCGGTGAACGCGTTTCAGGCGGCTGAGAAGATGGATGTCACGGGTCGAGTGGGGCCGAGGACGTGGTCTGCGTTGGGGGCGTTGTTGACCAGTGATCCACCGGTGCCCGATCCAGCGGTGGTCAATTCCGAAAAGCTCGACCGCGCGGCTCTCGATCCACTCGACGGTCCACCGTTTGTGACCTGCCGTGCGTGGGCGATCGTCGACGGCAAGACGGGCGAGGTGCTGGGTCAGCACGACGCCGGCAAGCGGCTCGATATTGCCAGCACGACGAAGATCATGACCGCGGTGGTCGTGCTGCAGCTGGCCGAAGCGGATCCGAGTGTGTTGGCTCAGGAGGTGGTCTTCAGCGAGCGAGCGGATCGGACGGGGGGATCGTCGTCGAAGGTCCATGTTGGCGAGCGGCTGTCGGTCGGCGAGTTGCTGTATGGCCTGATGCTGCCCTCGGGAAACGATGCGTCGGTGGCGTTGGCCGAGCACTTTGGGAAGCGGTTCCAAGCGGCCGAGGGGGATTCCCCAACGCGGGCGTCGGATCCGTTGTGGCGGTTTGTGGCCGAGATGAACCGGACGGCATCTCGGCTGGGCATGTCGGAGACTTATTACGAGAACACTCATGGCCTGACCGCTGACGGTCATCTGTCGACCGCTTCGGACCTGCTGAAGTTGGCTCGTGCCGGTTGGAAGATGAAGCGGTTTCGCGACTACGTGGGGACACGTCAGCACGGCTGCCGATTGGTGGGGCCTGGTGGTCGTCAGCGGAACGTGGTGTGGCGCAACACGAACCGGTTGTTGCCCACGACGGGTTATGACGGGATCAAGACGGGTACGACTTTGGCGGCCGGAGCGTGCCTGGTGTCGACGGGTCGGCGTGGTGCGGACCGGTTGTTTCTGGTTGTGTTGGGAGCTGCGTCGTCGTCGGCTCGATACACCGATTCGCGGAACCTGTACCGTTGGGCGTGGTTGAAGCGGGGGCACAAGTGAGCTGGGAGGGGCGGGGTAGTGGGGGCAGTCTGACTCACGATGCCAGTTCTTCTCGCAGTCGTTGGGCCAGTTGTTGGGCCTGTTCATCTGAGACGCACAGCGGGTTGATGATGAGATTGGCCTGGTCGAGTTGGCCGTGGCTGACGTAGACGGGTGGCGTTCCGTTTCGCAGGCTCTGGCAGAGTTCGAATGCCGTGCGACCGACGGCGGATTCGTCGATCGTGATGGCCAGCACCGGCGATCGTTCTTCCGCGGCGGTGCCCTGGATCGAGCAGGTCACGTTGAGTTGGCCCAATTCTGAGGCAATCGATTCTAGCCTGGCGTGTTGGCGGTCCCAGTCGCAGTCGTAGGCCCCCGAGGCGAACAGTTCCAGGGCGGTCAGCAGTGCGAGGATTTCTTCCTTGGAGACTTTCAGTGCTCGACCGATGCCATGTCGGGGCAGTCCATCGAGCATCTCGGGGTCGATCAGAGAGTGTGGTGGATCCCAAAGTTGGAGGTGGTCGTCCATATCGAGCATCTGGATGGCGGCCGAGGCAATCAGGTCGCGGCGTCCGCAGAGGATGCCGGTGGATTGTGGGCCTCGAATCGCCTTTCCCCCGCTGAACCCGACGAGGTCGGCTCCGAGAGCGGTGATGTCTTTGAGGTTGTGTTTCGGCGGCAATTCGCCTGCGGCATCGACAAGCACCGGCAGATTGTGCTTGTGCGCACGTTGGATGACCTCGGCCAGGGGTGGCTCGGTGTCACGGCCGTAGCCGTAAAAGACCCCGGCGGTCTGGTCGGTGAATGCCGCCTCGTATTCCCAGGCCTCGGTCCGTCGTACTCCGGCATTGGAGACGATTTCGTTAAAACCGACCTCAACAAATCGAGCTCCCGCGGCCCGGACCGCGTGGTCGTAGCCGCTGCGCTGTTCCCTCGCGATGATGAACTCGCAGGGGAAATCGTCACAATGGGGGAGCTGCTCGATGCGGCGGAGATTGTAGCCACAGAGTATCGCGGCGGTTCCCAGGGTCAGTGCCGCAGCTGAGCCCGCGGTGACCAGCCCGGATTCGGTCTCGGTCAATTCGGCGATCCGTTTGCCGGCGGCGGCTTGGAGTTGTTCCAGGGGAACCCAACTGGTGGCTCCGTCACAAAAGGCGTCCAGCACCTCGGTGGGCATGGGGGCTCCGCCGAGACGGGTGACCGCTCCGGAGGCGTTGATGATGGGTGTCAGGCCGAGATCCTGGTAGCTGGTCATGGTTGGTGTGAACCTGGCTTGGGGGTGTTGTTCAGTTGTGTCTTCAGCTGAGAAAGTCGTTTGTCGTGCTCGAACAGGTAGGCCTGCTGGGCACGCCAGGCGGCGGCACGGTTGTCGTTGGCACGACGGAATCCCGGATCCGTCTGGAGCGCCTTGCGGCGTTGGCGACGCGAGTTCGCGATCTGTTCGTCGGTAACGAACAACTGGGGGTAGGCCGTTTTGAGTTTCCCCTGCAGACTGGTCTCGGTCGCGACGAGTTTTCGGTAGTCATCGGAATCTCGAAAACGTTGTCGCAGTGTTTCGATCGCGTGAGGCCGCCGGCTGGCCGGCAACCTTGCGACGCCGGACTGCTTGGAGATCAGAAACATCTCGATAGCCCGCGCGGCCTTGTGCGTGGCCGTCAGCAGCGTGCGATAGTTGGGGTCGTCCTTGTGGAGGCGGCGACGTTGTTCGGCAATCGCCTTACGAAAAATCTTGTGTGACCGAAAGACGCCAGGGAAAGTTTGCTTGTTGTTTGCGTCGAGTTCATCAACTCGTTCGACCAGTTTGCGATAAGCCGGATGCGTGCGGTGGAACAATGCATGAAGATTGCGTTTGCGGATGTCGTGCTCGTCGGTGAGAGATTTCTTGACCGGATGCTGCCCCGACGCGCGTGCAATCGTTTCGAGCCGCGTGGCCTGGTCCTGGTCCTGGTCCTGGTGGCGGGCGGCGGTGAGGATCTGCACGTTGTCGAAGGCGGCCGCTCGCGCTGATGGCGTCCACACCAGGAGCGTCACCGCCATGACTTCCGTCAAGAGGTTCCGCCGAAGACTCATGCCAGCAGTCCGTCAATGACAGAGCCGGGTGAGAGAGGGATCGGTTGGCCACGACGGTTCTGGATGTGCTGGTCGGGCCGAATTCCCAGGCAATGGAACATCGTGGCACCCAGGTCCCAGGGGCCGACGGGGTACAGGACGGGGTAGGACGCGTGACGGCTCGAAGCACCAAAAACTGTGCCGGGCTTCATGCCACCACCGGCAGTAACGACAGAATAGCAGTCGGGCCAGTGGTCACGGCCGGCGTCCTTGTTGATCCAGGGCGTGCGGCCGAATTCACCGACACAGACGACCAGGGTGGTGTCGAGCAGGCCTCGGTCTTTGAGGTCGGACAGGAAGGTCGAGAGACCACGATCGAAGGGGGGCAACAGGTTGTCCTTCAGACGTGGATAGTTCTTGGCGTGGGTGTCCCACTGGTCGCGATTCTGCTTGGCCCAGTTGACGGTGATCAGTGGCACGCCGACCTCGACCAGTCGACGCGAGAGTAGGAGTGTCTGGCCGAAGCGGTGGCGACCGTAGCGGTCGCGCAACGAGTCTGATTCGGTGTCGATCTGGAAGGCGGCACGGGTCCGGGCTGATCCGAGCAGGCCGAAGGCACGCTGGTAGAGGTTGTCGACACCGGTGACCTGACGGACCGATTCGACCGGGTGTCGGCCGCGGTCGAACGACTGGAGCAACTGGTGACGACGTCGCAGGCGATCGGTTGGGAGTTCGGCGGGGGAGGTTAGACTGTCAACCCGGAAGCCGGCCGTACCCGGATCGGCGGCGATGCGGAACGGTTCGTAGTTCAGTCCCAGGAAACCGGCATTCTGTCCTGCGATGGGGGGCCGGTTTCCCTGGTGCATGACCGGTCCGAGCACGATGGCGTCGGGGACCGGGTTGGGATTCTGGCCGAGTCGTGAGACGAGGGCCCCGTAGGTGGGGAAATCGTCAGGCCGAACCGGTGTGTTGGTTCCCTGTAACGGGTGGGCGTGGCCGGTCAGGGCGGCGTAGGCGGCCGAGCCGTGTTCGAAATCGCGGTGGGTCATGCTGCGGACGATTGTCAACAGGTCGGTGACACCGGCCAGGTGGGGCAGGTGCTCACCGATTTCGATTCCGGGAACACGGGTGGCGATCGGTTGGAATTCGCTGCGTAGCGACGACGGCGCCTCGGGCTTCATGTCCCAGGTGTCCTGCTGGGAGGGGCCACCCCAGAGGAATATCAGTACGCAACTCTTGGCTAGGCCGAATCCGGCCGCATCGCTGGCCTGGGACGTTCTCTCCGCGGCGAGCAGTTCGGGCCACGAGAGTCCCAACAGGCTGCAGCCACCGATCTCCAGCAATCCCCGCCGTCGTGAGATCGGACGGCCGTCGTGCAGAGATTCGGGAAGAGAGTCAAAACAGATCATGGAGCCACCGGAGAGCAATTCTACCATGGATCCGGGGCGAAGACAGCAGGAGTTGATTGCAGACCTTGAGAAATGAAACGGACCCGGGGATCCCCGGTGCCTTACGTTCCGGAGCAGACGGTCGCGCCAATCTCATAGCGGGACCGCGAGGCGAGCAGGAGGGCAGTAAGGCGCCGCCGGCGCCGAGTCCTCCGTCGCGAGCCGTCTCGCGCGGTCGCGCTATGAGATTGGCGCGACCGTCTGCGAAGGACGGTGTGAAGTACCCCGGGGCGAAACGCCCAAGGACGGTTTCGTGGTGTCGAAATCGACTCCGTGAGAAACCAGAAATAGCTAAGGTTCCACAGGGAACCCCGGGTCATGTGTTGGCGTGAGCGAGAATTGTGTCTGGCGAGTTGGAAGTCAGTCTATCGTCGATGTGTCGTCCGTTCCAGAGGCTGATGGAGACGTGTCGGACGAAGACGTTTTCAGGGCTTCTCGGAATAACTGTGCAAGTAGGCTGCAGGTGCTGGCGTAACCGTCGGGATCGACCAGTCGGGCCAGTGCGAGGTGTCCCTGGGCGACCTGGAGTTGGCGGAGGTCGAGCTGTTCGGGGCCGACGGTTTCGAGACGGTGCAGCATGGCCCGCAGGATTCGGCGGCGAGGTTTGGGCAATGCAAGCCGTTGGTTGACGACCAGACCGGTGACCGTCTGCCGCTGATGATTCGGCATGATGTGCGTCTTGTTCTTGGCCAACTCGAACCGCTCGTCTGTGACAATCCGCTCGATCACCCACAACAGTTCCTCGGGTGGCATGAACTGCTTGGGTGAGGTGGTGGAAAAGGTCAGATCGTCGGCATAGCGGGTGTAGGTCCAGCCGTGCTGACGGGCGAGACCGGCGAGCCTGAGGTCCAGCGAGCCGGCGACGAGGTTGGCCAAGTGTGGACTGGTGGGGGCACCTTGCGGGAGTCGGCCGCGGCGGGTGACGAGTTGGACGAGTGCCTGTTGGGTGGGCTGGTCGAGGTCGAGAGTGTCGAGGCAGTCGTGGACTCGGTCGGCGGTGATCGACGGGAAGAAGTTGCGGATGTCGGCGGTCAGGACGAAGCGGCGACCGACGTGGTGGGAGGCGTTGCTGAGGATCGAGCGACCGGGGACGAAGCCGTGAGCGTGGGTGGTTGGAGTCAGCCGGTAGAGCCAGTTGTCCAGCAGCCAGCGTTGAGCGGCCTTGAGTTCGGTGTCGGGTGCTTCGATCCAACGGGTTTTCTTGACCCGTTGGCCTGAGACCAGCGGGTAGACGTGGTAGCGATTCTCGGCCGTCGCGGCCAGTTGACCGAGTGCACCGGGAAGCACCAGGTGGGGTGGGGCAATGAGTGAGGGCATCAGCAATCGTCTGTATTGGATCGAAACGTGGTCAGTTGAACAGCGCAAAGCCTCCGCAGCAGGCGACCACAAGGGCTACCAGTGCGAGCACAGCCACCTTGGGCAGGCTGATGATCAATTCGCTGTTGATGTGCTTCGAATCGGAACCGGCCTGTCGTCGAGGCCTGCGGTTGCGGGTTGGTTCGGAAAGTGCTGGCAGCCGGTCTGTGAGTCGCTTGTAGGTGCGAAAGCTGTAGTGGGCGGTGGAAGTGTTGGGTTGGTGTTTCATCACGCCTCGCTTGGCCCAACGGATATCGGATTGGCCGCGAGCCATGATGGCGGTGATCGTTTCGATGAGGTCCCAGAGGATGAGGAAGGTGGTTTGGAGATCCAGGTCGATGTCTTGGTCGATTGCGACCGCCAGTTTTCGTTTCAGAGACAGCCGCTGAATCCGCTGCTGGCTGGGAGGGTGTTGCTGCCAGTGTTCGATCCACTTGGTGCTGGGGCGATGGGGGCCTGAGGAGGACCGGTGAAGTCTGAGTACCGAAAGCGGCTGCGATTGGAAGCGAAGTTCGGTTTGGCCGTCGTGGGTGCGTTTGAGTGAAAAGGTGCCGAAGTGTGGCATGACCAGGCTGCGGCGGCCCTGGTGGTAGTGATCGGAGTCGAGCAGGTGGTGCCAGAACCCATCGACCACGTTCGCCGTGTCTTGGAACCCGGTTCCGTGGCGGGACGCCAGGGACGCGATCAACTGAGCGCTGGTAATTGGTGAGTCGGACTTGATGAGCTCGGAAAGCGGGACAACCTCAACCTGGGGATCTGCGAGCCGCTCTGCCGGTGCGGTGGGTGTGGGTGTGGGTGTGGGTGTGGGTGAATCGGACGCCAGTTCGCGTCCCGATTTCTCAGCCAACTGGGCCACATCGTCTTCTTCGAAGACCCAATTGCCGTAGTCGGGGTAGCCTCGGATCTTGCCACGGCGACGCATCGCGATGACTTCGTCGGGGCTGAGCCCCAGACGTCGGGCGGTTTCTTCGACTGAGATGCGACTGGACGAGTCAGGCATGAGTGGTGTGGTGCGTGATGGCGACCGCGTTTCAGGCTACAAGAAAAACACTCCTGCACAATTCGCGAAGATTGCGAATCCGACCAGGCAGATGGTGCCAATCGCGACGATCACGCCCGGTTTGATTTGTGCAGAGCCCTGCTTGGCCGCCCGTTTCGTGTGCGATGGTCCGCGCCGCTGTTGAGGTTCGTTTCGATTCTGGCGAGGCGATTCCTGTGGTGGGCTTTCGGGATTGTCGTTGGATTGAGGCCGAGGCTGTGGCGGATCGGGTTGTGGATCGTCCGGGGCCGGATCGGGTTCTTCGAAAGTTGTCGGAGTCTGTTCGGCTGGCTTGGCTTCGATCGTGCCTTGGTCAATCGGCTGTTCGGCCGTTTCGGTTGACTCGGACGGGTCGGTTGACTCGAGCGGATCGGTTGACTCGAGCGGATCGGGCGTTGGCTGATCAACCGGATCGTCGACGAGATCGGGTTCGTAGTCCGACGCTTCGTAGCTCGGGGTGGTGTATTGGGGAGTATCGTACTTGGGTGTTTCGTATTGGGGTGTTTCGTATTGGGGTGTTTCGTACGAGTGGGACTGGGATTTCGAGCTGTAGGATGATGAGTCGCCGCCGGGTTCGTACTTCGACGGGGTGTAGGCCTTGTTGGTTCCGGCTTCGGGCTGATCGGGCTGATCGGGCGGGGTTGGTGGCGAGGCGTCGGGTTGTTGGTTGTCGATTTCGTCTGAGTTCAGTTGATCGGCATCGTCAGCCATGTTTCGACTTCGCGCGTTGGTGGGAGGGTGGAGTGTCCGGTGCTCAGTTTGTCAGCGTGTGTTGTCGTTCTCTATTCGGTTCAAAAATGGCACAAACCCGGCCGTCGTAGTGGGGATACTCCACAGTGTGTGTCCGGCGGTGATATATAGTGTTTTTCGGTCAGGGCCCCCGAAGGTACAGTTGGTGACCGAATCTTCCTGGATCGGGATGAAGGCAACTTGTTTGCCTTCGGGCGAGATGACATACACCCCTCCTTTGGCTTCGGTGGTTTCGTTGGGTGGGCTGGCGACGGTACGACCGGCTGCGACGTAAAGTCGTCCTTCGACGTCGATCGCCATGCCGTCCCCGCCACGGCCTCGTCCGAAGTCGTGCATGCTCTTTCGGCTGTCGGGGACGACGTTGCCCTGTGGTGTGAGCGAGAACCGATAGACGGCTCGAGCGATGTCGGGCGAGTTGTCGTTGTTGTTGTCGATGACGTAGAGGAACCGGTCGTCGGGAGTGATGCAAATGCCATTGGGTCGATCGACTTCGTGCGTGATCACCTGTGTGACTTTGCCATCGGGGTCGATGCGATAGACCCCTTCGACGGCCCGGCCGTCCTGGTCGCGGATTTCCATTCCATCGCGAGGCCCATAGCGGGGGTCGGTGAAGTAGATGCGTCCTTTGGAGTCGATGGTCAGGTCATTGGGGCCGGCGTATTTTTTGCCTCGGTAATTGTCGGTGAGCACGGTGATCGTGCCATCGTGTTCGGTGCGTGTGACTCGCCGGTGTCCACCTGTTCCGGGACCTTCGCAGGCGAGCAGTCGGCCCGTCAGGTCAAACAGCAATCCGTTGGCGGCTCCGGAGGGCTGGCGGTAGACGTGCATTGCGCCAGTGCGGTCTCGGCGCATGATCCGATTGTTGCTGCCATCGCTGAAGTAGACGTTCCCGCTGGGGTGCCAGGCGGGACCTTCAAGAAACGCCACGATGCCGATCGGCTTGGCGATGGCCCTGGCAAACACTTTGCTCGGGGCCACTGCGAGACCGGTCGCCACCGACGGCAGAAACTCGACTGGACTCTCGCTGATCACTTCGGTCCCATCGGGCATCCGCCCGGTGGCTCGGAAGACGAGAGTCACTGGTGCGGTGGCGTCGAGGTCTTGGGGCACCTGGATCTGGGCGGTGGCCGAAAGTTCACCGGGTTGGAAGCGGGTTATTGCAGCGGTGAATTCCGGGGTCTGTCCGGAAGCACTTTCGACGGCGTGCAGTCGGACGGTCATGCCGCCGGGGAAGTTGGTCGTGCGTTCCAGTTTCAGGCGGCAACGGATGTTCGAGCCGGGTGTGCCGCTGAGTGAGGTGTCAAGGGCGAACATCTTGACGACGGGCGGTCGGGTGCGGAGCATGTTGCGTTTTTCCGAAAGCACGAGCACTGCTTGGCGTCGTCCGTGCTTGTCGGTGAAGTGGGCGTAGGCTTGGGAGTAGAGTTGCGACTGGGATTGGATATTGATGTGCATGGTTTCGGGCAGGTAAATCGGCAGGAACCCATCGGTCGTACCTGGCGGGATGACGAAGGGGATCATCTGGATCCCGTCGAGGTCTCGGTTCTGTCGGTCGCCGATCTGGACGGTGATCGGCAGGTCAAACCCATTGAGTCGTTCGACCTGCATCGCGTAGCGATAGACGGTGCCGCGGTGGGCGTACAGGTAGGCTTCGTTGCAGAAGAGCCTGAAGACCGGTTTGTGGCAAACGGTGAGATGGAACTGATCGGAGTGTGCATCGACGGCCGACAGTCCTTCGTTGTCGACTCCGAGATGCCGTGAAGCGAGTCGGCTGGTGGCTGCCTGGCGATCGATATCGTTCCCGGCTACGGGCCGGGCGATTCCGGTGATTGTCATGGGGTAGCCGTGCGAGGCGGCCTCGGGGGTGGCATGGAAGGTGAGTTTGACCGAGTCGGCTTTGGCCGGGATCTGTTTCGGTTCGACAGTCACTCCGGCGGGCAAACCCTCGAAATTCAATTCGATCGGCGCCTCGAAGCCACCGGTTCGTTTGATCCTGATGGTGAGGCTGGAGGAGGAGTCCTGGACGACGTTGAGTGCATCGGTGTTGGCGTGGAGGCTGAAGCCGGTTGAGGCTTCGGCGAGTCGGAGCCGGTAGACGAAGTCATCGCCGCCGCGTGACCCGAATCTCAGGTCGCGGATTTCGACATGAGCGTCCGTATCGGCCTTGGCCAACCATTCGATCCGGGCTTCTCGATCCGCGTTCCCAACCGAAGTGCCTCGTCCGAGTCGTTTGCCGTTCTGGTTGGTCAGTGTGAGGATCGGCAGGACGGGTGTGCCGGGTGTCGCGGCGGTGGCTCTCAGGACGTATCGTTTGCCGGCGATTGCCTGGAAGCGGAATCGGTCGATGTCGTTGGCATCGTCGAGTCGTCCGTGGAGTGTCGAGCCGACCTCGACGGTGCCGGCCTGGTCGCGTGAGTTGTTCGGTTCGGTTTCGACGAGGTGATGTTCGAGGCTGACGTCGAGGGTGGGGCCTCGCGATCCCCAGGGATTCAGTGGTACGTGGCCGAGGTGCCATTGAATGGGCTTGTTCTGGACGGCCAGCGGGCCGGGGATGCCGGTCATGGTGCGGAACTGGATGACCGAACTGGTGTCTGTGCGTCCTGCGTTGGGGAAGGCCGATACGACCAGAGGTTGGGTCGAGAGCGTGATGCGATAGACGCAGGCGGCGTTGCCCTGGAAGGTGATGTTGGCGACTCGCAGCAGGTAATCGCCATCGGCTGGAGCCAATAGTGCGAGCAGGGGATCGCGGCCGATGCGGATTTCCTGTGGTTCGAGCAGTCGGCCGTTGGAGTCGAGCAGTTGGACAAGCGGGTCGAGTCGGCTGCCGATGCGGCCGGCGAGGACGTCGCAGACCAGGACCTGGTCTTTCTGGAGTGTCAGGCGGAAGAAGTCGACGTCCTGTTCGCCGTAGATTTGACCATTGAGAGTGACGGGAAGCTTGAGTGGTTCGGCGAGTTGAGGAGTCGAGTTGGATTCGGATTCGATGTGTTCGGGCAGGTCGCCGATCAGGAAGGGGCGGGTGCCGGTACCGCCCTGGGCGCAGCTGATTCGCCAGAGTGCCTGGCCGAGCGGTGCATCGGCGGCGATCGAGATCTCTTGGTTCCATTCGCGGGGGTAGGTGATCGGGATTTCTGTCGGTTTGCGGCGTGGGTTGGGTTCGCCGAGATTTCGGGCGAGTTGCTGTTCGAGGCGGCCGCCTGCCGAGACGCCCGGTCCGTAGATCAGGAAGTCGGTGCCACCGGGAGCGCACTCGGTACCCACACGCACCTGAATCGTCGTCCCCCGGCGTCCTCCGGCGGGGAACACATGAGTGCTCGAGGGGCTGTAGCCGGGCTTGGGCTGTGCCGAAGCTGTTGGCGGCGGCAGGAGTGTGGCGAGTGCGGCGAGTGCAAAAAAGCGGAGGCTGCGAGCGGAGCGGATCACGGTGAGGATTCCGGGGTCAGGTCAATTCGGTGATCGGGCGTCCGTCGTCGACCATTGGGACGGGGCGTCCGAGTGGAGTGTGCAGGATTTGCTGTGGGTTGATGCCCATCAGGTCGAGCACCGTGGCGGTCATGTCGCGGGGAGTGATTGGGCGATCGGCGACGGCCGACGCCTTTCGGTCACTGGCGCCGATCACCTGCCCGCCTCGGACTCCGCCTCCGGCCATCGCGATCGAGAACACGTTGGGCCAGTGGTCTCGGCCGGCCAGTTCGTTGATTCGTGGCGTGCGACCGAATTCGGTCGCGATGATCACCAGGGTGTTGTCGAGCAGCCCTCGGTCTTCGAGATCGTTCAGGAGTGCGGGGACGGCCTGGTCGAACGAGGGGCAAAGCAGGTCTCGGAGGCTGTAGGTGTTTTTTCGGTGAGTATCCCAGTGTCCGTTTTCGATGGCGACAAACCGGCATCCGGCTTCGACCAGTCTGCGGCTCAGCAGGCAGCACTGGCCGACCGATGTCATCCCGTAAGCGGCTCGTGTCTTGTCGGTTTCACGGTGAATGTCAAACGCCTGCTTGGCTTTTCTGGACGTCATCAGTCCGGCGGCTTTTTTGTAGAAGGTGTCCAGAGAACGGACGCTTCGGCCGATGGTTTCGGACTGCCGTTCGAATCGATTGATTTCTCGGAGTACGGCCTGTCGCCGAGCGTTTCGGTCGGTCGAAATGGTGGTGGGCAGCGTGATGTCTCGGACCGAAAAGTCTGGAGCGGCCGGGTCGGCTTCGATCACGAACGGGCCGTAACTGGGGCCCAGGAACGAGGGGCCGCCGCTGTTGAGGAAATTGGGGACGGAGATGTAGGGGGGGAGTTCGCCGGGGGTGCCGAGGCGGGCGATCATCGAGCCCAGGCAGGGGTGATGGTTGTTGTTCTGGTTGCCGTTGAAGTCGCCGGCGCCGGGCCGCTTGCCGGTCATCATCACGTGGTAGCCGCGACCGTGGTCGCTGTCGACGTGAGTCACACTGCGGAGAATGGCGAGCTTGTCGGTGACGGTGGCGATGCCGGGGAGGACGTCGGAGACGTGGATGCCGGGAGCACTGGTCGAGATCGGCTTGAAGTCGCCTCGGATCTCAGACGGGGCTTCGGGTTTCACGTCCCACATGTCCTGGTGAGGCTGTCCGCCCAGAGCGAACAGGAAGATGCAGTTGAGTTCCTTGGCGGGCTTGGATGGCTTGTCTGAGGTTTTAGCAACTGCCGCCTGCAGGCTCATCAACTCGGCCAGGCTCAATCCTCCGAGACTGCCGACGGTGAGCATGTCGCGTCGACTGAGTCCGTCGCAGTAGGACGAAAGTCGATGGCGTCCGAGTGAGGGGTTTGGGTACATGAGCGTGGTCCTGTTGGACGGAGCTAGTGGACAAACAGGAAGTCGTAGGAATTGAGCAGTGCCCAGAGAAAATCTTCGGCGGCCTGGCGTGGTGGGCTGTTGGCGAAGAGTGTTTCGGCGGCCTGGATTTCTCGAGGGTTGGGTTTTCGGCCCAGTGCCGCCAGGCAGAGTTGGTTGACGATGGTCTTGGGCGAGGCTTTCTTGGCCAGCAGAAGATCGATCCTTCCGCCAGCGGCCGTGATCTTGGCGTCGATCTCGGGCGCATTCATCAGGTGGAGCGTCTGAGCCATCGTTGGTTCGGTCGACGATCCGCACTCGCAGGGGGATTGTCTGAGCGATCGGCCGAAGGTGTCGAGGAAGTAGCTGGGTAGGCGATTGTCCCAGAGTTGAATGGCTCGGGTACCTCGGGGCATGCCGTTGAAGGCTTCGGGCGTGCCGGTCACCTGGCTGATCGCATCGAGCAGCACCGCTGCGGGGAGCCGTTTGACGAGGTGGTGCGAGTAACTCTGTTCGTCTCGGGCATTGGTCGCATTGGGGCGGCTCGAGAGTTGGTAGACTCGAGAGGAGAGGATGTGGTGCATGAGTGACTTGAGATCGAAGCTGTTGGCGACGAGTGTTTCGGCCAGGTGATCCAGCAGGGCGGGGTTGGTGGGCGGGTTGGTGGACCGGAAGTCGTCCTCGGGCTCGACCAGTCCGCGGCCGAGGAACTGTTTCCAGATCCGGTTGGCCACCAGGCGTGCGAAGTAGGGATTTGACGGTCGAGTGATCCAATCGGCCAGCCGCACCCTGGGGTCGGATTCCCCAAAGTCGTCAAACCCGACTCCTCCGGGCGGCCGAGGCAGCACCGGTTGGTTGACCAGTGGGATGCTGGTCGGTTGGTAACCGGCGTGATAGACCAGTTCGCGGCCGGGTCCCAGGTGTGTGTGTTTGAGTCCCTTGAAGAAGCCAGCCATCCCGTAGAAGTCGTCCTGCCCCCACTTCTCGAACGGATGGTGATGGCACTGAGCACAGTCCATGCGGATGCCCAGAAAGGCCTGGCTGACGCTTCGAGTCAATTCGATCGGTGTCCGGGCGGCTCGAAAGAAGTTCACCGGTCCGTAGCGTCCCGAGTTCCCGGTTGCGGTCAGCAGTTCACGGACCCACTGGTCGTAGGGTCGATTGGTTTGCAGTTGCGTCTTCAGCCAGCGGTGGAATTCGAACGCCCCGCGTTCTCCGATCGTCTCGCGGTCGGCCAGCAGCACGTCGCCCCATTTCTGGCTCCAGTAGTCGGCGAATTCGGGCCGACCGAGTACCGCTCGAATGGCTCGTTTCCGCCGATCGTCTCGACGGTCGGCGGCAAACTCGCGGACTTCCTTCGGTGTGGGAAGCGTGCCGAGCGTATCGAGGTGGAGTCGTCTGAGAAAGACGTGGTCGGTTGCGAGGCCCGAGGGTTGCATGCCCATCCGGCGGAGTTTCTTCCAGACCAGTTCATCGATCGCGTTGTGAGTTGGCGGGTTCGCGTCGGTGGTGTTGTTGTCGAGCGGCACGGTGATGCGTGCGGCGGCCACGTGTCCCATGTAGTTGATCGTGATGGCAACTTCGCCGGGGACGGTACCGGTGTGAACGTGTCCGGCGTCCTCGATGTCAGCCACCAGTGTGGCATTGCTGGTGTATTCGGCGGCGGTGGTGACGTCGCGTGTCGAGCCATCGGTGAAGACGGCGGTGACGAGCAGTTGCTGGTCGTCGTCGGTTCTCAGCACACGCTGTTCGGGGAAAACTCGGATCGAGACGACCTGTGCCGCGTCGTCCTCGCCCCAGGGGGCTCCCTGGGCGACCCAGTTGGCCAGCAGTTGGTGGTC